>JAABUY010003805.1_pt1 | contig 16250 bp, 15 predicted proteins | sample 5560271 | NCBI WGS metagenome assembly JAABUY01 (sample SAMN10711886, study PRJNA513374) | rock metagenome | isolation source: Antarctica rocks | place: Antarctica: Victoria Land, University Valley
ACGCTCGGTATGGTCCCGCGCTCTGGCAGCCCAGGGTGGGCTGTCCCACGATGATATCATAGGGTCCATCATCCATGTCGCTCGATTCCGCGACCGTCCGGCGCATCGCCCGGCTCGCCCGCATCCATGTCGAAGACGCCGAGGCGGAGCAGCTCGCCGGCGAGCTGAGCGGCATCCTGGGCTGGATCGAGCAGTTGAACGAGGTCGACGTGGAGGGGATCGACCCCCTCACCGGCGCGGCGCAGATGGCGATGCGGTTGCGCCCTGATGTGGTGACAGACGGCGGCATCCCTGACCTCGTGCTGGGCAATGCGCCGGACCGGGCGGGCACGTTCTACGCCGTGCCGAAGGTGGTCGAGTGATGCTGACCGACCTGACCTTGGTTGAGGCGCGGGACGGGCTGCGCCGGCGGGATTTCACCGCGGCCGAACTCACCGACGCGCATCTCGACGCCGTGGCGGCGCTGAACCCGCGGCTGAATGCGTTCATCACCGTGTCGGCCGACGGTGCGCGCGATCAGGCGAGGGCCGCGGATGCGAGGCTTGCGGCTGGGGATGGCGCCCCGCTGCTCGGCCTGCCGCTGGCGATCAAGGACCTGTTCTGCACCGAGGGCGTGCGGACCACCGCGGGCAGCCGCATCCTGGAGCCGTTCGTGCCGGCGTATGAGAGCGCCGTCACGGCGAACCTGCTGCGGGACGGCGCGGTGTTCCTGGGCAAAGCCAACCTCGACGAGTTCGCGATGGGGTCATCGAACATGACTTCGGCGTTCGGACTCGTGCAGAACCCATGGACCAGGGCAGATGGCGCAGCACTGGTGCCCGGCGGGTCGTCTGGCGGTTCGTGCGCCGCGGTTGCGGCCCGGCTGGCGCTGGGGGCGACGGCGACCGACACCGGCGGCTCGATCCGGCAGCCTGCCTCGTTCTGCGGCATCGTCGGGGTCAAGCCGACCTATGGGCGCTGCTCCCGCTGGGGCATCGTCGCGTTCGCGTCGTCGTTGGACCAGGCCGGGCCGGTGGCGCGGACGGTGGAGGACTGCGCGGTCCTGCTGGGCAGCATGGCGGGGTTCGACCCCAGGGACAGCACATCGGCGGACCGGCCGGTGCCGGACTTCGCCGCCGCTTGCCGCCGTGGCGTCCGCGGGCTGCGCATTGGCGTGCCGCAGGAGTACCGCAACGACAACATGCCGGCCGAGATCGAGGCGATGTGGCAGCAGGGGCTGGCTTGGCTGCGGGACGCCGGGGCGGAGATCGTGGACGTCTCGCTGCCGCACACCAAATATGGCCTGGCGACCTACTATATCGTGGCGCCGGCCGAGGCCTCCAGCAACCTGGCGCGCTATGACGGCGTGCGGTTCGGCCAGCGGGTGGACGGCGCGGATTTGACAGAGATGTATGAGCGCACCCGGGCCGCCGGGTTCGGCGCAGAGGTGAGGCGGCGCATCATGATCGGGACTTATGTGCTTTCGGCTGGGTACTACGACGCATACTACCTGCGTGCGCAGAAGGTCCGCGCGTTGATCCTGCGGGATTTCACGGACGCCTTTGCCCACGTGGACGCCTTGGTGACGCCCACGGCGCCGTCGGCGGCGTTTGCCCAGGGCGACAAGATGAACGATCCCATCGCCATGTACCTGAACGACGTCTTCACCGTGCCGGCCAGCATGGCGGGCGTGCCGGGCCTGTCGGTGCCGGCCGGGCTGGACGCGCAGGGGTTGCCGCTCGGCTTGCAGGTGATCGGCCGCCCCTTTGACGAGGAGACCGTGTTCGCCGTGGGCGCTGCGCTGGAGCGCGCGGCCGGGTTCCAGCATCTGCCGGCCATCCGGGCGGGGGCGCCGGCATGAGCTACGTGATCGAGGGCCGCGACGGTCCGTGGGAGCTGGTGATCGGGCTTGAGGTCCATGCCCAGGTCATCAGCCGCTCGAAGCTGTTCAGCGGTGCCGCCACCGAGTTCGGCGCGGAGCCGAACACCCAAGTCAGCTTCGTCGACGCGGCGTTCCCCGGCATGCTGCCGGTGATCAACCAGGAGTGTGTGGCGCAGGCGGTGCGGACCGGGCTGGGCCTCGACGCGCAGATCAACCTCGTCAGCCGGTTCGACCGCAAGAACTACTTCTATGCCGACCTGCCCGCCGGCTACCAGATCAGCCAGTATGCCCACCCTGTCGTGGGTGCCGGCACCATCGAGATCGAGCTGGCGGACGGCAGCACGAAACGCATCGGCGTGACCCGGCTGCACCTGGAACAGGACGCCGGCAAGTCGCTGCACGACCAGGACCCGACACGCAGCTTCATCGACCTGAACCGGTCCGGCATCGCGCTGATGGAGATCGTGAGCGAGCCCGACCTGCGCACTCCCGAGGAGGCCGGCGCCTACCTGCGCAAGCTGCGGACGATATTGCGCTACCTCGGCACCTGCGACGGCAATATGGAGGAGGGGTCGATGCGCGCGGACGTGAACGTGTCCGTCCGCAAGCACGGCGAGCCGTTCCGGACCCGGTGCGAGGTGAAGAACGTGAACTCCGTCCGTTTCGTCATGCAGGCGATCGAGGCGGAGGCGAGGCGTCAGGTCGCGGTTTGGGAGGACGGCGGCACGGTGGACCAGGAAACGCGGCTGTTCGATCCGTCACGTGGCGAGACCCGCAGCATGCGGAGCAAGGAGGACGCGCACGACTACCGCTACTTCCCCGATCCCGACCTGCTGCCGCTCGTGCTGGACGAGGGTTGGGTGGCGGGGCTGCGCGCCGGGCTGCCGGAGCTGCCCGACGCGAAGCGGGCGCGCTTCGTGGCGGAGCATGGTTTGTCCGCTTATGACGCGGCGGTGCTGGTGGCGGACCAGGAGACGGCGGCGTTCTTCGAGACGGTGGCCGCGGGACGGGACGCGAAGCTCGCGGCGAACTGGATGATGGGGGACTTCTTCGCCGCGCTGAACCGCACCGGGCGCAGCATCGCCGACAGCCCGGTCTCGGCGGCGGCGCTGGGGCAGTTGCTGGACCTGCTGGCGGACCAGACCATCAACGGCCGGATCGCCAAGGAGGTGTTCGAGGCGATGGTGGAGACCGGGGAGCCTCCGGCTGCGATCGTCGAGAGCAAGGGCCTGCGCCAGGTGACGGACACGGGAGCGATTGATCAGGCGGTGGAGGCCGTGTTGGCCGCGAACCCCGACAAGCTCGCGGAGTTCAAGGCGGGCAAGGACAAGCTGTTCGGGTTTTTTGTTGGCCAGGTCATGAAGGCCATGGCGGGGAAGGGCAACCCGGCCTTAGTCAACGATGCGCTCCGGCGACGCTTGGCATAGGAGGCAAGGATGATCGAGCTCCACACCTACAACACTCCGAACGGGCGCAAGGTCAGCGTGGCGCTCGAGGAGATGGGGCTGCCGTACTCCGTCCACGTTGTCGACATCACCAAGGACGAGCAGTTCAAGCCGGCGTTCCTGGAGATCAGCCCCAACAACCGCATTCCGGCGATCATCGATCCAGAGGGGCCGGGCGGCGCTCCCATTTCGGTGTTCGAGTCGGGGGCGATATTGCTCTACCTGGCTGAGAAGACCGGTTCGTTCATGCCGCCAGGGCTGCGTGAGCGGGTTCCTGTGTTGGAATGGCTGATGTGGCAGATGGGCGGGTTCGGTCCCATGCCGGGCCAGGTGCATCACTTCCTGACGGTGGACGGCGATGACCAGCGCTATGGCCTGGCCCGTTACACCAAGGAGACAGTGCGGCTTTATGGTGTGCTCGACCGCCGGCTGGCGAAGGTCGAGTATGTGGCCGGGGCGCTGTCGATCGCTGATTTCGCCATCCTGGGCTGGGCCTGGCGGCATGAGCGGCACCGGGTCAACCTCGACGAATTCACTAATGTGAAACGGTGGTATGAGGCGCTGATGGCGCGCGAGGCCGTGCGGCGCGGGTTTGCGGTCAGCCTGTCCTGAGCGGGATTTGACGGCCCCGGCCAGAGCGCATACAACCACCGGGCAAACGCTGTGCAATGACGACCCCGGCGGAGGGGTGGCCGAGTGGCTGAAGGCAGCGGTTTGCTAAACCGCCGTACGGCGTCAAGCCGTACCGTGAGTTCGAATCTCATCCCCTCCGCCAATTTCCTCCTTTAAGACACTTGCACACTTGTGTGATCCAAACCCGCTATATATGTAGTTACGTAATGATTTGATCTCGATATAATGAGAGGTCTGATCGCCTGGGTTGCGCGGCCTTTAAGTTGTGGGTTCATCCGAAGCGCGCGTCGGGTAAGTTTGGCGGTCCTCAATCAGCCCTGCTCAAGCAGTGCAGGACGCACCGAGGTCTCATATGATTTTATTGGTCGATGACGACGAGACGGTGCGCGAAACCTCCGCCGACATGCTGGAAGAGCTTGGGCACACTGTACTCCAGGCAGCCGATGGGGACAGCGCCTTGATGTTGCTTGACGAGCATGATGAGATCGATGTCATGGTCACTGACATCCGTATGCCGGGGATGTCAGGATTGGAGTTGTCGGAACTCGCTGGACAGCGTTTCCGCGACCTTAAGATCATTCTGATATCGGGCTACTTTTTGCCCCAGCCGATCAACCGGCGTTTTTTGCAAAAACCTTTTCGCATCCGCGACCTCGACCAAGCCATACGGACCGAGTTGTCGCCGTCGGGATACGTCTGAAATCCAAAAAAGAGACATTGGTAGGAGTCATTTCAGCATTAAATGGAGAAGGTAGTTTAGACGGAATTTATTGTGAACGTTACCGTACAAGTTCGAGCAAGCTCCATGCAAGCAGTGATTGCGATACCGGCCCACAATGAAGCAGACTGGATCACACGTTGCCTAACAGCACTCGATAAGCAAGAAGGCCAAGTCGTTTCCCGCGTTGTGTTGCTGGTCAACAACTCGACAGACCAGACAGCACCGATTGCTCGTAGGCTACAGCAGATAGTGGCGTTTCCTTTGGAGATCATCGAACACCAGTTCTTGCCCGAGCACCAGAATGCCGGGCAGGCCCGTCGTTTGGCCATGGAGCACGCAGCAAGCTGGGTGCCCGCGGACGGCGTCCTGCTCTGCACCGATGCGGACGGCCAGGTTGCGCCAGACTGGCTGTCAGCGAACATGTCCCACATACGCAATGGCGCCGACGCGGTCGCGGGCCGTGCCATCATCGATCCCGTCGACGCCGCGGCCATCCCAGCGGTCCTGCATGAGGACGATGCGCGCGAGTGCGCCTATGCGGCACTGCTGGACGAGATCGACTGCCTCATTGACCCTGATCCCGCCGACCCCTGGCCGCGTCACAACGAGCACTCAGGCGCCAGCATTTGCGTCACGGCCAAGGCGTTCCACGGCTCAGGCGGCATTCCGCCGCTTCCTGTGGGCGAGGACCGCGCCTTCTTCAACGCTCTGCGCCGGGCCGATGCCCGGCTTCGGCATGCGCTGGATGTCCATGTGACAGTGTCCGGACGCATTCACGGGCGGGCAGCAGGGGGTATGGCCGACACCATCCGCCGACGGCTGGTGATGCCCGACCTGTTTTTGGACGACGTGCTGGAACCCGCCGTGGCCAGGGTCCGGCGTGCCCGGCTGCGGCGCGAAATCCGTGGCTTGTTCGATGGAAACGGCCAGGTTACGACGCGGCTGCTCAACGACCTCCGGTGTGCGCCCGCCGTACTGGCGGCTGCGTTGGGTCGGACTACGTTTGGCCTGGCTTGGGAGATGGTCGAGGCGCACGCGGCTGCGCTGAGCCGCGTACCGGTTCCAGTTTCCGCGCTGCCGCGGGAGACGGCACAGGCTGAACGCATCCTTGCTGCGCTGCGCAGTAACCGGCCAGCCGTCAGCCGGCGGCATCGGCCTGAGCCGCAGGTCTTGCGGCCACAAACCGCACAGCCGCAGACGTCCCGAATGGCTGGCCGAACCCATCAGGCGGATTTGGCAAGGTTGGAAGCCGCCGAGGGAGGCTGACCCGGCTCACGGCTGCAACGCATGGTGCGCCGCCTCAGTCAGGACGGCATCGGGCGCGGGTTGCCGCAAGTATACCGCGAGGTCGCGCAACAGACGCTCAACGGGGTTGGGCCGCACGAAAGCGGAAAGGCCCAACGCCCGTTGCGCCAGCCGCATGGCGTCCAGGCACACTGCCTCAACCGCGACCCGTGCGAGGTTCACATATGCCACGCGGTCAGCAACCGACCCCTCGGCACGTTCGGCGCGTTGGGCGGCAGCACCTGTCCAGAGCCGCGCCGTTTCCTGTGCAATGAGCATCCGGCCAAAGCGGTCCTGCTGCAACGGCGCATCCTGGTGGCGCTTCCGAACGAGTTGGCCGCGGGTCGCCGCAGTCAGCGCGTCTAGGCCCCCTAGGGTGACGGCGGTGGTGCGCCAGGCTCCGCACGACAGGCGCGGTTCACGCAGGTAATCGCCGGGCTGACCGATCAGCGCGTCCGCAGGCAGCGCCGCGCCGTCGAAGTGGACGACGCCGTTCGCGGCGGCGCGCATGCCTTGCAGGACGCCCCGCATCGGTTCGACCGCCATCGGGCCGTCCACGGCCAAAACCGCCATCCGTGTCCCAGCCGCAGTCGACACCGTGACCAACGCCCGCGTCGCGTGCCCGGCGCCGGAGCACGGACCCTTGCTGCCCCGCAACGTGCCGGCGTCGAGGGTCAGGGTGCGCCCGACGGGATCTGTTACCCAAAGGCCGAACAGGTGGCCAGCCCGGACATCCGCAGCCGCGCGTTCGGTCTGGCTGGCGCTGCCGAATGCCATGATGAGGTGCAGCGCGTTCACGTGCGCCTCGAACAGCCGGCCCACGGCGAGGTTGCCCTGGCCCAATGCACGCAGCAAACCTAGGAGCAGATCGGCCCCAATGGCTTCGGTTCCAGCGCCGCATCCGCCGAGTTCGACGGGCAACGGCGCCAGCAGCGCCCCAAGTTCGCGCAGCAATTGGAAGTCTCGCTCCGGGAAAGCCTCGCTTGCGTCGAGTTCGACCGCCCTTGCCTGCATTGCGGGAACAAGCTGGATGACATCAGCCAGCATCGCGTCCTGCGGGGATAATATCATGCTGCAAAAGCGTCATCCTCAGTCTGCGGTTGCGCCAATTTTGTTGGCCAGGACGGGTATAATGGTCTGCCGCGCGGGCAATGCCGCCCATCTTATGAAGTCGGGCTCACGAGGTCGGGTTCGGTCTGCCGGGCATCACCCGAGCAGCAAGCTGGGTCGGCATGGCACGATAGGCCGCAAGCCCCCGGCCAACCAGCGCGCCAGGCGAACCAGGGACGGAGGACGGCAAAGGGATAATCCGGGCGTTGCTGCCGAACGCCAACTTGGTGCTCGCGGGCGGGACCGGAGACGGCGGCACCCAGGGCTGCAACTTGGCTTGCTGCGTGGGAGCCTCGGCAGCAAGCGGCTGGCGCGACGCCGGCCTGGCCCAGATCGCCATCACCTTGCGCGCATAGTCCGCCCCGATGTCGGGCGTCAGCGAGTGATACCCCGCCGTGGCGCCGGGCCACGAACCCGTCCGCGCGAGCAGTTGGTTGAGGAATTGGCCGGCGTAGCGGGCGTTGGCTCCGGGGTCGAACGCCTCCTCCAAGGAGGAGAACGCGCTGCCGTGATGCATCAGGTTGACCTGCATGCAGCCTACGTCGATGGACCGCACGCCCTGGCTCTGCAATTTCGCGACCGCTGCGACCGCTTCCGCCTTAGTGGCGAAAAATGCACCGATCCCCTCGTGGTTGATGGTCCAGGGCCAGGCCGACGCCGCCCCGGCCTCGTCGCGCCGTCCGCTCTCCATGATGCCGATGGACTGCATCAGGCGGTCCGGCACGCTGGACGACCGCTCGGCCGCCGCGATGGCTGTCCGGCACTGCGCAAAGGGCGACGCGGGCAAATCCGCCCGGGCGGCCGATGAAACGGCCAGCGGAGGGAGAGCCAGCAGGGCGGCGAGGACCAATGGACGCATAGCGCGCAGAATGCGCCACCGCGGTGAAGAAACCGTGAACGGATCAAGCCGCCAGCAGCTCCGCCGCCGAGGCCGCCAGGTCGGCCGCGAGTTCGCCGAGATGCTGCCGGATGGCCTCGAACGCACTGGCCCGCTCCAGCCGCGCCTCATCCATATAGAGGCCACGGGCGATCTCAATCTGCAGGGCGTGAACATGCTCGCGCGGGCGGCCGTAGTGGCGAGTCACATAGCCGCCGGCGTAGGGGTCGTTGCGGCGGACCTGGTAGCCGAAGCCGGTCAGCGCTGCCTCGACCCGCCGGGTCACGCGGGGGGAGCAGGTGGTGCCGTGCGCGTCGCCCAGCACGAAATCCGGTATGTTGCCGCGGCACCCCGTGGAACCCTGGCCCGGCATGGAATGGCAATCAATCAGCAGGCAGGCGCCGAACCGCTGCCGGGTGGCGTCGATCAGGCCCGATAGGCCGGCGTGATAGGGTTCCCAGCAGGTTTGTATTCGCTCGGCCGCCTCGCTGAACCGCAGCTTGCGGCGGTAGATCGCCTCGCCGGAGGCCACAACGCGGGCGATCGTGCCCAGCCCGGCGCCGACGCGGGCGCTGGTGGTGTTGACCCAGGACGGCAGGATGTCGTCGAACATGGCGGGGTCGAGCTCCCAAGCCTCCCGGTTCGGGTCGCAGTAGGCGCGCGGGAACGTGGCGGAGATCATTGGAGCGCCATGCAGCGGCGCCAGGCCGAACAGGTCGTCGACGAAGCTGTCCTCGCTGCGGCGCAGGCCCGCCGGGTCCAGCCGCGCCGCGCGCTGGAACTCGGGCGAGTAGTTCCGCCCCGAGTGCGGCGATGCGAACACCAGCGGCGCGGTTTGCTGCGCGGGGTGGACAATCAGAAAGGGAGGGATCGCCGATTGAGACGGCGCCACGATCGGCAGGTCCATGGTCCGCATTCAACCCGTCATCGCTGCGCCTGTCATCCACTTGAAGCACATGGGCATCCACTTGAAGCGCGAAGGCCGCAGAACGCCTTGCATCACGCCTTGCATCACGCCTTGCATCACGCCTTGCATCACGCCTTGCATCACTGGGCCAGTCCGTTCTAAAAGGCCGCCGGACCGGGCGGTTAGCTCAGCGGTAGAGCATCGTGTTGACATCGCGAGGGTCACAGGTTCGATCCCTGTACCGCCCACCACGTCATGCATATCAGGATGGAAGCAGGCCAGCGAGGCGTTCGGCAACCTGTGGGATGTCGGCCGTGTCCGTGTTGGCGAAGGCGATCCGCAGGTGCCCGTCCTGGCCGGGACCGAATGCGCTGCCCGGCAGGCACAAGGCGCCGCGGCGCACCGCAAGCGCCTTGGCCACCTGCATCGACGGCGTGCCGGGCGTGGGATGCCGGACATAGGCGAAATAGGCGCCGAGCGACTCCAACCGCCATCCTGGCAACCGCTCAAACGCCTGCCGCATCGCCGTGGCCCGGCCGTTGATCCTGCGGCGATTGGCCGCGCGCCACTCTGGCAACGCCTCGATGGCCCAGCGGAGTGCCGCCTGCCCTGCTCGTTGCGGGCAAATGTGCATGCAGTCGAGCACCTTCATGAACTGCCGCACGAGCGGCGCACCGGCCACCACCGCGCCAAGGCGGTAGCCGGGAACGCAGTACGCCTTCGAGAAACTGTAAAGCTGGATTACGTTCTCCGCCCATGACGGCTCGGCGAACAGCTCGTGGGCGCGCTCAAGCCCATCGGGCAGGAAGTCGCGGTAGGTTTCGTCTAGGATGAGCCAAATGCCGCGTTGCCGGCAGAGAGCGGCGAAACCCGCGATCAAGGCAGGCGGATAGACCGCGCCGGTTGGATTGTTGGGCGTGATCAGCACGATGGCGCGGACGCTCCGGTCCAACAGCGCCTCCGCCCGCTCAAGGTCGGGCGCAAACCCGTCATCGGCGCGGCAGGGCAGGGCACGCACCTCGACCCCCAGCATCGCGCAGGTTTGCTGGTGGTTCCAGAACCAGGGCGCGGGCAGCAGTACCGTGTCGCCGGCCCGGGCAACCGTCATGAGCGCCAGGAAGAACGCCTGGTTGCATCCGGCGGTGATCGCAACCTGGTCTGGCCGGACCTCCCCGCCGTAGGCCGCCGAGACTTGGGCGGCGTAGGCCTCGCGTAACCCGGCATCGCCGTTGATGAGGCCATACTTCGCAGACGCCGGATCATGGGCGGCGGCGGCAAGGCGCTCAAGCATTTCGGGATGTGGGGGATAGCCGGGCACCGCCTGGCACAGATCGAGCATGGGGCCGCACGATCCGTCGTAACGGGCCGCCCATGCGTGCGCAGCCGGAATCGGCGGTTCGACCACGCCGGTCACGCCGGGGTTGAGTTCAGGCATGGAAGGCCCGGTTGCGTCTAGCATGTCACGTATATGCCTTACAGAAGTGGGGCACCAAGGATTGGGCGCCATCATTGGCTGCCTTGTGATCACCGTGCATAGTCGTGGGAAACCGCAAAGGGAGCGCAACCATGGAATACCCGGACATACTGCTGCATATCGATGGGAAATGGACCGGCGCCGAGGCGGGCAAAATGCTTCCCGTCATGAACCCGGCATCCGGCGAGACCAACGGCGTCGTCGCCCACGCGGAGCGGGCCGACCTCGACCTTGCCTTGGCGGCGACCGAGCGCGGCTTTGCGACCTGGCGGCGCGTTTCGGCCTTCGACCGTTCCAAGCTCATGCGCCGGGCCGCTGACCTGCTGCGCAGTCGGGCCGATGAGATTGCGCCGCTGATGACGATGGAACAGGGCAAGCCGCTGCCGGAGGCACGGGCCGAGACGCTCGCCGGGGCGGACATCATCGATTGGTTCGCCGAGGAGGCGCGGCGCACTTATGGCCGGGTGATCCCGGCCCGGTCAGAGGGCGTCTACCAGCTTTCGCTGCGGGAGCCGGTGGGTCCGGTCGCGGCGTTCACGCCCTGGAACTTCCCGATCAACCAGGCCAACCGCAAGATTGCGATCGCCCTGGCGGCGGGCTGCTCGGTGATCGTGAAGGGGCCGGAGGAGACGCCGGCGTCGCTCGCGGCGCTGGTGCGCTGCTATGTGGACGCCGGGTTGCCGCCGGGGGTGGTGCAGTTGGTGTTCGGCGTGCCGGCGGAGATTTCTGGCTACCTGATCCCGCATCTGGTCATCCGGAAGATTTCGTTCACCGGGTCGACCGCGGTGGGGAAGCAGCTTTCGGCGCTGGCGGGCGCGCACATGAAGCGGGTGACGATGGAGCTGGGCGGCCATGCCCCGGCAATCGTGTTCGACGATGCGGACATCGAGGCGGCGACGAAGCAACTCGCGGCGGCGAAGTTCCGCAACGCCGGGCAGGTCTGCGTCAGCCCGACGCGCTTCCTGGTGCAGAACAGCGTGTTCGACCGTTTCCTGGAGGGCTTTACGGCGGCGGCGGGCGCGTTGAAGGTGGGCGACGGCATGACGCCGGGCACGCAGATGGGTCCGCTGGCCAACCCGCGCCGGGTGCAGGCGATGGAGGCGTTGATCGCCGACGCCGTGCAGAAGGGCGCCGAGGTGCGGACCGGCGGCAAGCGCATCGGCAACAAGGGCAACTTCTTTGAGCCGACGGTGCTCACGGGCGCCACGCCGGAGATGCGGGTGATGAACGAGGAGCCGTTCGGCCCGCTCGCGGTCGTGGCACCGTTCCACGGGTTCGACGACGTGGTCGAGGAGGCGAACCGACTGCCGTTCGGGTTGGCGAGCTATGCCTTCACCCGGTCGGCCAAGACGGCGGCCTCGATCGGCGCGGCGCTGGAGGCGGGGATGGTGACGATCAACCATATCGGCCTGGCGTTGCCGGAGGTGCCGTTTGGCGGGGTGAAGGACAGCGGCTATGGGTCCGAGGGCGGAATGGAGGCGATCGAGGGTTATCTGAACATCAAGTTCGTGACCCAGGCCGGTCTCTAATCAGGAGCCAGCTCCCAAAAGCGCCGTCAAAGGGTGTCGAGCACGCGCCGCAACTGGCCGTGATGCCGGTCGAGCGTCGCCTCGGCGCTTGACCGGCTCAGGCCATGGAGGATCAGCACGGCTGTCTTCACCCTGCCATCGGCCTGCACGAGCGCGGCTGAACCGGCATCCGGCGAACAGCCAGTCAGGCCCTGCAACATCCGCACCGCCCGGGCGCGAAGCTTGCTGTTGCGCGCGACCATATCGACCATCTGGCCCTGGTAAACCCGGCCCAACCGCGTCATCAGCAGCGTGCTGAACAGGTTCAGCGCCACCTTCTGCGCCGTGCCGGCCTTCATCCGGGTGGACCCGGCAATCGGCTCCGCCCCGGTCTCGATCAGGACTGCGTGGTCCGCAGCGGCGAGCAAAGGTGCGCCGGGGCTGTTCGCAACGGCGATCGTGAGCGCCCCGGCTGCTCGCCCAGCCTGTAGGCAAGCCAGCGTGTAGGGCGTGGCCCCGCTGGCAGCGAGGCCCACGACGACGTCCGACGGCCCCAAGCCCACAGCGGCGACATCCTCCCGCGCCAGGTCGCCTCGGTCCTCCGCGTTCTCGACCGCCTGCGTCAGCGCCGCCTCGCCACCCGCCAGCAACAAGACAAGCCGGTCGCGCGGCCAATCGAAGGTGGGCGCGAGCTCGGCGCCATCCTGCACGCCGATCCGGCCAGAGGTCCCCGCGCCCGCATAGGCCAGGCGGCCACCACCGCGAAGGCGGTCCGCAGCGGCCTCCGCAGCGGCGGCCAGCGCGGGCAACGCCGGACGCACGGCAGCCACCGCCGCCATCTGCCCCTCCAGCAACGCATCCAGGATGTCGGCGGACGGCCACGCATCCATCATAGTGAACCGCGGACTCGTCGCCTCCGTCGCGGGCAGCGGCCCGGCAGGCAGAGCGTCAGACATCGACGTCCTCGACCGTGCGGGCGCGGTCCTGGATGAACTGGAACCGCAGCTCCGGCCGGCGGCCCATCAGGCTCTCGACCAGGGTGTTGGTCGCATGGCGGTGCTCCGGCGCCGCCACGACCTTGAGCAACGTGCGCTTGGCCGGGTCCATGGTGGTCTCCCGCAACGCCATCATCGGCATCTCGCCCAGGCCCTTGAAGCGGCTCACCTCAACCTTGCTGCCGGCCTTGAAGCCGCGCTTCATCTGCCGGTCCTTGTCGGCGTCGTTCATCGCATAGACCGACTTGGCGCCCTGGGTCAGCCGGTATAGCGGCGGCTGCGCCAGGTAGACATGGCCGTGTTGCACCAACTCCGGCAGCTCGCGGTAGAAGAACGTCATTAGCAGCGAGGCGATGTGCGCGCCGTCCACGTCGGCGTCCGTCATGATGATCACGCGGCCGTAGCGCAGCCTGGTCCGGTCGAACCGGTCGCCCACGCCGCAGCCCAGGGCCTCGATCAGGTCCTTCAGCTCCTGGTTCTGCCGCAGCTTGTCGGCGCTGGCGCTGGCGACGTTCAGGATTTTGCCACGCAGCGGCAGCACCGCCTGCGTGTTGCGGTTGCGCGCCTGCTTGGCGGAGCCGCCGGCGCTGTCGCCCTCGACGAGGAAGATCTCCGTGCCGTCCTGGCTCTCCAGCGTGCAGTCCGCGAGCTTGCCCGGCAGCCGCAGCCGCCGCGTCGCGGTCTTGCGGCCGACGTCCTTGACCTCGCGCCGGCGCAACCGCTCCTCCGCGCGCTCGATGACGAAACTTAACAAATTGTCGGCCTGGGCCGGATTGCCGGCGAGCCAGTGGTCGAACCGGTCCCGCAGCGCGGTCTCCACCAGGCGCGTCGCCTCCGGGCTGGTCAGCTTCTCTTTCGTCTGGCCCTGGAACTGCGGCTCGCGGATGAAGGCCGACAGCTTCCCGGCCATCTGCCCCAGCAGGTCCTCGGCAGTGACCTGGGCGGCGCGGCGGTTGTTCCGCTGCTCTCCCCAGGCCCGCAAGCCCTTCAGCAGCGCCGCGCGGAACCCGGCCTCGTGCGTGCCGCCCTGCGCTGTCGGCACGGTGTTGCAGTAGGAATGCAGGAAACCGTCCGCGTTCTCCAGCCACGCCACCGCCCACTCGACCCGGCCGCCGGTCTTGCCGCTCGCCGTCGCGGGCAGGTTGGCGTCCCCGGCCCATAGCTCCGGCACGGCGCGCGGCAGGTCGCCGATGTCCTCTTGCAGGCTGTCGCGCAGGCCGCCAGGGAAGTGCAGCACGGCCTCGGCGGGCACGTCCTTGCTGCCGGCCAGCAAGCCAGGATCGCACGCCCAGCGTATGCGGACGCCGCGGAACAGATAGGCTTTCGAGCGGCAAAGGCGATACAGCCGGGCCGGAATGAACGGCAGCGGGCCGAAGATTTCGGGATCCGGATGAAAGCGGATCGTCGTGCCCCGGCGGTTCTGCACCGGCCCGGCATTGGTGAGCTTGGTGACGGGCTTGCCGCGCTTGTAACCCTGCCGCCACAGCACGCGGTCCCGCGCCACCTCCACGTCCATCGCGTCGGACAGCGCATTCACGACGGAGCTGCCGACGCCGTGCAGCCCGCCCGATGTCGCATAGGCCTTGCCGCCGAACTTTCCGCCGGAGTGCAGCGTGGTCAGGATGACCTCCAGCGCGCTCAGATTCTTGAACTTCGGATGCGGGTCGACAGGAATGCCCCGGCCGTTGTCACGCACCATCAGCCAATTTCCAGCCTCAAGCGAAACCTCTATCGAGCTGGCGTGCCCGGCGACCGCTTCGTCCATGGCGTTGTCCAGTATTTCAGCCGCCAAATGATGCAGCGCGGCCTCGTCGGTGCCGCCGATATACATGCCGGGGCGGCGCCGCACGGGTTCAAGGCCCTCAAGAACCTCGATATCCCGTGCGGAGTAGCTGTCGCTGGCCACGTCGTCGGTCAGCTTGGTAAGCAAGTCGTTCATGCTGTGTTCCCGAGTCTGGCCCAAAGCTAGTGCTGTGGGTCAGGCCGGGCAAGGGTTGTGACGCAGGTGTGCGGCTTGGCCTGACCGCGACCCGCCTCGTCGCAGCCCGTTTTAGTTGCGGAATGTCCCGGAAGGCTCCTGGGTGTGGGCCTCCAAGAACCAAAGCTGCTTGTCCAACCCGCGCGACACCTCGGTCAGCAGGTCCGCCGTGTCGGCGTCGCCGGCCTCGTCGGTGTCCTCGATGTTCTTGCGGACGGCGTTGGCGCAGGCGGCGTAGCGCTCGATCAGCGCCTTGATGTGGTCGGCGACGGCGTAGATGTCCGTGGGATATGGCGGCAGGCTCGTCTCGCGGTTCACTTCCTGCACGGTGCCACGGGCGGTGCCGCCGAGCTGGGTGATGCGTTCGGCCATCATGTCCGTCCACTCGTCCTGCTGGTCGCGGAAGCCGTCGAGCATCAGGTGGACACCGATGAACTGCGGACCCTTGAGGTTCCAGTGCGCCTGCTTGGTGATCAAAGCGAGGTCGATGCTGTCGACCATGCGGGCCTGCAGGACCTCCATCGACACCGCCTTGGCGTTGTTCTTCAGGTTGTTGTTGGTCTTGTGCAGGCGTGCGCCCTTGGTCTGGTCTTTAATGTCGCTCGGATTTTCAGCCATCACGGCCTCCTGGGAAGTGTGAGCCGCGTCAACGCGCGGGCCTATCAAGCGTTGCCAGCCGCGCCGCATTGCGGACCGAGCGGTTCGTCCGCTCGCTGGGGTCGACGGCAATGTAGCGGCAGGGCAGCGGAGCCTGCGCGTCGTGGAACGCGCTGACCTGCGCCAGCACCGCATGGTCCGTCTCCGACAGCCGGTTGGCCTCGCGCAGGTGGTCCGTCCAGTTCTGCGTCGACCACGCCTCAAGCCATCCATCGGGATGGGCCACGTCCTCATACAGCCGCCAGTCGAGTGCCCCGGCACGCCCGCGGGCGCGCTGCACATGCTGCATCGCTTCGAGGAACGCCTCCCGGTCGGAGGGCCGGACACGGTAGCGCATCGTCTCAAGAATGCGTCCGCGGGACTGTGGCAGCATAGTGGCGAGTTCGGGCGCGGGCTCCTCCGGCACGGGCGGGGCAGGGACCTGCACCGTGCCGGCGCCGGGCTGGTCCAGGCTGAAACCACGGGCGGCGACGGCCAGCGCCGCGACGGACACGGCGGCGATGGCCATCGTCGCCTGCAACCCGAGCACGTCGCCGAGCCAGCCCCAGAGCATCGACCCGAACGCCAGCGCGCCGTTGAACGCCAGTTGGTAGATGCCCAGCGCACGGGCGCGCACCCAGGGCGGCGCCACCAACTGCGCCGCCGCCTGCAACGTGCTCGCCGCCGCCACCCAGCCGACGCCGAACAGCATCATGCCGAACCCGGCCAGCGCCCAGTGGTGGCCGCTGGCGATGCAGGCCATGCCGGCGCAGGAGAACAGGCTCGACCCGAACGTCGTGGCGCCGCGTCCGGCCCGGCCC
>JAABUY010003806.1_pt1 | contig 16250 bp, 30 predicted proteins | sample 5560271 | NCBI WGS metagenome assembly JAABUY01 (sample SAMN10711886, study PRJNA513374) | rock metagenome | isolation source: Antarctica rocks | place: Antarctica: Victoria Land, University Valley
GCCCCGTGCCTCGCGCCCACCGTGTGCGGCGCGGGTGACGTGCGGGCCGCGCGCGCTTTTGTGCGCGCCCCACGACCAGCCAGAGATGGGCTTGAGCAAGGAGCGCCGACTTGGTCCCATGCGCGCCTTGTGCGGCATCATGGACGATCCGACTTCGCCCTCAATGTTACAAACTACCACACTATTTGAACCGGAGCTGGGCACGGAGCGCCGGCCCGGGCGCGCCGCGCGCCTTGTGCGGCATCGTGGACGAGCCGACCTCGCCCGGCCGCACGCGCTGCCGGAAGTAGCCCAGCGACACGTAGCCCCACAGGTCGCGGTCAAAGTCCAGCAGCACCGTGTTGAAGCGCGCCACCGCGCCAAACAGCTCCGCGATGTAGTCGTGCGGCTCGATCTGCGGCGCGCAGGGCGCCTGGAGGGCGGGGCAGGCCCTACTGCAGCCTATTAGGGCTGCCTGCTGCCGCAGGGCACCTCTCGCGGTGATAGCGAGCATGGCGTGCCCTGCTGCACGTTAGCCTGTGATGCAGCCGCGCGGATCCAGCTGGCAAGCACCGCATGGCACAGAGCCCAGCAGTGGTTGAGCGTGCCTGCCCGCACTCCCGCTCGGGCGGGCAGGCGCGGCTGGGAGCCGCGCCGGCCCGCAGGCTGCTGCGCGCAGCTAGCGCTCGCAGGCGGGCAGCGCAGCAACCGGGCTGACCGCAGGCTCAAGGTGGCCAGCGGGCAGGTCGGCGCCACGCCGGCGGCCAAGCCCGGGCCTTCAAACCCAAGAGCGGCGCGCCTGCGTGACGTACGGGTTCCACTCCAGGCCCAGGCCCGCGACGAAGCCCTGCGCGACGGCCTGCCAGTCCACGCCCGGGTACGCGGCCAGGTGCGCGTTGTAGTTGCCCACCGCGCCCGCCATCTTGCCGTACAGCGGCACCGCGGCCGCCTGCGCGCCGGCGGGGCAGCAGGCTTGCTGGCGCGCCCCGCCGTGGGCCGCCCAGAGCTGTGCCCGATCTGTGATGCAAGGCACTGCCGCTGTGCGCCTGACCCGCTACGTCTTGTGGAATCAACATGCATTCACGCCGCCACCGAGCGCAGTCATAACAAAGGCGCGGCAGGGGCATCCGCTGCTGACTCCCGGGCGGGAGGCGCGGCAGTGCCCGCACTGTTCCGCGCTGACAGCAGCACGCTTGCCTCAAGGCAAGCACTGCGTCGCCTGCGGCACGACTGCAGCCCTGGGCGGCGTACGGAGATGGCCTCACAGGTGGAGCAGTAAAGCCTGCCTGCCCCGAGCCGGCGGCGCGGCCCGCAGCGGGGCGCGTGCGGGGCGCGCGCGCGCGCGGCGGCGCGCCTGACGCCGCTGGCGCGCCAGGCGGTGCGCAAAAATGGCCATCTCCTTGCCCAGCGTGGTGGGCGAGGCCGTCTGGCCGTGCGTGCGCGCCAGCATGGCCACATCCGCATGCTCCTCTGCCAGGCCCGCCACCGCGTCGATGACCTGCGCGCGCGCGGCCGCTCGCACGCCCGCGCTTGCGCGCACGAGAGAGGGACGCACGAGAGGCTGGCGCGTTCAGGACCGCCTGGCCACGCACGCGCGCCGGCATGGCCGCGCCTGAGCGCTCAGCCAGCAGGACCGCCGCCGCGTATTACCCCATTGCACAGGTACCTGCTACCATATTTCTGCACGAGACTGTGCGAGCCCACGAAATCCGCGCAGTCCTCCCCACCCAACAGATAAACACCACCATGTCCACAGCAGGCGCCGAGAACAGCGTGCTGCCCTTGGGGACCCTCACAGAAGCATGGCCGCGACAGACACAGCCAACACGCTCTGTGCAGGATGCGGGCACGACAGCCTTGAAAGTCGCTGAGGGCGGGCGCGCGCCGCGTCCATGGCGGGCAGCAGGTGGCGCTCGCGCGCCTCGCGCAGCGCCAGCGCGTGCGCCAGGTTGTTGATGTCCTCGCTGGTGCACGCAAAGTGCGTGAACTCGAGCACCTGCGCGCGCGGGTCTGGGCGTGTCTGTGCCAGGGCCCCGCGGCCGAAGAGCGCGCGTGGCCTGATGGGGCTCTTGCGCCTCTGCCACTGTTTGCGGCAGTGCGGCTGCGGAGCGCTGTCCGGGAGTGGGAGCATGCAGCACACTCCCAGGATCACGGCAGCGGCACGGCTTTTGTGCTGTTGAGAACTTGTGCGGCCTGTGCACCTGATCAGCCCGCTTGCTGGTGCATGTGTGGCAGACGCGCGCGGGGCGCTCACCCGAGCAAGCTCGGCGTTGCCCTGGAGCCGCCGCTTGATGACGTACTCGATCGCCTTGACGTCGTGGTTCGTCACGCGCTCGACCTGCGCGCCCAGCATGGCGCAGCCTCGCGCCTTCCTGCATGGCGTGCCGCGGCAGGCTGCACGCCGCTACCCGCCCCACTCCCTAGATGAGGGCTCTTGCGGCGATGCAAGCATGTGCAGGCTGGCCTTTCGTCTGCTAGTGTCGCTGCATTGGCGGCAGCCGATGCGGGTGCAAGGACTGCGCGGCACGCCCAGCCTCATGCGCCGTCTCACACATCCGCACGCACGGCTGACAGCAGACCACCACGCAGGGCACTGAAGTCGTTGCAGCGTGACACTCTCTCTGTAGGAGCGCGCACCTCCTTCACCTCCGCCGCGTCAGCCACGCCGAAGTCAGCGGCCAGGCTATCGAGCAGCGCATTCGCGCCGGCGCTGAACCCTGGCACCTCCGGCACGCCGGGCAGCGCAGCCAGCTGCTGCAGCCAGCGCACCTGCGCGCCGGCGCCCCAGGTCGATCGTGCGACATGCAGAGCCGACAGGGGCGCTGCTAGACCACCGGCCGCCGGGCTCGCTCCTCCCTGACAACTCTGACGCGTGCACACAGAGGAGAGCACTGCATGGGCCGCTCTTGCTTGCGCCGCACCTCGACCAGGACGCGGCAGCGTATGAGGCCAAACTCGCTGAACACGCTGCGCAGCGCCGCCACCTTCCCCGCATACCGCCTGCGGCGCGCCGCGCCGCGCCTCGTTCAGCGCCGCCTGCCAGCATCACCTCTGTATGCCTGGCACAGTCTTGCAGCCTTCTTTGCACCGCACAGAGCGGACTCAGCGCCGAGGACAGCCCTGCGTTGCTGGACAGGGACGCACCCATCGAGCGGCGTGATGGCCGTGAGCTCGTTCAGCTCCAGCGCGTCTTGGTGCGCCTTGGCAGGAGCAGCCTGTGATGGTAGCCAGCCTGGGTCGGCCGCAGCGCCCTGCACTGTGCCCGACTGGCCGGCAAGCTGTGCTCAATTGAGCGTGCACCCCCAAACGCTCCAGCCGCACCTCCGCTTGCGCTTGCATCGCGCATAGCCGGCCTGTGCCTCTCCTCCGTGGCTGAGTGCTCTGCCAATGGGCGCTCCTGACGCATGCGAGTGCGTCGTGGTGCAGCACGGGTGCGCACAGACACCCAGGCGTCAGCGCATCAGTGACTGCTGCACCAGGACCACCTTTCGCGGTCAGCATTGACCCCACGCAGGCTCACCGCCGCCTGTCGGGCGCGTTTTTGAAAAGCTCACAGCTCTTGAGGAGCTCACACTCACGCCCCCCTTCCTTCCTTACACAGCCCCTACACAGCCGCAGACCGGCCTACCAAGTTGCATGGCCGTCTGGCTGAAGGAAGCTTTTATGCTAGTATGAGATGGCGCAGCGCCTCTGATTGCTGAGTTTGGTGCTGGAGCATGATCTTTCAACAAGATTGGTGTTTCAGGTAATTTCTGAACAATTACACTCAACCATATCATCAAGGGCAGTGCATGCCATGATGCCATGCACACGATGTGCATCATGTACATGCACTGGCCAGGTTGGCCACTACATATATTCAGGGTGCATCTCAACCGCATCCGTGCTGGACGGCGGCCGCGTCCGCGGCGGCGGCGGCACGCTCTCGGGCATCAACCACAGGCTCCATGAGCGCCGTGGCGCGCACCTCAGCGGCCTCGCACTTGTCGCACTCCTGCGAGGTGACGCTGCGGCGGCTGCCATAGAGCGCGCTGCTAATGAGCGCGCCGCGCAAGAGGCAATCCAGGCCCACCCCGGCGTTGGCGCCGCCGTGCCGTGCGTACCAACCAAGTGTATGCATGCGTCAGGCAGGCACACACTCCTCGGTACACACGCACAACAGACGTCGCACTCGTTGGTACACAGGCACGCACACTCGCTGATGCACGCACACATTTGCTGGTACACACAGCACGGCGGCGCCCATGTCGTAATAGACGGCGTGGGCGGGCCTCGGTGGCGCGCGCGGCACGCTCACTGGCAGCACGCTCACTGGCAGCATGCTCACTGGCAGCACGCTCCTCGGCAGCCGCCGCAGCGGCGTCACCTCGCTGGAGTGCGACGAGTACGAGGCCGCGGAGGCGCGCAACGCTTATGGAGGACGTCGATGACGCCCGAGAGTGTGCACCGCGGTGCTGCAACGCCCGTGCCCTGACACCAGTCACAGCAGCGGCACAGGAGATGGCTGCTATGGAGCTGGGCAGCGCGCGCGCGACGCACAAGAATGGCGGCGGAGGGCGCACGCGCGCGCCACGGCCGGGCGCCTTAGCAGGGCGCCTTGCTGGGAAGGCACGCGAGTTGCCAGCGCGCTGTTGGCCGGCGCGCCGCTGTTGAGCGCCGGGGTCGCTGCGTAGCCTCGGCCTGCATCAGCCACAGCAGGTTAGCGTTCCTGCTGCAGTGGTTCAGTCCGGACAGGCTGCATTCTGCTGCGGGCTGGTGTAAAGTAACCCACACCAGCAGTGCAAGCGCAGGCATCGTGCGGTGCACAGGCTGCTGGCGCTCAACGGCTCTTGCTGCCACTGCTGAAAAGCTAGCCTCTTTTCACGCAGGCACTGCAGGAACTGACGGGTGGGGAATTGACTTGGCCTCCACCCCTTGGCTTAAGCTTGCAACATCCACTTACTCGCTGACCCATTTTGCAAGTGTGTTACAGCGAGCCAGTGGCAAAACCGAACCCAAGGAGGTGGCTAGGGTAGGGCATGCGAGTTATGTCTCGGGCTTAGCACTGCAAAGCGATGGCCTGCGAGCTGTCCCAAAGCAGCCACGGCGCCTGGGCACGCTCTTAGGCGGCACGAAGCTGCCTGCTGGGCGCATGGGTGCGCTCATGGCTGGCTTACACTTGCTGCTGCTCACCTGCCCCCGCTCCAATCTGCTATGGGTTACCAAGAGGCGCAGCACCTTGTTGCCAACTCAGAACAGGGCGACATTGCATTGTTCGCAAAGTAGGGGAATAGCCAGAGCTGTGGAGAGCCCGCCTACCACAGAACTTAGAGCGAGGTTGCTTGTTCTCAATACTCTCTTGTGTGGCATACCACAAGCAGCATGCCACACAAGCAGCATGCCACTCTATTGTGAGATTGCGTTCGGAAATTCCTCTAACAGAGCATGCAACTTTGTGCAGATGAGAGGTTGCATGACACACAAATGCTCTGGCAGTGACTTGCTGCTGAGTAAGACAACATGCCAAAGCAACATGGCTGGTGTTTGCAATCCATGAACTGTGTACAAATTGCTAAACCTGTCCACGAACAGGATGCGGCTACCGACTCTTGTTACAAGTCTTGGGTGCTACTGGCCATGCAGGCCACAACATGCGTTTTGAATAACTATGGGCAGGCCCACAGACAAGCAGCATGACAGGCATAACCTGCCAGTGCACTTGTCTGGCTCCGCCCTCGTCAACACCTCATCATCGTGCATAGACAGCCAGTACAGGCCTGCCAAACCCTGCAGCTCTACTCAATCATCCATACAGCACGCCCGGGTCGCCGGTTCACCACCATGTGTGCACACACACTCTGCAAAACAGCAAATTTTTGCACAAGTGACACATGCACAGAGTGCATATGGGTTTGGATCCCCCAAACCTTGCTTGGCAGTTCACCAGTGTACGAAACAACAAGCAAGTGCTGCCTATCACTTTGCATACATTGACACACTTGCTGCATCCGTTGAGTGCATCCTTTGAGCCTTCATGCCTGCTACAGCTGTATTCCATACCTACCCCTGCTGCGGCTCAGATCTACGCTCTCAGGTGTAAATAAACCAACAACTTCAAAACCACCTAGCTGACTACTTCCATGTCCAGCGCTCCCTCAGAAGATGGGCGTGTTGCCGCGGGCAGACTCCACCGCCAGCAGCAGGGCGAAGCCGAGCATGGCAACGCGGCCTGCACCCAGAGCCGCAGTCTAATGACACTGATCAAATAACACACAAGCGCGCCTCTGCATGCGCAGTGCATAACTACACATGCATACAGTGCAGCACTGCTGCAAAAAATATGTGCGAGGCAGGCATAACATGCAGTACGGGCAGAGGCGGCACGTGTCGCACCAACGTCGCGTTCGCGCGTAGGCGTGAACGGTCCAAAGCTGCGCGCAGTGTTGGTCTCACCCTTCAGGAAGAAAGGCGCCAGCGTTGCGTAGGACAGCAGCACAACAATCGCGCCAAAAAGCAGCGACGCTGTGCCGTTCGCCCTCTGCACCAGGTCCCCATCATTATACCTGCCGGGCCACAACGTATGCAAGTTTAGTACGAGTCTGCTGGGGACCCAGTCAGGGCGTGACTTGCGTGCAAGAAGCTCAAATTAAGTCAGAATATGGAACAGACCTTTGCCAACATAGCATCCTAACCACACACTGTTCAGGCAAAAATGCGGGCCACGCACCGGCCCGCAATCTGCACCCAGACACTCTTCTGGGTCGCCACCTCCGACACGACAGCCGCAACAAAGCCAGCCATGGCCGCCCGCGCGTTGATGACCTCCTGGCCCTTGCTGAAGGGGAAGCCGTCGAAGAGCGAGCTGTTCTGTAACTGCTCAGGCGAGATGCTGGGAATGCCCACGGCCTCCACCTGAACAGCGTCAGCGGCCTCCTCCAGGCTGCTCTGCTCGTCTGCGGTGGCCTGCGAGCACAGCTGAAGTGTCACCGCGCTGCACCTAGTTCTGGGAATGAGCATGGGCAGAAGGCCAAGCCACCACAATATGCCTGCAATGTGTGCACTACAGCCTCACAAGCTTGACGCAGTGCCAGCAGGACAGACCCACCCGACGCTGGCCAAGCAGACGCCCCAAGAACATGCAGCTCTGAACTTTGTCCCGTGCAGCCCACGCGCGCGTTCACACGCTACTCACCCGCACAAGGGCCGAGAAGCTCTGGTGAACGCTCGAAGGGCTGGGCGGGCTGGGGATGCGGCACAGCAGGCTGCCGGCGTGGCCAGAGTACATGCTGGACGGAGGCGTCCGAGCTACAAAGCCGCAGGGAGCGAGGCCGGCAGTCAGCATGACTTCGGCGTACAAGTGAGGGAGCAAGCGGGGAGTCTGAAAGCTGAGAATGTGACGTCGAATGCGCTGAAACACTTAAAAAGCAGGTGGGCTCGACGTGGAACGCTGTGCTGCAAGCCTCCTGATGCCTCATGCCTCAAGGGGTAGGGTCCACCAGCGCATCACCACTGTGCTATCATTTGTATTAGTATACAAAGTAGTATTCGCCAGGGACCTGCAAGCCAGCCAGACGGAACAGGGCTGCATAGAACTAGCTAGATATGACCGCACCAATAGAATGTTACAGTGGCATTTGTGCCCGCTAAGACGTAGCACGCAGCGTATGCGCCCGCAGAGAGGCACCCAGATACACTACAGCCGCACTACAACCATGCTGCATTACCTGCCTTGCAGGATCTCGCGGTACACGCCGACCGGCTGCGCAGGCGGCACCCAGTGCTTGCCAAAGTACACGCTCTTGCCCACCTCCCACCCAGGCACCTGCGCCGCCGTCCGTCACGCCTCAATACACATAGGCATACCCCGCAGCAAAACGTTGTTGTCTTGCACGCACAACAAACCAGCCCCCCGCGCGTCAGCAGAGTAGAAAACGAGGATAGTCCCCCCACAGCACTGTGTATGGCAAAGGCAGGCGCACGTCTTTCATGATCTTCGCCTCGTTCTCGAGGCAGCGCTCCTTTTCCTTCACCCACCTGCACGCAGCCAGCACAGCTTGCGCTCCAGCAAGTGCAGCAGCCTGGTGAGCATGCCCGCAGCAGAACACAAATCCACGGCGGAGGCAGGGAATGTGCAGCGCGGTCCGTGTCAACATGCGACGCAAAAAACCCTGATACGCATTGCATCACGCGCAGCCTCAGTCAGTCAGCAGGCAGCCCCGCGCCTGCGGTCCTCCTCCGCCTGCAGCACCGGGTAGAGCATCTCGCGCATCGCCAGCTTCTCGGCGCGCAGCGCGCGCCGCTCCAGGTTGCCCTCGCCCACCTGCGCCCGCGGCAGGAGCACGGTCAGCGTCCGCGCCCGCAGCAGGCGCACCCTCCGTTGCCGCCTGGCCCGCAGCACGCGCCACTCCAGGTTGCCCTCGCCCACCTGCACCCGCGGCAGGAGCGGAGTCAGGGTCCCCGCCCGGAGCGGGCGCGCTGTCCGTCGCCGCGGGGCGGCGGGGCCCGCGGCCAGCTCGCTCGCCGGCGGCGCCGCGCCAGCTTCTTTCTCCCACCTGCGCTCGCAGAACGCGCACTCTCAATCTGCACTTGGTAGCAGGGCCCGTTGCCCGCTCGCTTGCCCGCGGCACGCCCAGCTCCAAGCGCCCTTCCTAATTTGCGCCTGCCGCTCCACTGCAGAAAACTTGTGGGTCTCAGCAAAATCCTTATGGTACATGTATGAAGTCTTGCTGCCACGTTGCACAGCCTACGCGCGCAACGCCCCGACGGTGCGGGCCCCTTGTCGGCCTGCGCCCGTCCAGCCACTTCCCGGTCTCTATATATATCACAGCCAGGGGCCTGGGCACCAATGCGTGCCAGCGACGCGCGCCGGTCCAGCCTGACTTGAACCTGCCACCTGAACACGGCACACTCTATGCACTCCCTGCCTGACCAGCTTGCAAAACACCCAGAGCCCAGGACCTCGCTGGACAAGGCGGCACGCAGACGCACAGAGTGCACTGCGTTGCGTTGTTCTGTTAGCTCGCAGCCCTTGGCATCATAGCGAGCACTGCACTACGTTCAATCGTTCAGCCCTTTTTATCATTGTCTGTTTGGACAACATTCTTATATCTGTTTAGCTCAAGCACTTGGCGCATGAGCGCTTGCAAGACGGCCGGGGCGTTGCACAGCCCAAACCGCGTCACCTTAAACTCAAACTGCCCATATCAGGTCTTGAACGCAGTCTAGTGTGCGTCCTCCGGTGCTATGGGTATCTGCGAGTAGCCGCTGCGCAGGTCGAGCGGGAAGCTGCTAATAGCCGCTTGACCTGTGCAGCGGGTACTAGCAGATCCCCTTCGCCCCAGGAGACGCAGCACAAGACTGCTTTCACAACGCGGTATGGGCACTTTAATTTTGAGGTGACGCCGTTCGGCCTATGCAGTGGCCCGGCCAACTTTCATGCGCTCAACAACCCAGTGCCTGAATGACATAGGCTGGCTGTCTGAAGCAGCGCCGAGACTGTCCGAAGGGGCAAACACTACTCTAAGACAAAGCGGCCGGCGGCACGCCGACAAAGCAGCCGGGGCTCAAGCAGCCAGGGCTCCCCACAAGTGTCCGGCAGGCGAGCGCGCCTTGTAGAAGCCGTAGGCCATGACCGCGGCGCTGACCGCGAACAGAGTAAAACCGCTGGGGCCTGTGCTCGGGATACGGCGCGCGAAGCGGATCGCGGGGTACCCGCCGGGCGGGGGCCCGTCTTGCACCGCCGGCATGTCGTTCACGGACTGCGCGCAGGGCTCGGCTGTTACCACCTGTGTCGCACCGCCGGCAGCGACCACGGACGCACGGGTGCCGAGCTGACAAGGGCGTAGCCGCACAGCCACTGCGCGCACTCCGTTGCGAGGCAGCAGGCCGGCCTCGGCACAGCAACACTGCAGCAGCATCTGCGATAGGGCAAGTCTCGCGAGTGCGCGCCTTCATGCCGGGGTACCCCCGCCGCAAGGTCTCTGTCATGGCTGCGGCTTGGCCTCAGCCCCTGCACACGTGGGCTGGTGGGTGGCTGGGGGCTTCCCACAGGCGTGCGCTGCGCACACTGGTCCTTATGTGCCGTGCGCAAACGCCCAGGCTGGCTAGAGGAGTCGAGGGACTGGACTTGAACCGCGGGGCTGATTGATCCGCATTCCGAAAGTGCACTTGCTGATTAACCTGAAAAGGGGGAGGGCGAGGGTTTAGTGCGCACAGAGCCGCCAAGCTCACGAAAGTGCGGTCTGGCTCCTGTAGCTGCAGAGTTCCAGCACGCCTGAGCAGCGGCGCCAGCATGGTGCGTATCAGCGTGCTGGGCGATGCGCTCAAGAGCATGTACAACGCAGAGAAGCGCGGCAAGCGCCAGGTGCTGATCCGACCAAGCTCAAAGGTGGTCATAAAGTTCCTGCAGGTCATGATGAAGAAGGGTGCGTCCCTCGGCCTGCGCGCCTTGGCGGCTGTGCCACCACCGGGCACTCCCTTGTGAGGATGTTGCGCATAGCACCGCCGCGGCGTTGAGACGCCTTTGGACGTCTTGGCAAAACGTGGACTGCGGCGCTGCTAGCTTGTGCGAGGTGTCAGAGGAGGCGTGAGTGCTTGGCACAGCACTCTGCGCCATAGTTTTCTAGCGGTGTTGCAGCTGGCCTGGTTAAGTTTTGGTATTCGCAGTGTGTATTCAAACATAATGTGCTGTGTGCCGCCCTGTGGCAGGCTACATCGGCGAGTTTGAGATTGTCGACGACCACCGCGGCTGCAAGATTGTGGTGGAGCTGAACGGCCGGTGAGCGCCTGTTGAGCGCTTCAGCTTGCTACCAGCAGGCTTGCTGGCGCCTGCTGTTGCTGCGCGTCACGCGCTGCCTGCCGCCGTTCAGCGCCTACAGCGGCGCCGTCCCAGCGCTCCCACACTCACACTGGCCCCTGCGACTGCAGGCTGAACAAGTGCGGCGTGATCTCCCCGCGCTATGACATTCAGCATGGGCAGATCGAGGACTGGGTGGCGCGGCTGCTGCCCTCGCGGCTGGTGCGCAGCGCCGGCTGCAACGGCCTCACGCCCGCAAACGCATGAGAATTGGCGTTGTGCTGGGCTGCTCCTGCAGGCTGTGCGCTCGTGCGAGCGTCATCTCATCGAGCGCTCGTGCCTTTCGTGTCAAGGCTGACGGGGGCAGAGGCAGCAGGGAACATCCGAAGCGCCATCGCACTGGAAGGCGGCGGACCGCGCCAGTGCGCCGAGCACTGACAGCTCTGGGCGCCGCGCAGTTTGGCGTCATCGTGCTGACCACCTCGGCCGGCATCATGGACCACGAGGAGGCGCGCAGGAAGAAGGTCGGCGGCAAGGTGCGGCGGCGTCGAACGAGCCTCTCCTGCATGTCACACCTTTTGTCAGGCCGTCTCTCTCTCTCTGTTACCACCTCCGGCTCTGCATTGCGGGTGCTTGCCCAATACATACAATTGTTTTCGTGCACTGTGGTGGTTTATCACTGCGGTGGAGTACGCCTGGCGCCGAGGGATTGTGGAGGGGGCTTGGGGGAACCAGGGCCACGCCTCGCCTGGTAATGGGGGAGTTGCAGTCAGGGCCCTGGCATGGCTGGGACTACTCTGAGCCAATGTAGACCCTGAGGGTTGTGCTGTACGCGCAGGTGCTGGGCTTCTTCTACTGAGCGGCAAGCAGCGGTTTGGGAGGGGTGGGCTGGTCAAGTTAGGCAGTGCAACTTGTGTAACACCGACCTTCGCGGTTGTGCAGTGCTTACATGGCAGAGTCGCAATGCCCTGCACACAGGGCCTGCTTGCCTCCCTTTCCGACAGCGCCGTGCAGACGCAGCACAAGCTTACATTTTTTGCAGAGCTAGAAAAGATGGCTCTGACCTGTCTGCTTTGTCTGGGCCACAACGGCCATGCTGCTCACCGTCAGCTCGTCTGCCAGGGCAGCTGATACAACTCTCACTTGAAAGATCAGACAGATGGCAAGCGCGCGCTGAAAGGGACTCCCTGACACACTGACGCCCTGCCCCAGTCCCATCCGCAGCCCAGCACGGCAGCCTGCCGTCGGCAGGCACTGGCAAGGCAGCAAATGTTGGATACTCCTTTGCTGCTGTCAGCCGGCTGCGGCACCCACCAACCAACTGTCCTCACAGGCTACATGCCCTGATGTGCGCCGCCGGTGTTGCAGGTCCAGTCCTTGCGGCGCACTTCGTCTCATAGATATGAGAAATAGCTATTTCTCTATGCCAGACAGCCTCTTCCACCAGACCCCCCGGCTAGCTAGGAAGTTTGCCCCGCTAGCTACAAATAAAACGCGGCACCAAAATCGGGGCACAGCGCCGAAAGCTGTGCCAGCCCTGCAAGCCAGCACGCATCATGCATTGCCACGCTTGCAAAACTTGGCCATCGCGCGCTCACAGCCTGGCTGACGCCCATATTTACCACAACACGGAGATGCAGCAAGTGCACGACCCTTGGACAACCCTGGCAATGGAAAATGCCAATAGCCGATCACAATGAAAGCCTCATGCGAGCGATTGGCGTGCGCATCAGCGGCAGCACGGCGCCAAGCATCGATAGCTCTGCTCCTCCCGCCGCACCTTCCCGGCTTATCAGGCGCGGCCCGAGCCTGGCTGGAGCCGAGCTGCACACAGAGGGCACGCTCCCCGCCTCCGTGCGGCCCTACGCGCCGCCGTTGGTGAGCTCGCCGGGCGCGACGGCCAGCGGCCGGTGCGTGTACGCGATGTGCGCATCCTTCTCCACCGTCTGGTTGCGCCCGCGCAGCAGGAACTTGGTGGTGAGCAGGCCCTCCACGCCGACCGGCCCGCGCGCGTGGATGCGCGCGGTGCTGATGCCCACCTGCGCCCAGCACAAGGGGCGTGAGACGGGCAAAGTGATGCATGGAGTACTGTCACCTAGGCCGTTGACTGGACACACTGACCACCGTCGCAGGTGCGCCGTTTGCAGGCCCGCCACACGGCTCGGCCCACGCAGGTTGATGCGCACGGCGCGCGCGCCGGCCTGCTTCCCAATGCGCGCAGGGAAGCTGTAAAGGCGCACAGGCGCATATCAACACATCCCTCTGTTGTCTGGGTCTCACAACTCTGGAGGGCAGTTTTCAAGCAGCAAGGCCCTCCACGCCTGCCCGACCCCACGCGCGCATGCCCGCAGCGCTGCCGCCGGCGCTCAGCAGCGGCAGCGGCAGCCGCGGGCCCCTCGACACCGCTGCCACGCCGCAAACTGCAGCGGGGCAGGGGGAGCCGCACCTCGGCGCCCAGGCCGAAGCGGTAGCCGTCTGCGAAGCGCGTCGATGCGTTGTGGAACACGCACGCGCTGTCCACGCGGCGCAGGAACTCCTCCGCGGTGGCCTTGTCCTCTGGCGGCGCCAGCGCGCGCTCGCGGCTCAGCCATGCGCCCCACTCTTGCATGCACAGCATACTCCTTTCACAGCAGCAATGCCATCTCGTGCAAATGCCCCATGTCTGCCTCTCTCACATGTATGCGTGAGGTGTACAAGGCTGCCGCACGTGGCTGTACAGAGATGCTGCATCATGAGTACCAGCACCGCATGCAAGCTTGCATGAGCGTGACTGAGAGCGTATGCAGCAAACGTCCCGCCCGCACTGCATGCAGTGCCCAGCTGCCGAGAATGGCACTGCTCCCGCCATCCACTGTGCGGTCGCGACATGGTGCGCCCAGCACGCCGCGCACCCGTGATGATCGCCTCGGTGTGCCCGGAGCCATTCGCGTGGATGTGCTCCACGGCCTCGTCCAGGCCGGCCACCAGCTCCAGCGTGAGCGTGTTGGCGCCGTACTCGATGCGCGCGCTGGGCGCGGGGCCCAGGCCCATGCGTGGCGCGGCGCGGTCGCCGCCGAGCACTGAGATGCCCGCCTCGCGCAGTGCGGCCTGCCCGGCCGCGCATCAGCTGCTGGTCAGACGGCGGAGGCGCCTGATGCTGACGCGTTGCCCACGGACGCGATGAGCACAGCATCAGCACCGAGCCCAGCGGCGTAGGGCCCAGTTGCAAAACAGTGGTCCTTCCCTTGGCTCGCACGGGCAGCTTGGGGATCCTGAGAACATCCTGAGCGGTGTGCCTGCAAGGTCCGCACGGCCAGCATGCAGACGGTCTTCCTCAGCTGCCCGCAAAGCTGGCATGGCGCCTGTTGTGGCCACCCGCACCACAGACCCCTGCAAAGAGCGCCGCGGGCAGCCGCGCGCCTGCAGCTTGTACAGCCGCGGCCCGAACAGCGCCTCGTGTACCAGGACCTTCTCGACCGCGTTGCAGGCGGCCGGGTAGTCGGTCTTGGCGTCAACGACCACGGCGCACGCGGCGTCGATGTCGGCGGCCGCGTCGATGTAGATGTGGCAGATGCCGTCGGCGTGGCCCATGACGGGGATGCGCGTGTTGTGCTGGATGTAGCTCACAAGTGCGTTGCCGCCGCGCGGGATGACGAGGTCGATCACATCGTCCAGCTTAAGCAGCTCGCCGATCTCGCCGCGCGTGTTGACCAGCGACACGGCGCCCGGGCCGACCTCCGGCGCAACCGCTACGATCGCGTCGCGGATGATGCCGTGCAGCAGCTCATTGCTGTTCTTGGCCTCAGTGCCACCCTGCCCGGGCACAGCTGCGCTCGTCATCTACGCGAGCTGGCCAGCTTGAGCAGGTCGCAGCATGACACTGGCGGCAAATGAGCAGCGCGGCCCACGCCAGAGCTCCCAGCGCCCAGGCGGGCGGCCGCGGCGCGCCGCGCGCCTTGAGCAGCAGGCCGTTGCCGGAGCGGATGGCGAGCGCGGCGATCTGCGGCAGCGCGTCCGGCCGCGCCTCGAAGATGATGAGCAGCACGCCGATCGGCGTCGTCACCTTCTCTAGCACCAGGCCGTCTGCCAGCTCCATCCGCGACAGCACCTGCGCGAGCGGCCGCCAGCTTACAAGTTAGGTTACACCAGATCCTGTGCAGGGTGCGAGCAAGCGCAGTGCACCCGCAGCAGCCAGCCGCCACATCAGCACCATCCATCGAGCTGTCTGCGGCAGGACGTGCTGGCGTGCGCCCGGCCGGGGCGCGCCTTGCGCAGCGGCTCCTCCTGCGCGGCAATCGCGCGGATGCCCGCCGCCAGCGTGCGCAGCTTGGCCGGCTTGAGGCGCAGGCGCTGCAGCAGCGTCGCGTCGATGTGCCGCCGCTCCGCCGCGGTCACGTCCACCGCGTTAGCGTCCAAGATGGCCGCCTCGTTCGCCTCCAGCTCATCCGCGATGCGCATCAGGATGGCCTCCCGCTTCTGCGCATGCGCACACCGCACTCGCGCCGCAATGACGCCACAGCACACCCATTGCTTTGACAAGCATGCTGCACACGTCTGCAATGCTTATCAGGATGGCCTCCCGCTTCTGCGCGCGCGCGCGCGCGCCGCACTTGCGCCCCGCCATATTGCCACGGCACCCTTGTGGCCTCGGTGAGCATGCTGCACGCGCCGTGCTGCGCGCCTGGCCGCCCACGCAGCGCGCCTGTGACAGGTGCCGCCACGTCGCCACCACCATCATAGCCAGGTCGGCCTGCGGGGAGCTCCTGGCCGGCCGGGCACACAGCTAGGAGCTCAGGCTCGGGCTGCGGCTGCGGCGCGGGGGCCGCGCCTGCGTCGGCAGCGCCTGCAGCGCGCGCGACGCGCTGCGCGCGGCGTGCGCCAGCTCGCGCGACGCGCACGTGGCCGCCGCCGCCACGTCGTCGCCCGCGTCGCTGGGCGCGCGGCTGGCGGCGCGGCTGCTCATGTTGTCGACGACGTCGCGGTCGAACAGCGTGCCCTCCTGTACGCCCTCCATGACCTGCGCGCCGCGCCGCCACGCCCTGAGTGTCAGCACGCCGGAGCCTTGCAACCCATGCGCGGTCACAGTGCAGTCGACCGGTGTACAGCTGCACTGCCAGCCCTCCCGCCGGACAAGCTGATGCAGTAACAACCTGTGGGGGTGTTGGAACCCCCCACCGGACCTACAAGGCCACCCACGGTGATTGTGCCACCTGCCAAGCGCCACATGCGCAGTCAGCACACCAGTCACCTAGAACCCCAGGTCGGCTCAGGCTTGGCGCGCTCCTGGGGGACAGGGCGGTTTGCAGCTGAGCACAGAGCGCGCGCCTTCAGCAGCACGTCCGACTTCTTGCCGTTGGCGATGACCGTGACGACGCCGCCCTGCGCGGCGTCCCACGCGCTGGCCACCTTGGCCTCCATGCCGCCGCGGCCGACCGTGCTCGCGCTGCCAAAGGCGACGCCCTCCATCACGGCCGGCGTGAACGTGCGTATCAGCCTGCGCGCGCGCCGGGCAGCGTGA
>JAABUY010003807.1_pt1 | contig 16246 bp, 14 predicted proteins | sample 5560271 | NCBI WGS metagenome assembly JAABUY01 (sample SAMN10711886, study PRJNA513374) | rock metagenome | isolation source: Antarctica rocks | place: Antarctica: Victoria Land, University Valley
TCCTTCTGCGCGTGGGACAGCTCGCTGAGGTCAAGGTCGGCGCTCACCCTGACCTTGAATCAAGCCGCTCGCTGCGCGTCAAGCCCCAGCCCGGTGAGCGAAATAGAGGGCGGGTTGAGCAGTTACCACCCACATTGAATTTTCGCCTAACCCGACCCCCTGGAACTGACCATGCGAGTAGATGACTTCAGTGAGAGTGGCTCCATTGTGGGGAACATCGCTTCCGATCCGGTTCACGGCAGCCCAGCCAATACCCGCGTAGGAGAGTTGAGAATTTGCCGCCTCCGTGAACATCATCCTGCCAAGCAGCAGCACGTCCCCAGGCTGCGGCCGATACCCGTTCGGCAGCGGCCCCGCGGGCGGCGCGACCGCCGCCGGACCACTTGCCGCGCCACCCTGCTGACCGCCGCCGACCCTGTCGGCAACATCGCGCAGGAACGCGGGCCATCTTTCGAGCCCGACGCCCTGCATTCCGCCCGCGAGATCGGCCGATGCCCTGGCAAGATCCTCGTGCGTCCTGGCCACGCTCGCGCCCTCTGCCGCCGCCCTGAGTTTCCGCACGGCCGTCGCGCTCGTCAAGACGCCCGTAAACCGCTTCTCGAACGCGTCCTCGCCCAGCGAGCGCGCCGCGGTCCACGCCGCCATCGCCGTGCACAGCCGCTCCACCCGCGCCCTGTCGAGCGCGATCGCCTGCCGGTGCCACTCCGCGCGCGGCAGGTGCACGATCGACCCGTGCGCAACCCAGGCGACCCGCCCCGCCAGGTTGCCCGGATCGAACAGCCGATCCGCATCGTCCTCCGCCGTCCCGTCCGTCCCCGGACCCATGCCATGCCCGAACCAGCCATGGCTCTGCCGCCCCTGCGTTTCCCAGCTCACGTGAAATCTCCTGTCCGAACCCCGGGTGCCCGGACTCTGCGGGACGGACCGCCATTTGGCCAAGCGGCACGTGCGCTCCCCGGCCGCCGGATGGTGCTCCGGCGGCTCGAACCCCGGCATCCGATCCAGGCATCGTCACGGCCCCGCCCGCATCGGCAAAAAACTATCAATGCTGCGCTGCAAAGTGGGTGGCGATCGATTGCTCCGGTGGGATAGCGGTGACGACCATATGAGCAGGAACATTCTCATTCGGGTTGCCGGGACCGACGGCAATCGCCACGTCGGCAGTCACGTCGCGGCCTTTCACGCCGCAGGTCCGATGTTCGTCGGTCCCATCCCACCGCAGGGCGGGAACGGCGTCGCTCTCGACGTCGGGACAGCGGATGCGTGTTCCCCGGTTTGTCGGTTTCCCGACGCGTCAGTCGGTTCCTGGAACGCAACCAGCCCCGACAGGCACATTCCTGCCGCGATCGGGATGCACCCTCTGGAGTTCCGTGACGTCGGGCGTGCCGGGCGGGGTCTCGCCGCCGCAGCTTGACACGATCGCCTCCCGTCGGCACGGCAAAGCGTTCCCGTGCCGCCGGTGACTGAGATGAACGCGATAAGGGCGCTTCGCCCGATGAGGAGGACACCACCATGATGCAGTCACTGCACGCGACGACGAGGCCGCTGTCCGCACTGGGCGTCGTCGTCGGCCTGCTCGGCGGGACGGCGTCCGCGGCTCCGCTCGCCAACACGACCGTGGCGTTCCTGATGCCCGACCAGAGTTCGACGCGCTACGAGGAGCACGATCATCCCGGCTTCGTCGCGGAGATGAAGAAGCTCTGCCCGACCTGCAAGGTGCTCTACCAGAACGCCGACGGCGATGCGTCGCGCCAGCAGCAGCAGTTCAACTCCGTCGTCTCCCAGGGCGCCAAGGCGATCGTGCTTGACGCCGTCGACTCGACCGCGGCTGCGTCGCTGGTCAAGTCGGCGCAGGGCCAGGGGATCAAGGTGGTCGCCTACGATCGCCCGATCCCCTCGACGCCGGCCGACTTCTACGTCTCGTTCGACAACGAGGCGATCGGCAAGAGCATCGCGGCCTCCCTGGTGGCGCGCCTGAAGGCGGCCAACGTGGCGGCGACCGACGCCGGGCTGCTCGAGGTCAACGGCTCGCCGACCGACGCGGCCGCCGGGCTGATCAAGAAGGGCATCCACGAGGGCCTGGCGAACGGCGGCTACCCGACGCTGGCAGAGTACGACACCCCGGAGTGGGTGCCCGCTAAGGCGCAGCAGTGGGTGAGCGGCCAGGTCTCGCGCTTCGGCAAGAAGATCGTGGGCGTCGTCGCGGCCAACGACGGCACGGCGGGCGGCTCGATCGCGGCCTTCAAGGCGGCGGGCGTGAGCCCGGTGCCGCTCGTCACAGGCAACGACGCGACCATCGCCGGGCTGCAGCTCATCATCGCGGGCGACCAGTACAACACCATCTCCAAGCCGAGCGAGATCGTCGCGGCGGCGGCGGCCGACGTCGTGGCCGGGCTGCTGGACGGGCAGACGCCCAAGTCCGACAGCACCCTGTTCGGCACGCCCTCGCGGCTGTTCACGCCGGCGGTGGTGACGTCAGGCAACCTCAAGGCCGAGATCGTCGACAAGATGGTGAACGGCAAGCCGATCGAGGCGGCCTCCGTGCTGTGCACCGGCCGCTACGCCGAGGGCTGCAAGAAGCTCGGCATGACGCCCTGAGGGTTCGACGCCCGGACCGTCCGGCCGCATCGAACGGCGGTCGGTCCGGGCCCCCGGACGATCCCCGCCGCACCACGAAGGGCCTCGCATCCATGTCGCAGCCATCGCCGCCCGCCGCCGTGCCGTCCGCCGCCTCGCCAGGCGACGCCGTGCTCAGCCTGCGGGGCATCTGCAAGCAGTTCGGCGCCGTCTCCGCGCTGGCCGACATCGACCTGGACGTGCGCGCCGGCGAGGTGGTGGCGCTGGTCGGGGACAACGGCGCCGGCAAGTCGACGCTGGTGAAGGTGCTGGCGGGCGTGCACCAGGCGAGCAGCGGCACCATGAATTTCGCCGGCAGGCCGGTGACGCTGGCCGGGCCCGCGGAGGCGCTGTCGCTCGGCATCGCGACCGTGTTCCAGGACCTGGCGCTGTGCGAGAACCTGGACGTCGTCGCCAACATCTTCCTGGGCCGCGAGCTGGGCCGCCTCGGCCTCGACGAGGTGACGATGGAGATACGCTCCTGGACGCTGCTCAAGGAGCTGGCGGCCCGCATCCCCTCGGTGCGCGAGCCCGTCGCCTCCCTGTCCGGCGGACAGCGGCAGACGGTGGCGATCGCCCGCTCCCTGCTGTCGGAGCCCAAGCTGATCATGCTCGACGAACCAACCGCCGCCCTCGGCGTCGCCCAGACCGCGGAGGTGCTGAACCTGATCGAGCGGGTGCGCGACCGCGGCCTCGCCGTGATCATGATCAGCCACAACATGGAGGACGTCCGCGCCGTGGCGGACCGCATCGTCGTGCTGCGGCTCGGCCGCAACAACGGCGAGTTCGGGCCCGATGCCTCGAACCACGAGCTGGTCGGCGCCATCACCGGCGCCGCCGACAACTCCGTCTCGCGCCGCGCCGGCCGCCAGGCCCGCGTGGCGGCCGGCGGGGACGCCCTGCAATGAGCACCGACCTCGGCTTGAAGGAGCCCGCGCGGCTCGACCGCAGCGACGCGCGGGTTCGCCACGATACCGGGCTCGCCGGCGCGGTCCGCGGCTTCCTGGACCGCGTGCGCTCCGGCGATCTCGGCTCGCTGCCCGTCGTCGTCGGCCTCGCGGTCATCTGGACGGTGTTCCAGAGCCTCAACCCGGTGTTCCTGTCGAGCAACAACCTGGTCAACCTGCTGTTCGACTGCTCGACGGTGGGGGTGATCTCGCTGGGCATCGTCTGCATCCTCATGGTCGGCGAGATCGACCTGTCCGTGGGGTCGGTGTCCGGCCTCGCGTCGGCGGTCGTCGGCGTGCTGTGGGTCAACTCTGGCTGGCCGGTCGCGGGCGCGATCGTGGTCTCTCTGCTGGTCGGCGCCGTCGCGGGCTGCGTCTACGCCACCCTGTTCAACCGCCTGGGCATGCCGAGCTTCGTGTCCACCCTGGCCGGGCTGCTCGCCGTGCTCGGCGTGCAGCTCTACATCCTGGGGTCGAGCGGCTCGATCAACCTGCCCTACGGCTCGCCGATCGTGGACCTCGGCCAGACCCTGGTCATGCCGCACGTCGTCGCCTACGTCCTGGTCCTGGCGGCCGGCGCCGCCCTGCTGGTGGCGCAACTGCGCACCGCCGGGCAGCGCCGTGCCGCGGGGCTCACCCCGCCCTCGCTCGGCGGCATCGTCGCGCGCGCCGCCGTGCTGACGATCGTGCTGCTGGGCGTGGCCGCGTACCTGAACACCGACCGCGGCGTGCCCTGGATGTTCGGCCTGTTCACCGGGCTGGTGGTGCTGATGGACTACGCGCTGAAGCGGACCAGGTGGGGCCGCGCGATGACGGCGGTCGGCGGCAACCGCGAAGCCGCCCGCCGCGCCGGCATCGACGTGCGCCGCACGTACCTGAGCGCCTTCGTGCTGTGCTCCTCGCTGGCGGCGCTCGGCGGGGTGCTGTCGGCGGCGCGCCTGGCCTCCGCCAGCCAGCAGGCCGGCACCGGCGACGTGAACCTCAACGCCATCGCAGCCGCGGTGATCGGCGGCACCAGCCTGTTCGGCGGACGGGGCAGCGCCTACTCGGCCCTGCTCGGCATCATCGTGATCCAGTCGATCGCGAGCGGGCTGACGCTGCTCGATCTGTCCTCCTCGCTGCGGTACATGATCACGGGCGGCGTCCTCGCCGTCGCGGTGATCGTGGACTCGCTGGCCAGACGGTCGCGGATGTCGCACGGCCGTGCCTGAGACCGGCGGCCCCTTCAAGGCAAGCAAGACTGGGCTCCGCCCAGACCCGCCAGGGGCGAGCCGCCCCTGGACCGGCTTTACCTGAGTATTGGATTCCAAAGGCGAGCCTTTGGCGGAGTTTGAGGCAGAGCCTCAACCTTGCTTGCTTTATCGGCCACTCCGAGGGGCCGTTGGCGTGACGTGCGGCCCCCCAGGCCTGGCAGGGGCCAGGGAAGGAGACGGCGATGAACCAGGATCTGTCAGGCAAGGTCGCGGCCGTGACCGGCGCCGCGTCCGGCATCGGCCTCGAGTGCGCCCGGGCGATGCTCGGCGCGGGCGCGCGCGTGGTCCTGGTGGACAGGCACGCGGAGCGGCTCGCGCAGGTGTGCGAGGAGCTGGGGGCCGGCGCGTCGCCGGTGGTGGTGGACCTGCTCCAGCCGGCGAGCGTCGCGACGATGATGCCGGCGATCCTGGGCGTGGCTGGGCAGCTCGACATCTTCCACGCCAACGCCGGCTCCTACGTCGGCGGCGACGTCCACGGCGGCGATCCGGACGCCTGGGACCGCATGCTGAACCTCAACGTCAACTCGGTGTTCCGCACGATCCACGCCGTGCTGCCCCACATGGTCGGGCGCGGCACCGGCGACATCATCGTGACCAGCTCGGTCGCCGGCTTCATCCCCGTCGTGGTGGAGCCGGTCTACACGGCGTCCAAGCACGCGGTGCAGGCCTTCGTCCACACGCTGCGGCGCCAGGTCATCCGGCACGGAATCCGCGTCGGCGAGGTGGCGCCCGGGCCGGTGGTGACGGCGCTGCTGAGCGACTGGCCCAAGGAGAAGCTGGACGACGCCCTGGCCAGGGGCAGCCTGCTGGAGCCGAAGGAGGTCGCCGAGGCCGTGATCTTCATGCTCACCCGGCCGCGCACCGTGACGATCCGCGACCTGGTCATCCTCCCGCAAAGCCTGGACCTGTAGGCTCGTCAGCAAGCAAGGCTGGGGGCTCCCCCTCCGCTGCCATTCCAACGACCCAGGCGGGTCGTCGGAACCTCTGGCAGCTACGCCCAGACCCGCCAGGGGCGAGCCGCCCCTGGACCGGCTTTACTGAAGGATCGGTTTTCAAAGCCGAGCCTTTGGCGGAGGAGGCAGCGCCTCAACCTTTCCTGCCCTACCCCGCCCACGACCGCGCGCCCGCGAACCCCAGCGCCGCCGCCGCCAGGACCCACAGCGGGTTGACCCGCGTGAACGCCAGCAGCGCCGTTGTCGCCGCCGTGGTCGCCCACCCCGCCCAGCCCGCCTCGGTGCCGCGGGCCAGCGCCAGCGCGCTCGCGAAGATCATCCCCGCCGCCACCGGCGCCAGCGCGCGCTCCGCCAGCGCCCGCCACGGCGCGTGCTCGTGGCGGCGCCACACCCTGGCCGCGAGGAACACCGCGACGCAGGACGGCGTGTACATCCCGATCGCTGCCGCCAGCGCGCCCGGCAGCCCCGCCGCCTTCTGCCCGACCAGCACCGCGATCAGCGAGCCCGGCCCGGGCGCCGCGCGCGACAGGGCAAAGGCGTCGAGGAACTGCGACGCACTCATCCAGTGGTGCTGGTCCACCGCGGCGCGCTGCATCGCCGGGATCACGCCCGCGCCGCCGCCCACCGCGACGAGCGACAGCGACGCGAACAGCGCCAGCAGTTGCAGCAGCGTGGCGCTCACCGGCGCACCGCCCCCGCTATCGTCATTGCCATCGCCCTCACCCTCACCGGCGCACCGCCATCAGCGCCACGCTCGCCGGGATCGCCACCAGCAGCGTCGGCACCAGCGGCCAGCCGAGCACGCCCACGCCCACCGCCAGCACCGCGACGATGCCGAGCTGGCGCACGCCGCGCAGGCTGTCGCGGGTGATCTGCACCCCGTTGGCCAGCACCAGCCCGATCGCCGCCGCCCCCAGCCCCGCGAGCGCCGCGTCCACCACCGGCGCCCCCTCGCGCAGCAGCGCCGCGCCCGCCGCCAGGACCAGCGCCGAGGGCGCCCCCATCAGCCCGGCGAGCGCCGCCAGCGCCCCCGGCCCGCCGCGCAGCGTGGTGCCGATGAACACCGCCAGGTTGACCGAGTTGGCCCCGGGCGCCACCTGCGCCAGGGCCAGGCCGCTGAGGAACGCGCCGTCGCCCATCCAGCCGCGGCGGGCCACCACCTCGCGCCGCATCCAGGCGCTCAGGCCGCCCCCCCAGGCCTGCAGGCCCAGGCGCAGGAAGCACAGGAACAGCGTCGGCAGGCTCGGCGGGGACATGGAACTCTCCTGGGCGCCGGGAGGGATCAGGGGGTGGGGCTGAACTCTATTCGGACCCGCCGGAGAGCGCTTCCTCAAGCATGCGCCTCCGGAGGCTCCTTTTTTCCGGGAAGAGAAACTTCAAGGGCGAGCCTTCGGCTGCGTCCAGGGGCAGGAGCTTGGCCTTGCCTGGTTCCGGTCCCAAGGGCAACGCACGTGCGGTCGCCGGTCGGCCTGCAACCCGCCTTGATGAACGTTCCGCTTTGTCGCACGTTCACCCGCACAGCCGGGAGACAAGCCGGCCTGTCTGCATCAGGAGATCGCCATGACCAAGCCAGTGACCGCCTCGTCCCGTTCCAGCCTTGCGGGGCGTGCCGTCCTCCTCGCGCTGCTCGCGCTGTCCGCAGCCTCGCTGTCGGCCTGCAACACGGTGCAGGGCGCCGGCGCCGACGTCAGCTCGCTCGGGCGCGGCGTGACCGGCGCCGCCTCCGGCACGAAGGCCGCCATCACTCCCTGATCCGGACCGGCGCCGGACGTGCCCCGCCAAGCGACACGTCCGGCGCCCCGACCGCCCCCTACACCTTGGCGCCCCGGCTGGGCTATAGACTCGCCATGAACGGCGAACCCGACCTACCCAGCCCCGAGTCGGCGCCTCCGGCCCGGAACGCCGGCACGGTGCTGGTGACCGGCGCCACCGGCTTCGTCGGTTCCGCCGTCGCCCGCGCGCTGGCGGCCCAGGGCCAGACGCTGCGCCTGCTGGTGCGACGCGGAGGCGACCGCCGCAACCTCGCCGGCCTCGACGCAGAGCTGGCCGAGGGCGACCTGACCGACCCCGCTTCCCTGCGCCGCGCCGTCGCCGGCTGCGCCGCGCTCTACCACGTCGCCGCCGACTACCGCCTCTGGGTGCCAGACCCCGCCGCCATGCTCAGCGCCAACGTCGACGGCACCACCACGCTGCTGACCGCCGCCGCGGAGGCCGGCGTGTCACGCATGGTCTACTGCAGCAGCGTCGCGGCGCTCGGCGTGTTCACCGACGGCACCGTGGCTGACGAGGACACCCCGGTCGACCCGGCGCTGGTGATCGGCACCTACAAGCAGTCCAAGCACCGCGCCGAGCAGGCCGTGCTCGCCCTGGTGCGCGAGCGGGCGCTCCCGGTGGTGATCGTCAACCCCTCCACCCCCGTCGGCCCGCGCGACGTCAAGCCGACGCCCACGGGACGCATGATCGCCGACGCCGCCGCCGGCCGGATGCCCGCCTACGTCGACACCGGCCTGAACGTCGTGCACGTCGACGACGTGGCCAACGGCCACCTGCTGGCGATGCAGCGCGGCCGCATCGGCGAGCGCTACATCCTCGGCGGCGAGGACTTCTCCCTGGCCGACCTGTTCGCCACGGTCGCGCGCGTCGCCGGGCGCCGGGCGCCGCGCATCCGCCTGCCGCGCCAGTCGCTCTACCCCCTCGCCCTGGCCTGCGAGGCGCTGGCCAGAGTCGCCGCCGTGCCGCCGCTGGTGACGCGCGAGATGCTGGCGATGTCGCGCAAGAAGATGTTCTTCTCCTCGGCCAAGGCCCGCGCCGAGCTCGGCTACGCCCCCCGCCCCGCCGAGGAGGCCGTGCGCGACGCCGTCGCCTGGTTCCGCGAGCACGGCATGGTCCCGCCCGCCGCCAGGGCCGCGGAATGAGACCGGCAGGCAAGCAAGGCCAGGGGCTCTGCCCCTGGACCCCGCCAAAGGCTCGCCTTTGGAATCCACTACTTAAGTCAAGGGATCAAAGGGTCCTCGGACCCTTTGCGGGTCTGGGCAGAGCCCAGCCTTGCTTCCTGACCGGCCGCCACCCGTGACCGCGCTCGCCGCGCTCTCGCTGCTCGTGTGGGCCTACCTGCTCCTGGCCCACGGCCGCTTCTGGTCGGCCGGCCCGGTCCTCGCCCCCGCCACCCCGCGCCATGCGCCGCCCGTCGCCGTGGTGATCCCGGCGCGCGACGAGGCCGGCGGCATCGAGCGCGCGCTGCGCTCCCTCCTCGCGCAACGCTACGACGGCGCGCTCCGCATCGTCCTGGTCGACGACGGCAGCACAGACGGCACCGGCGACCTCGCCCGCGCCCTGATCGCGCACGGCAGCGCCGGCCGCAGCCTCGACGTGCTGGACGGCCGGCCCCGCCCGCCCGGCTGGAGCGGCAAGCTGTGGGCGGTGGCGCAGGGCGTGGCCGCGTCCGGCGGCGCCGGGCTGGTGCTGCTCTGCGACGCCGACATCGAGCACGCCCCGGAGCACGTCGCCACGCTGGTCGCGCAGATGGAGCGCGCGGGCTGCGACATGGTCTCCGAGATGGTCGCGCTGAACTGCGAGAGCCCCGCGGAGCGCGCCCTGGTGCCCGCCTTCGTGTTCTTCTTCCAGCTCCTCTACCCGTTCCGCCGCGTCGCCGACCCGCGCAGCCGTACCGCCGCCGCCGCCGGCGGCACCGTGCTGATCCGGGCGCAGGCCCTGGCCCGCATCGGCGGCATCGAGGCGATGCGCGGCGCCCTGATCGACGACGTCACCCTCGCCGGCCTGGTCAAGCGCGGGGGGAAAATCTGGCTCGGCCACAGCCGCCTCGCGCGCTCGATCCGCCCCTACCCGGGCGCCGCCGACGTGTGGCGCATGGTGGCGCGCACCGCCTACGTGCAGCTCCGCCACTCGCCCCTGCTGCTGCTCGGCACCGTCCTGGGCATGGTCCTGGTGTGGATGGTGCCGCCTCTGGCCGCGCTGTTCGGGCACGGTCTGGCGCGCTGGCTCGGGTTGGCAGCCTGGGCAGCGTCGGCGGGCGCCTACCTGCCGACGCTGCGGCGTTTCGGCCAGACCCCGCTCTGGGCGCCGCTGCTGCCGCTGGTCGCGGCCTTCTACACCGCGGCGACGCTCGGCTCCGCCTTCGACCACCACCGCGGGCGCGGCGTCGTCTGGAAAAGCCGGGCATACCAGGAAACATGATGCACGACACCGCGCAGCCCGCACTCCCGGCGGGGCGATCCCGCCTGGCGGACGACACGCCATCGGCCGCCGCGCGCGCCGCGACGATCGAGGCGTTGCAGGCCGCGACGCCGCCGCAAGGGCGGCCGGCCGCGTCCGTGGAGCAGTGGTCCGGCAAGGACCGCGGCGACGAGAACTTCCCGGTCGGCGTGCTGATCCGCGCCTCCCTGCGCCCGCACGTCCACGCCTACTACGCCTTTGCCCGCAACGCCGACGACATCTCCGACAGCGAGACCCTGCCGCCTGCCGAGAAGATCGACCGCCTCGACCACATGCAGGCCGTCCTGCTCGGCGAGGCCGACGGCGGCGCGCCCTCCGCCAGCGCGCTGCGCCGCAGCCTCGCCGCCACCGGCGTCACGGCCGCGCATTCCACGGACCTGCTGGTGGCGTTCCGCCGCGACGCCGCGACGCTGCGCACCGCCGACTGGCCCGAGCTGCTGGAATACTGCCGCCACTCCGCGATGCCGGTGGGTCGCCACGTGCTCGCCCTGCACGGCGAGGACCCCGCGACCTTCTCGCCGTCGGACGCCCTGTGCGCCGCGTTGCAGGTGCTCAACCACCTGCAGGACTGCGCCGAGGACCTGCGCCGCCTCGACCGCTCCTACCTGCCGCAGGACCTGCTCGCGCGACACTGCGCCACCGTCGAGGACGTGCTCCGCCCCGAGGCCACGCCAGGCCTGCGCGCGGTGTTCGACGCCCTGCTGGACCGCTGCGACGCCCTGAACGACGAGGCCGCCGCGCTGCCGAGGCTGGTGCGCGACCCGAGGCTGCGCCTGGAGGTGGCGGTGATCCTCGCCTTGTCCCGCCGCCTCGCCCGCCACCTGCGCCGCGCAGACCCCGTCGCGGGCCGTGTCAGGCTCGGCCGCATCGACGCTGCCGGCAGCCTGCTGCGCGCCCTGCCCTCGCTGCTGCCAGGACGACGCGACCCCTTCGGCGTCAGCAAACAGGCAAGCAAGGTTGAGGCTCTGCCTCAAACTCCGCCAAAGGCTCGCCTTTGGAATCCACTACTTAAGAAAAGCCGGTCCAGGGGCGGCTCGCCCCTGGCGGGTCTGGGCAGAGCCCAGCCTTCCTTGCTTCCGGGATCGCCCGGCGCCACGCCGCTCGGCGCCGATCCCTCCGACCTCGCCGAGGTGGAGCGCCTGGTGCTCGCCTCCGGCACCTCGTTCTACCGCGGCATGAAGGTGCTGCCCCCGGACCGCCGCGCCGCGATGTATGCGATCTACGCCTTCTGCCGCATGGTGGACGACATCGCCGACGACGACGCGCCGTTCGCCTCCAAGCTGCCCCGCCTCGCAGAGTGGCGCGCCCGCATCGACGCGCTGCACGAGGGCCGCGCAGGGGACGCCGTCACGCGGGTGCTGCTGCGCGCCACCGACCGCTTCGCCCTGCGGCGCGAGGACTTCATGGCGGTGATCGACGGCATGCAGACCGACTGCGAGAGCGTGATCGTCGCCCCCTCGGAGGCCGAGCTGGACCTGTACTGCGACCGAGTCGCCGCCGCCGTGGGCCGTCTGTCGGTGCGCGCGTTCGGCGACAGCTCCCCCGCCGCGGACCGCGTCGCGTTCTCGCTCGGCCGCGCCCTGCAGATGACCAACATCCTGCGCGACCTCGCGGAGGACGCGCAGCGTGGCCGGCTCTACCTGCCGCGCGAGTGGCTCGACGCGGAGGGCGTGCCGCACGACCCCCTGCTGGCGCTGCGCCACCCTGCCCTGCCCCGGGTGTGCGGGCGCGGCGCTGCCCTCGCCGGCCGCCATTTCGCGCAGGCCCGGAGCGCGATGCGCGAGTGCGACCGCCGGGCGATGCGCCCCGCCCGCCTGATGGCCGACACCTACGGCGCGATCCTGTCCCGGCTGGAGCGGCGCGCCTGGCGGCACCCGGAGCGGCGCGTGTCCCTGCCCGCCTGGCGCAAGCTGGCGATCGCGCTCCGCCACGTGGCGGCCTGAGATGCCGCGCGACACCGCCGGCGGCGACGCCATGGTCCATGTCGTGGGCGCCGGCCTCGCCGGCCTGTCCGCGGCGATGACGCTGGTCGAGGCCGGGCGCCGCGTCACCCTCCACGAATCCGGCCAGCAGGCGGGCGGGCGCTGCCGCTCGTACTTCGACCGCGAGCTGGGCTGCCGCCTGGACAATGGCAACCACCTGCTGCTGTCCGGCAACCGCGAGGCCTGGGCGTTCATGGACCGCATCGGCACCCGCGCCACCATGGCCGGGCCGCGCGACGCGCTGTTCCCGTTCATCGACGTCGCCACCGGCGAGCGCTGGACCGTGCGCCCCAACGCCGGCCGCGTGCCATGGTGGGTGCTCTCGAGGCGCCGCCGCGTGCCCGGCGCGAGCCTGCGCGAGTTCGCCGCCCTGCTGGCGCTGCGCCGCGCCTCGGCCACCGCCACCGTCGCCGAGATGCTGCCGCCCGGCGAGCTGTCGCGCCGCCTGCTGGAGCCGCTGGCGATCGCGGCGCTTAACACCCCGCTGGCCACCGCCAGCGCCCGCCTGCTCGGCCGCATCATGGACGAGTCGCTCTCTCGCGGCGGCCGCGCCTGCGTGCCCGCCTTCCCGCGCGAGGGCCTGTCGGAGACCTTCATCGACCCGGCCGTGGAGTGGCTGCGCCGGCGCGGCGCCACCGTGCACACCGCGCACCGCATCGCCGCCCTGTCGCTGCACGAGGACCGGGTCGAGGCGATGGGCGGCCCGGCCGGCATGATCGCCCTCGGCCCGCACGACTCGGTGCTGCTCGCGGTGCCGGCACCGGCCGCGGCCGCGATGGTGCCCGGCTTGGTGGTGCCCACCGAGTTCGAGGCCATCGTCAACCTGCACTACCGCATCGACGCCGCGCCGGGGGAGGCGGGCTTCGTCGGCCTGGTCGGCGGCACCGCGGAGTGGGTGTTCCTCAAGCCGGGCGTGGTCTCCGTCACCATCAGCGCCGCCAACCGCCTGGTGGACCGCGCCGCCGAGGACCTCGCCACCGCGCTGTGGCCCGAGGTGAGCCTCGCCGCCGGCGTCGAGGCCGCCCTGCCGAAGTGGCGCGTGGTCAAGGAGAAGCGCGCGACCTTCGCCGCCACCCCGGCGCAGGACGCGCGCCGCCCGGCCGCCGCCACCGCCTGGCGCAACCTCGCCCTGGCCGGCGACTGGACCGCCACGGGCTTGCCGGCCACCATCGAAGGTGCAATCAGGTCGGGCCGCAGCGCGGCACGGCACCTGCTGGCGGCATGATGAGGCCGACGGCCTTGGAGTGGCCGGCGAAGCAAGAAAGGTTGAGGCTCTGCCTCAAACTCCGCCAAAGGCTCGCCTTTGGAATCCACTACTCAAGAAAGCGCCGGTCCAGGGGCGGCTCGCCCCTGGCGGGTCTGGGCAGAGCCCAGCCTTGCTTCCTGACAGGTCAACGCATGAACCTTTTCCCGCCCTCCGCCGACCGGACCTGCGATGCGCCCTGACGCGGTGCTCGGCGACGCACCCGCTCGTGCCACCGCGGCCGACCACGCGATCGACGCCGCGCACGCCGCCCTGCTGCGCCGCCAGCGGCCCGACGGCCACTGGGTGTTCGAGCTGGAGGCCGACGCCACCATCCCCGCCGAGTACGTGCTGCTGGAGCACTACCTCGACCGCATCGAGCCGGCGCTGGAGGCCAGGATCGGCGTCTACCTGCGCGCCGCCCAGGGCGCGCACGGCGGCTGGCCGCTGTTCCACGACGGCGCGCTCAACATCTCCGCCAGCGTGAAGGCGTACTACGCGCTCAAATGCCTCGGCGACGACCCCGATGCACCGCACATGCGCCGCGCCCGCGACGCGATCCTGGCCGCCGGCGGCGCCGAGCGCAGCAACGTGTTCACCCGCCTCCAGCTCGCGCTGTTCGGCCAGGTGCCGTGGCGCGCCGTGCCGGTGATGCCGGTCGAGATCATGCTGCTGCCGCAGTGGTTCTTCTTCCACCTGTCCAAGATCAGCTACTGGTCGCGCACCGTCGTCGTGCCCCTGCTCGTGCTGCTTGCCCGCCAGCCGGTCGCGCGCAACCCGCGCGGCATCGCCATCCCCGAGCTGTTCCGCACGCCGCCCGAGCAGGTGCGCGACTACATCGCCGGCCCGTACCGCTCGCGCTGGGGCAGGACCTTCAGGCGCGTCGACCAGGTGCTGCGCGTGGTCCAGCCCGGCTTTCCCGGCGCGGTGCGCGAGCGCGCGGTCGCCGCCGCGATGGCGTTCGTCACCGAGCGGCTCAACGGCGAGGATGGCCTCGGCGCGATCTACCCCGCGATCGCCAACACCGTGATGATGTTCGACGCCCTCGGCGTGTCCGCCGAGGACCCGCGCGCCGCGGTCGCCTGGGCCGCGGTGCGCAAGCTGCTGGTCGTCGGCGAGGACAGCGCGTACTGCCAGCCCTGCCTGTCCCCGGTGTGGGACACCAGCCTCGCCGGCCACGCCGTCGCAGAGGCCGAGGCGGGGGAGGCCGCCGGCGAGGCCAGCCCCGCACTGGCCGCCGCCTGCGACTGGCTGGTCGCGCGCCAGATCACCGACGTGGTCGGCGACTGGGCGGTGCGCCGGCCGAACACGCCGCCCGGCGGCTGGGCGTTCCAGTACAACAACCCGCACTACCCCGACGTGGACGACACCGCCGTCGTGGCCATGCTGCTGCACCGCGCCGCCGACCCGGCCCACGCCGCCTCGATCGAGCGGGCGCGGCTGTGGATCGTCGGCATGCAGAGCAGCGACGGCGGCTGGGGCGCGTTCGAGCCGGAGAACACCCACGACCACCTCAACCACATTCCGTTCGCCGACCACGGCGCGCTGCTCGACCCGCCCACCGCCGACGTGACCGCGCGCTGCGTCTCCTTCCTCTGCCAGCTCGCCGACCCGAGGGACCGGCGCGTCATCGCCCGCGGCCTCGCCTATCTGCGCCGCGACCAGGAGGCCGACGGATCCTGGTTCGGCCGCTGGGGCACCAACTACATCTACGGCACCTGGTCCGTGCTGTGCGCGCTCAACGCCGCCGGCGTCGGCGTCCACGACCCTGCGGTGCGGCGTGCCGTGGCGTGGCTGCTCTCGGTGCAGCGCGAGGATGGCGGCTGGGGCGAGGACGAGGAGAGCTACGGCGATGCCCCGCACGGCCGCTACCACGAGGCCACCCCGTCGCAGACCGCGTGGGCGCTGCTCGGCCTGATGGCGGCGGGCGAGGCGGACCACCCCGCCGTCGCGCGCGGCGTCGCCTGGCTCCAGCGAGCGCAGCGTCCCGACGGCGAGTGGGACGAGCTGCCCTACACCGCCGTCGGCTTCCCGCGCGTGTTCTACCTGCGCTACCACGGCTACCGGCTGTTCTTCCCGCTGCTCGCCCTGGCCCGCCACCGCAGCCTCGCGCGCGCCGCCAGCCGCCAGGTGGCGTTCGGCTTCTAGTGGCCCCCGCGCCGGCCTGCGCCGCCGACCGTCTGCGCCCGGACCGCGTCGGCGTGCTGGTGGGGCTGGCCGCGGAGGCGCGCATCGCCGGCCCGCTCGGCTGTCGCGTCGCGGTGGGCGGCGGGACGGCCGCCGGCGCCGAGGCCGCCGTGCGCGCCCTGGTCGCGCAGGACGTGACCGGCCTCGTCAGCTTCGGCCTGGCGGGCGGCCTCGACCCGGCGCTGCCGGCGGGCACGCTGCTGGTGCCGCGCACCGTGCTCCTGGACGGGCACGGCGCGATGCAGACCGACGCGGCGCTGTGCGCCTGGCTCGGCGGCCCGACGCCAGGGTGCCTGCTGGCCGGCACGGCGGTCGTAGCCGGCGTGGCGGCGAAGCGCGCGCTGCACGCCCGCACCGGCGCCGTGGCGGTGGACCTGGAAAGCGGCGCCGTGGCGCTGGCCGCGGCGCGGCACGGGATCGGCTTCGCGGTGCTGCGCGCCGTGTGCGACCCGGCGGGCCGCGACCTGCCGCCGGCCGCGCTGGCGGCGCTGGACCGGGCGGGCGCCATCGGGGCCCTGCGCGTGCTCGGCTCGGTGCTGCGCGCGCCGGGGCAGGTGCCGGGGCTGCTCCGGCTTGCCCGCGACGCGGCTGCGGCGCAGCAGGCGCTGCGCGAACGGGTGCGGCTGATCGGGGACACGGCCTGAGCAGAAAGCAAGGTTGAGGCTCTGCCTCAAACTCCGCCAAAGGCTCGCCTTTGGAATCCACTACTTAGAGCGTTTTTGGGTTGCATGGACGCATCTTCTCTGGTTTCGGGGGTGCGGTGGATTGGGGAGGCCTGGATGACGGCAGCTTTGTCGAACGACCTGCGCGAGCGTCTGGTGCGTGCGGTCGA
>JAABUY010003812.1_pt1 | contig 16228 bp, 31 predicted proteins | sample 5560271 | NCBI WGS metagenome assembly JAABUY01 (sample SAMN10711886, study PRJNA513374) | rock metagenome | isolation source: Antarctica rocks | place: Antarctica: Victoria Land, University Valley
TGTCCGCGCGCGCCACGCTGCTGAGCCAGCTGCCGCGCCTGGACCCGGGCGACGGCGTGCAGTCGCGCCTGCCGCGCGTCATGGAGGAGTATGGCCAGCCGTGCGGCCCCGGCCCATGTGATGCGCTGGCTCCGCCCGTATGCCAGCCATGCTCGGACATTCGAACTGCTGGCCCCGACCCTGTGGCATACGCAGGTGCAGCTGCAAAGTGATATGCAGAAGCGCAGTCAGCCATGGGGCCCAGCATAAGGCCTGCCAGTGGACCGTGCTGCAGTGTGTCGTGCTGCCCAGGTCTCGTGCGGCGCACCGTGCGCTGTGTGTGGGCATCTAGCTGTAATAATGTGAGCGTGCTCTGCGCAGGAGCGGCTTCATCGTGTACCGCACGTTCGTGCCCGTGGAAGCGATGGAGCAGAACAGCGAGCTGACCTTTGGCGGCTCCGTGAACGACGTGGCTACGGTGAGGCGCAAGCTGTAGTGGTGCTCGCAAGCTGTTCATGGCCTGTCCAGCCTATGCTGCGGAGGATGTCCATGTGGCCTTTGGCCAGCTCACAGCCTCGAGACCATATGCAGGCAGTCTGGTCCTGCCCGGGGCCCGCTGCGTGAGGGCGCATGCAATCGTCGCGCCCATGTGCGCCCCCTGCAAGCGCGCGGCTCAGCCGGCCGCGCTCAGCCGCACAGACCCTGCCGTAATCCGCCAAACCTAACCCCACACAGGTGCTGGTGGACGGCTGGGCGGCGGGTCTGCTGGACCGCAACGGCGTGCGCAACCTGCTGCTGCCGCCGCCGGCCGCCAACCGCACCGCGCCCGGCTTCGCCGCGCGCGACGGCGCCGTGACGCTGGACGTCGTCGTCGCCGCGGTGGGCCGCAGCAACCAGGGCTGGTTGTTTGACACCAAGGGCCTCTCGTCGCCCGCGGTGTTCCTGGACGGTGCGCGCGCGCGCCGCTTCGTTGCGCACAGGTTGCAGCAGGGGAGAGTGCTCGGTGCCCTTGCACGCTGGGCATTGCTGGGCAGATTCCGCTGCTGCGAGAGCAGTAGTTAGGCACGGGCAGAGAGACCAGGTCAGCACCGTTCACTGGCCTATGTGTGGCAAGCGACACAGTATGTGCAGTGTGCAGAGCCTCACAACAGGAACAGCGTGAACCTGGGACGGCACTGCACACGGTGTGCATGGGTAGCTGACCGGCTGACCGGCGAGGCGCAGGTGAGCAGCTGGAGGACTGGCGTGTGTTCCCGCTCCCGCTGGACAATCTCCTCCAGGTCGACTGTGACGAGTCCAGGGATGAGGAGGAGCCCGTGAACAGCGGCCCCACCTTCTTCCGGTGCGCTTCGCTCGCTGCTTTTTACTTGTCTGATGCGCTTGCGGCAGTGCCATCAAAGGTTCAGAGCAGTGGCAGATGTCCATCCAGGTGTCCAGATGTCCATTCCTGGCAGGCCATGCAGGCTGTGCTGGCAGGCAGAGCCGCATTCATTGCAGCCTGTGAATCTGCGAGGCCTACATGGCCCCTTCATTTCTGGCCTGCCAGGTTGCGGCGCGCTGCTTGCGGGGCGCCAGAGAGCGTGCGCCTGATGGCGGCGCGCGCGACCGCGCGCAGGGGCGAGCTGGAGGTCCCCGAGGGCGCCACGGACGGCGACGGCACCGTGGCCGACACGTACCTGTCCGTGCGCGGCTGGACCATGGGCCTGGCCTGGGTCAACGGCTTCAACCTGGGCTGGTACTGGCCGGCGCGCGGGCCGGCGAACACCATGTGCGCGCGCCGCCCGCCCAGCGCGCTTGCGCTGTGCGCAATGAGGCCGAGCACAGGCTGGGCATTTTTGAATGCGCACGGAATATGCATGTTCTGAGGACAGGTTGATCAATCAGCTGCAAGCGGGGCTCCGCGGCACTGCTTGTGCCTGGGCTCGGCAGCACGGCTTGTGCCTGGAATGCTTTGCGGGAGGGCATGCTGTCGGCAGCCCGGGCTCTGGCGGTGGTACCAGCGGCGGTGCAGTGTCGGGCAGCCCAGCTGCGGCGGTGCGAACCGCAAGCGATGTTGCGCTCGCCCGCGCAGGTACGTGCCGGGCCCTGTCCTGCGCGCCGGCAAGAATGAGGTCATCCTGCTGGAGGTGGAGCACGCGCCCGAGGACGCGACAGGCGCGCACCCCCTCTCCATGCATGCCCCCTCCCCAAGCATGCCGGCATGCCTGCGGGGTGAGCCGTAAGCATAAGCTTGCCCTGAGCTTGCCTGGCCCTCTCCACACGTGTCTGACTGGGGAAATCAAGCGTCCAAGCTATTGTAGGCACGGCGAGCAAGCAGGCACAGGTGTAAGTGTTTGGGCCCGTGTTTGATGTGCACCTGACACTGCGCATGCACTTGGCTCCATCATTTGTGCCTTGGGGGGGGGTGTGGTGCCGCGCGCGGTCGTAAGCGCACCCGTTGCCGCTGACCATGCGCTGAGGGGGCCAGCGCCGCGCGCCCCGCAGTCGAGTTTGTGGACACGCCCGACTTCTACGGCCCGGGCGGCGCGCTGCGCGGCGCGCCCGCGGCGCCGCGCGCGCCCAGCTTCGCCGACCGCGCGCGCCTGCTAACGCCGCCCTCGCTGCGTATGGAGGCTGCAGATGCGCATTTTGCCACGACCTGAGCCCCAGCCCGACACTGATATGACAGGTTTATGGATCGCGGGTTTTGCCGCAACTGGAGCCCCAGCAAGGTCTCCCAAGAAGCTCCCTGTCCCAGAGCACCCTGCCGCGCATGCGGTATACTTGTGCCGGTGGGGAGGCTGCGCCTGCCCGGCTGGAGTTTTGAGGATGGTTTGCCGCCGGGACTGCACTTTTGGCGTTGCATCGGTGTACAACACTGTCAACTCAGGTTCTCTCATTCTTGACAAAAACAACCCTGCCTTGCGGGAATACTCAAAATGCATGCACGACGCTGCCTGCCTTGTTGCGAGGATGCACAAGGCATCTGCAGCGCAAGCGGATGGCCGGTGGCAGCTCAGCCGCCCGGACCGAAAGGCAGAGGAATTGTTGCCGCCAAGTGTCGGGCGCTCGAGTTTTGGCGTGGTTTGCGGCCCATGTTTGCATATTTACACATTGCAAACATTGCCTTTGCATGACACTCCTGCACAAGCAGCACATCCGGGTTACAGGGCGTGCATGATTGCACGCCTGGTTGCCAGACAAGCCCGTGTCCGCATATTAGCGGCTGTCAAGGGACAGGAACACCACGAGCAGCGCCTGTTATCTGCTAGTGCGCATGTTGTTGCGTATATGCTGGTGGGCGTGTGGTGTCAAGACATGTTGTGAGGCGTTTTGTTGCAGGTCTTAAGCAGTGGTCCAGTGCAAGTTACACAGCGTGCTTACCACCGCTGTCCGGCTGCTGCCTGCAGCATGGTCACAGACAAAGCTCTGCATCTTCGAGCGAGCTGGACATGGTTATGCAACACAAGGCCGCCCAGAATGCCTCATTTCCGATGTTGGTAATGTCAACCTATTTCTGATATCACCCACGCATGCTAGCAGTAGCTCCAGGGACCCAAAAGCAGCTTCTCCTCACACAGCGCGCAGGTAGAAGACCCAAGGCGTCGGCGTGCGGGCCGGGCAGGTGACCGTCAGCCGCGCCGTGCGCACGGCCGCGCCGCCGGCGTCCTTGAAGCCCACTGCGATCGCGGTGCTCTTCTTGGCAGGCAGCGCCTCGCCGGCGCGCACCGAGAAGGCCGGGTTGTCGAGCGCGTAGCAAAAGTCGGCCGCCGCGTGGAACACGTTCCGGAACGGCACGCTGCCGGCGCCGCGCGCGACGTCGAACGGCCCCTGCGGCCGCGGCGGCAGGCCGCGCGCGGTGAGCGGGCACTCGTACACGCCTGCCGCGCGCGCGCGCGCGCGCCCCTTCGCGCATGCGCCCGTGCCCCTGGAACCATGGCTCGCGCCGCGCCCAGGTGTCATGAGCCGGCTGCCCGGATGTTATGAGGGCCGCGTGTACCCGGCAGGGATGCGGGCGCTATATCTGTCAGCCGTGGGGCTGCACTCAGCCTTGGGCTGCGCGCTACTGCTGCCATGGTGCATGAAGGCGCGAGGCATTTCTTGAGGTGCAGGGCGGGCACGCCCCAGGAGCGCACCGGCGATCGGCGACGCGAGGACAAGCCTGTCGCAGATGTCCTCGCCAACGGCCGTCGGCTCGAACACGACGTCCACCTCGACAGCGCGCCCGGCCGGCCCGGCGGCGGGCGCGGCCACGACCGCCGGGCACGTGAACGCGCCGCCCGCCGCGCTGCGGAAAGACGCGTTGAACTCCGCCTTCTCTGGCGCCCAGTGCAGGAAGCGCAGCACCTGGGGCGGGGTGCGTAGGGTAGGGTTAGGGTAGGGTAACGTTTACACACATGCTCGCGAGGAAGGCGGCAGCTCTGCAGGCGCTCGCATGGCATGCGCCAGCGCGTTATGCGCGATCTCCCATAACTACAGCAGTAACCTGAGACCGCATTCCCACGCGCATGCGGCACATGCCAGGCAAGTCCACTGCCTGCAAACAGCGCAAGTGGTCGCCTGCAGGCTTCCCCAGGCGCAGCCGGCCACGCGCTGCGGTGCACACAGCAGGCGAGCGCACGGCCTTGCCTGCGTTTCAGCGGAGCCCAACGCCGCGCTGAAAGACAGCGCGCGCAGCGGCGGCGCGGGCCCGGCCGCCAGGCGCAGCCGGAAGCGCAGCGGCCCCAGGCCCGGCGCGGCCACGGCCAGCACGGCCGCGGCCTCGCCGGCCAGCAGCGGCTGGAAGGCGAGCTCAACCGAGCTGGCCGCGCCCGGCCGTAGCACCACGGTCGCCGGAACCAGCACCTGCCGCCCGGCGCACGCGCTGGCCGCTGTGGCAGTGGCACACATCGGCCGCGCCGTGTGCCGCTGCCGCCCGCATTCTCAGCAGCTTGGCCAGCGCTGCTCCCTGATTGCTGCGAGAGCGAGCAGGGCTGCCGGCGGGCAGGGCTTGCAGTCCAGGCTATGGGCGTTTCAGGCAAGGATAGCCGAGGGAGCTGCAGAGCGTGTGTGCATGCTCACGGGGGCCGCACGCCAGCGGCTTCCCAGCGTGCACGCCCCACAGGGTGCAGACACGGGTCAGACAAGCCCGCGCGCACACCCGCGGGTGGTCGCAGGTCACCGCCGCCATAGTCTCCGCTGCCACCGGCAGCGCCACGCTGATGGTGGCCGTCGCGACCTTCCGCACCTCGCACTCTAGCGTGGGCCCGGCCCTGGCGCGCACGCAGTCATTGCCTTGAAGCGTGCCGTGCTGCAACTCTCATGGTAAAGTTCACTCTGGCGCAAACGCTTCATGTGGCACTGCGGGTCGCGTCCTTGTGCGTCCCTGTCATGCTACAAATGACCTCAATTACTTTACGTCCCTGTCTGCGATGGGCGCTCCCTGGCATGACCTGCACTTCACTGCTGTGTCTTTCTTCATGCGTGCCAGGAGGCTCCCATGCCCCGCTGCTCCTGGCGGAGTGCGCCGTGCATGCCGCCAGCAGCTCTGCGGCAGCCAGGCCTGCATGCGAAAAAGAGGCGACCCACGCGTTCACCACGCGGCGCACCGGGCCGGCGCGGCGCCGGCGGCGATGCTCAGCGTCCAGAATACGTACTCGCCGGTTGCCTCGTTGCGCAGGGTGACAGTCGCGGTTGCGGCGCCCTCCGCGAGCGCCAGCACCGCCACGCCGCAGGGCCGCTCCGAGAGCCCCGGCACGTCCACGTACGCCGGGGCTGGGGCCGCGCGTGCCCGCTTCAGGGCGGACGTGCTGCCGAGCCATGCCTTGCAGCAGGCGAGGCTTGCCGTGCAGGGACCGTGCTGTGGATGCACGTCGGCATGGCCGTGCTCGCAGTAGCAGAAGCGCAGGCAGCATACGCTGCTGACCGTGCCGCTCCACTGCTCGACATACAAGCGGCCACGCTGCTGAGATGGGGCACACCCGTGAGCCTGAGGGCGGCGGTGGGCGGCTGCAGCGCCGTCACCGTGCGGAAGCGCTGCGCGGTGCTGAGCCAGTTGCGGCAGCGCAGCACCTCCGTGTGCGGCTCCAGCGCGAGCACCTGCGAGCTGCGCGCGTCAGCGCTGTGCACGCTGGGCAGCGCGAAAGGGCCCCTGGCCCCCGCGCTGTGCATGCATGCAGTCCTGCGCATGAAACAAGCAGTTCTGGGAAGCACGCTGCCTGCGGGCTGATGGTGGGCAGCGCAAACCCCCTTGTGACATGCGCCAGTACTGGCAACATACTTGTGTAGCACCCAGCGCCTGCCCCCCCGCCAGGAGGACACCCTACCATGGTGTGCAGGCAGGCGCCTCGGGTCATCAGGCGCACTGGCAATATAAAGGCGCGTGTCTCCTGCACCAGGCGCTCAGGCAGCTTGCAGCGCCGCGCCGCGCCGCGCTCGCGCGCGCGGCGGCGACAGGGGCGCGCCTGGCAGCTCAGCGCGCCGGCGGCCAGCGGCGACCCGGCGACGCCGCGCAGCGCGTGCAACAGCGCGCCGCCGCCGGGCAGCGCCAAGAACACGCTGCCCTCGGACGCCGCGCCGCCCGGCGGCGTCGTCGCGACCGGGCTGAACGTCACGGCGCACGGCGCGCTGCCGCCGGCGGGCACCAGGACCAGGTCGGGCGCCGACCAGGGGCCGCCCGCCGGCTGCACGGCTGGCCGCAAGCGCCACGGCACGCCGGTAGGGTTTCCTATGGTCAGCGGCAGCGTCTGCGGCGTCCGCACGGGCGTGGCGAACGCGAGCACGCCTGCCGCCGGCACGGCCGCGACGCCCGCGCCGCTTAGCGCGAGGAGGCAGTCTGGGGCGCCCTCCACGCGGCAGCGCGCCTGCCGAGCAGCCGAGCTGAGCACTTTGGATGTACTGACAGTGATCTTACATACGATTACACGGCTGGCAAACGAGATCAGGCCATGCAATATGTCCTGAGTTGGCAATGAGCCAAGGCAAAGTTTGATCTAGACGTTGATATGTCTTCACTTTCTGTCAGCCCAATGGCAGCGCATGCACTCGTATGCTTCATCGGGTTTAGAGCTGCAGAGGCGCCGAGAGCGCTGCGTCGCGCGCGCCTGCTTAGCGCAGAAGTCCGGCGCGACACCGTTCGGCCGGAACGTCACCTCCAGGGCGGCCTCCTGGCCCGCGTCCACCGCCTCCTCGGCCGGGCTGACCGAAAAGCAGGGCCCCAGGCTGGCGGCGTCCCACGCAAAGCGTGCTGCCAAATCGCCCGTGTTCTGCAGCTGCACGCGCTTGCACGCCTGCGCAGCCAGTGTGAACGTCACTGCAGAGAATGCGCCTGTGCCAGCTCTGCGTGCACCAACCGAGCACGTATGTTTACGTTTGCCTTGTATCATGGCTGCGTGAGCACTTGGAGCGCGACTGTCGTGATGCGCTCAGCATCAACAAGCTGTCTGGAGACTGTGTGGCATACAGAGTCGACGCAGATGCAGAGTCGCAGCAGGTGCAGACGCGGCAGATGCAGACAGGGTGCGCCGTGCCTGTGAGCCCACGACCACGGCGCCAAAGGGCAGGCTGGCGGCGGCGAGCGCGACTTCGACCCCGAGGCACGCGCCCGAGACGGTGACCAGCGGCAGGGCCGCGCCGGAGGCACGCACGGCCACGACCTCCCGGAATGCGCGCAGCCGCGCGTTTGGGCTGCGTCCCAACACGCAGTGGCGCTGTCAGCAACGCACGGCAGGGTGCGTAGCTGCGCGGGGCGCAGCAGGCGCCGGAGGCAGGGCAAGGAGGATGTGCAGCCATGGTGTTCTTGTCTATCATGGGCATGCTGGCAGGGAGGCTGCGAGTTGCAGCATCACCCAGCGCAGGGCCGGTGTGCGTGGCGCTCAGCGGGCGGCCTCACATGCCAATGCACGCGGCCGTTGGCGATGAGACAGCCGCAGCTCAGGACCAACGTGCATGGCCATCTGATTGACGGAGGATGAGAGGTCTCAGCGTATGGCTCCTTGGAGCGCCGACCAACCTGAAGGTGAGAGAGAGGTCCAGGATGTCGTGCGGCCGCAGCGCCACCTCGCCGGCGGGCGCCAATTTTACAGCCACCCGCCGCAGCGCAGCCGCGGCATCCGCAAAGGACAGCACCGCCGTGGCGCGGCTCTGGTTCATGACCTGCACAGCGCTTTGGTGCATGTCACATGCGCCCCTTTGAAGTCTCGTCATGCTGCCTCTCGCAAGCTACAACAGACACGTCATGCTGTCATTGCCTCCAACTACAGAAAAGTCGCAATTATTCCCTGCTATGCCTGTATGTCAGCATGGCCTGCAAATTTTACATCCAACACAGGAAAAGCTGGTGTTCTATGTCGAGCGAATACATACCTTCAAAGTTCGAGTTGCCGCCTTGCCACGAGCAAGCACGCCAAACGCCACGACTCCATGCGGCGGCGGCGGCGGGCGAACGAGGGCGATCTGCAGCGGCACGCCCTCGCCTAGCACGCTCACCACCACCTGCAGGGGCCCCAAGAGCTACTGCAACCGTCAGGCTCGGTCGTTCTGATCGAAGTCTCACTTCACGTAGCTCATAAACATGGCCAGCGCTCGCATTAAACCCACAGTCAAGCTGGCAAGGGCGCGCGTCGTCATGGGAGTGCCTTGCGTGGAGAGGCCGAGAATCACGATCCGCAGCTTCTCCGCGTACACGTGCTGCTCCCTTGGCGTGAATGCAAGCACAATGTCCGTGCTTGCGCCAGGGGCCAGGACGCGCTGGCCGCATGTCACGGACAGGTGCTCCGTGTCATCGTACCTGCGACGCATGTGCTGGCATGCTGGCATGCACCTCGCCAGGCTTATGTCTCCCTCCCAGCCCGCACGAGCATGTGCTGGCCGTCCAGGCACATCCGGGGACTCGACAAGACTACACCATGCTGCTGATGCCCTTGACCTTGATGTGTCAAGCGCAGCACATGCGCTACATGCACTTCCTGTGCAAATTGGCTTGAGCGCACCCAATGTCAAAGCTGATGTCCTGCGTGTCCGCGTTCAGGGCGCGGAGTCGCGCAGTACTGGCTGTCATGCCTGCCTGGTGCACAAAGCATGGCCCAAAGTCGACAGTAGTGGAACTCAGCTCCAGCCTGGGCTTGCATGCAGCTCCTGTGCAATACACAGGCGCATGAGACTGTCAGCCTTCCCCATGGTGCTGCTTCACATGTGCTTTATAAGCGTATTCACAGGCGGTAGATCTCAATAGCCAAACAGCCACAGGCCTGCTTGGCCAATACCTCCTCCTGCTGCTGCACCCATCAGCAGCTGACAGACATGACTGGGTCAGACAGCGCTTGGGCACGCCTGTGAGGCTGAAGGCGTAGGTGCGCCCGTGCGTGACGCGACAAGTGATATGGCGGCCGGCCAGCGAGCCCGCGGCAGCTGGACAGAATACGACCTGGCACGCCAGGCATGCGCCGGCGGCCACGCTGCCCGAAATTGGCTCAATGTCGAGCGGCGGGGTCACAGCATCCCAGAAAAACTCATACGCTTCTGCGCCGCTGTTGTGCAGCAGGAGCTCCCGCGATGCCCGCTCATGCACCAAGACCTGCGAAAAGCTGCAGTCAGCTCGGTCAGAGGGCACACAGTCTCTTTGCGATTCGCCTCCTGGTCCATGCAAGACAGGGTGTCTTGCACCATCTTGCAACCACCGTAGTTTCAAGATGTACAGGCCAACAGCAAATGGGACAGTGCCCATGTCTGCATGGACCAGCGCGCCTGGTCAAAGCTGATGCTGTTCACTGCGGGTTCGGGACCCAATTCCACCACGCCGCCCTGTGCGTCGCGCATCTGCGATACGAGCCTCTCTCAGCTGATGCACTTGTTGCCCTGATCTGCTCTTAGGACACACTGCAAATTAGGAGCAAGCCATTCAATCAGCCAGGTAGCTGGCAGCTGATGCGCGCAGATGTTGGCAACAATGGTGTTATGTACCTGCATGCTGTCGCGCAAGAGATAGCCCGAGCCCTTGGCAGTGAGGGCGAGCGGCCGCGACATCCGCCGCACAGCGCAACTGATACGGCCGGCCAGAGGTGCCTCAGCCGCGGGAGCAAAGGTCGCTGTCAGGTCCAGGCGCGAGTGCGCGGCGACCACCCCCGTGCTGGGCCTCACACTAAGCACTGGCCGGTTGCCTGCCCCGCCGCGAGCTTACATCATCTCAAGTATGCACATACATCTCCATTACATGCATGCCTTGACACGCGAAAAGACTGCTGCCTTCAGCTCGTTCCTGGGCAGCAGCATTTGCCTGCATGATACTCACCGGCCAGCATTTCAGTCAACGAAACAAAGACATCCTTGCAAGGCACAGGAGCGCATGAGCTCAGCAGTGCCGCCTGCGGCAGAAGGCGTGCTGGGAAGCCAGCGCACGCTTGCTCGTGCCGGCAGCTGGGCTGCCAGGCGCCTTGGGCATGACAAACTCAAACGCCAGCGGCAGCGCCTCGTCATTGACCAGCTCGAGCGTGGCTTGCGCGCTGGCGCCAACGAGCACGCGGCCAAACTGCAGCGCAGGGCACGAGAGGGCCACCCGTGGCTCTGCCACGCGGCAAGCCACCAGCAGTGGCACATCAACGCCGCATGCTGGGGCGCGGAAGTGCCAAAGCGCCTCCTGCGGTCCGGCTGCTCAGGCTGGTATGGGATCATTCGATAAGATGGGGTGCCTGCTGTGAGATGCTTACTATGCACTACTTATCATGCACTGTCCGCATGCTGCCAAGCTCACCCTTCAACTGCGCAGGGTGAGCTGCAAAACACGGTGTGCAATCAAACATGGCGTGTGCATTTGAGGCAGCAACGAGATGATGCAACGATAAGTTAAGCACCAGGGGCTGAGGCGAGGTCGGCGAGAACTCGAAAGCCATCTCAGAGCGCTGGCCAGCGCCAATGCTGCCCTGCCGCGTCAGGCAGGAGAGCGACGGCCCCCCCACAGCGGCCGGGCTGTCGGCAGATGCGCTGTCGGGCTCCCATCGGAAGTTCAGGGCGTCGCTCGTGGGGTTGAGGATTGCGAAGGTCTTCAGGTTGCGAACCTGGCGGGTGGCGCATCTCGAGTAAGTGCATGCGCATATAGCTGCGATCTGGTGGTGGTGCAGATGGGGTCGTGGTGGGGGCAATGCATGCATCACTGAAACAACAGCAGACGTGCAGCAGGGCAGGGGCGCGCCTTGGTGCCCAGCGACGTGATTTGGAGCACCTTTGTGCCAGGCTCCAACACAGCAGTCACACGCGCGCCGCCGCTGGACTCTGGCCGCACACCTGTTGTGGAGTGCGAAGGTCGCCTGTATGTCTGCAGTAAGTGCTTGACAGGCATGCCTCATGCGCCTATTTACGGACAAGCACACCATTTCGGACCTTGGGCGAGGTAGGTGCTGGCGGGCAGCTCAAAGTGGCAGCAGGGCCGCAGGACGCTGCCCAACAGCGCGCGCTGCAGCGGCGCGAGCCCATCGGCCAGCTCTGGCAGGCTTGCCACAAGCATCCTGCGGGAAGGCAGGATCGTGAATTCCAGCCCGCGCATTCTGGCAGCGGGCGTGCATCATCTTCGAGGCATGCTGTAACTGGCACCTGCATGTGGCAATGCATGCATGCAGCCACATGTGAGCAGCAAGTCCCTGTGGCCTGCAGCCACCTGGCGCATTCGACCACCTCCTCCGGGCAGAAGTGAACCTCCACGACAACCTCTTGGCCCGGACTCAGTATCCCTGTGCTGGGTGCCACCTGCGCGAGGCTCAGGTATGCTCAAAGCAGGCATTTCTCCGCTGAGCATCACCAGAGCGGCCTCGCAAGCAAGCACAAGGAGCATGCACTGCTATGCACAATCGCTTGCTCAGATGCGCGCCATGCCTGATAGAGGCCGCTGCTGTCTGCCGTGCCGCTGCTGGCCTCCGTGACCGTCCAGCTGAAGGGCAGGCATGTCGCGCCCGCGTTGCGCAGCGTGAAGCTGAATGTGCGCGTCTGGAACATGAAGGTTGGCCTGAAAGCAATCGGCCCAGTATCGCACTCGTACCGCGCGGCATCTGCGGCTGCCCACACCTGTGCAAGGAGTTGTGATGAAGCCGGACAAAATTTGCAACGGGGTCAGCCTGCAGATCGTGAGCTAGCAAAGGCTTTGACCAAGCTACAGCGACCACAATACTCAAAGAAGCTTATAGCCTTCACGCACCTTGACCAAGATCTCGACCTCGCTCTTGGCTGTAGCTGCATGCTCGGGCTCAGGGACGAGCGCCTCTCCGAGCGCTGCGGCCTGCCAGGCCGACGGCAGGGCGGGGCCCTTGTAGCTGATCTGCGTGAGCTTCAGGGCCACTGCAGCGCCCGCGAGCTGTGCGCGCGCGCTGGCCTGGAAGCGCGCCGTGACGGGCGCATGCGCACCAGCTTGCAGGTGGCCCGAGCTGGGAGAGAATGACAGGTCGGGCACGCTCGGCCACGCATACCTGCGCATGCCACACTTACATGCGGTTCTGCCTTGCTCACACACATTGCTTGCAGTGCTGCATGACACATGTACCCTCGGGAGTGTCAGCAGCAGGTCCAGGCTTAAATAAGCTGAAAAGGGACCAAAGCAGAGACGACATGCATTTACTGTCCGGCAGCCACGCCTGAAGTGCTTGGCGGAGGCGTTGCGCAGCGTTAGCACGGCCTCCACCGGTTGCCCGAGGCAGGTGTCGGGCAGGCGCAGCTCCTGCGGCGAGCCGGGCAACAGGCCGCAGATCGTGACTTCCTCCACAAAGGCCTCCCCGCTCAGCGCCAGCAGCTGCCGCTCATACACGTTCTCCAGCACCTCCACCAGCACCTGCGGGCAGGGCGGGTGGAGACACGACTCAAGGAGACGTGCTGAGGGTAACGGGGGAAAGGTATCGCCCTGGCAGGGTATGACGTATGGTTTCAAATATGCCTGCCAACTGCCCTGTCCTCAAAGTGCTGCCACCCAGCTGCTAACTACTGCTGCTGCGTTGCTCATGCTTGCAGCAAGCTGGACACTAACACACAAGGGAAGGCAGCATGCAGGCATCCAGGTGCCGCATGGCTACCTTATGCGTGCTGCGCCCGGCAGCGGCCGGCCGGAAGACGACGCTGAGCCGCTGCACCTCTGCAGGCGCGAGCACAATGTGGCGCTCGCCGCCAGGCAGCTCAAATGCGTCGCACGGCGCCATGCTCACGCGCACGGTGGCCGGCAGCAGGCCGGTGTTGCGCAGGCCCCACTCCAGACTGGCTGCGGTACCCTGCTGAGCAAGCTTAGATGGGAGGAAGGTTGCAGGAAGCACATGCGGGTGTGCATGCTGCCATGGCTGCAGGTGTTGTGTACAACACAGCGCATAGGTGGCCTTGCCTGAGCTGTACGCGGAAACGTGATGCCTGAATCGGAGCACGCAGGTGGCATCTCGACTGCCACTGCTGGCAGCGCTCCCTCGCCGCGCACCTGCGCTCTAATGCCATGTCAATGTCAAGAAAGTGACAATGCTTACAATCAGCACAGGATTGCGAGGCCTCAATGAACAAGCAGCATTGCATAGGTGAGATGTTGTGAGCATACGGGTGTGCTGCTTGCCTCGCATCTGAACCCGCTTGGTGTCCCGATGCCAGCCACGGCAATGTCGAGCATTGCAGCATAGCCTCGCACGGCAGTCGGCGCAAACGAGAGCAGCACAAAGCGACTGTCGAGCGGTGGAATGTCCAGTTGCGCTGGTGCAATGCTGATGGCACCGTCGCTGCCCGCGGATGTCCCGAGCGGCCGTGTAGTGCAGTTGATCACGCAAGGCACCTGGCGTGGCAGAAATAGTGTGATACTTCCTGTACAACAGCGACGGATCATAAGTCTGATGTGAGCTTTGGAGTATATGATCAGACTACTGTGATCAAACCTACTGTGGCAGCCAGTAGCGCGCCTTGTACGGGTTCGACAGCTTCAAGCCGGCCACTGCACCGCTGCTAGCGTCATGGCCGTCGCGGTGGCCAGCAGGAGCAGCTTTAACAGCGCTGGCCAGCATGGCCACAACTGGCCCAAAGCTGAAAACACGCTCGGCGCGCGCATAGAACGGGAATGCCGGCAGCTGCGCGCGCATGCTCGCAACGACACTGTGCTCCTCAAAGATGCTGTCAGGGTTGTCAGCAGCGATGCCAGGTGCAACAGTCTCGCCGACAAGCGTGATGCCGCCGACATCAGCTGCAGGGTCCCTGCATCGCAGCATCTCGCATCAAACCGCCTGTGCGCACTCTCCTGTGCACTTTGCAGCAGAACGTCAAACAAGCGCATGCATGCATGCTGGCAGAATTTGTTTATGGGTCATGTTTGCAGGCCGATGAGTTACTGGGTGCGCTATTACGTGCCCTGAAATGTGACTGGCAAGAATTCTGACGGGCAGGGAGAAGTTTCGCACCGATCAGAGACGTCAAGGATGAGCTTCTCGCTGCACATGCGGCTGCCCTCTGCGCGGAGCGTCACGCTGATGCGCGCGCGCTCGCCTGGCGCAATGACGAGCGCGCTGGGCGTGACGCTGAACGCGCCAATGCTCATTGACGGCTCTGGCGGTGACTGCGGCGGCTGCGCGCTCGCGCCGCGCAACCGCGGCAGCTGCGCCTGTGCTGGCGCCGGCTGCTGCAGCGGCAGGGTGCTCTGCGCGCCCCCATGCACAGAAGAGCTCAGTGCAATTTGCACCTGCTCAGCAGAAGGCGTGCAAACATACACTTGAGCACTACTTGCTCAACGCCAGATGACAAGTCCACCTTTGCCTGTGTTGCATGCCTCTTGCTGGCATGGCCTGCTGGGAAGCAAGGACGTAATCTATCAGAGGAAATTGAACATGCAGAGTGCTCCATTTGCCAGGCATGCATGTTGCCGATGGTGGCCAGGTGACCGCACGGTGGTGGTGGGGCAGCCGTCGCCGGCCCGGATGGTGAGGGCAAACTCGCCGGTGTTGGCCACCTCGACGGACTGCGTCACGCCACCGCCTCCGGCCGTAATGGCGCCAAAGTCGAGCCCTGAGGCTGGTGTCAGCGTCCACCTGCGTGCGTAATATTGTGGAGTCGCATCAACCATCTGCAACACCAACCTGGCAGCGCCGGCACGGGCGATTTTGTAATGCACTGTCAACAGCAGGCAGGTCGTCCGCAAGCTTTGCGGCAGTGTCCACAGCAAGGCTCCTGCCAGGCAGGCGGGCGCCCACCGAGAAAACGCGGAGCGCAGGCTGACGCGCAGCGGCAGCACGACCTCCGTCCTGCCGGTCAGAGGCTCGCGGATGGGTATGGTCAGGTCTGCGCACGCAGCCAGCGCCATGGCTGACTGCAAAGTGCCGCTCGCGTTGAAGTGCAGCTCCAGGAGCTGCTTCGCGCCGGGCTCCAGCGCGCCGCTCTCCGGGCGCAGGGCGAACAGCGCGCGCAGCCGCTGCGAAAGCCCAGGGGTCTGCATGTCTGAAACACGCCTTCGATGATGACAAAACGAGCTTATAGGTCACCGGACAGAGCAGCAAAATGCCCTCAATTGCATGTACTCCAGCATGGCTCAAATGGTTGTAAGCACATGCTCGGGCTTGCGAGGGAGTACGTTACAGAGCGTCCAGTGCATGTGTGTGCACTGGATGCGCAGCATGTGCATGCATGTCCGCATTTCTGGCAACATACTGCAGATGCATTTCAATCCATCCGTCTTGTGACACTGGCAGATATCACCCGCTCTGGTGGCACACCTGGGTGCGCGCGGCGAAGCCGAATGCGACGGCATGCCGCCCGGTGTTCACGAGCAGCACGGCGCGGCAGGCGGCGTCGCGCACGCGCAGTGTGCCAAAGTCCAGCAGCGGCCCGTGCGGGTCGCCGGGCGCTGCTGCCTCGGGCGCCGGCTGCAGCTCAGCCGGCCCTGTCGGCGCCGGCGGGGCTGTCTGCAGGCCCTGGGCGGCCAGGCGGCTCCCTGCCGCGAGGGGCGGGCTGGCTGGGGCGGCCCTCGCCCTCGGGCTGCCGGGCTTGCCGCGCGGGCTGCCGGGCTTGCCGCGCGGGCTGGCGGCCGGCGGCGGCGGGGGCAGGCGCAGCTCAGCGGAGATGACGTATGCCTCAGCACTGACGGCCAGCGCGAGCTCCTGCACCACCGGCGCGGCCTCGCGCACATCCCGCACCTGCGCGCGCGGCACGGCACTAGTCCCGCTCCCATGGGCATGCGGTCAGCTTCAGTGCGCTGTGCAACCCTGGCATGCTGAAAACGGGCCTGTCCTTATCGTGTGTGGCATGACGCTCCTGCAGCAGACAGCGCGAATGGAGCACGCGCGCGGGCCTGCGCAGGCACCTGCAG
>JAABUY010003815.1_pt1 | contig 16222 bp, 28 predicted proteins | sample 5560271 | NCBI WGS metagenome assembly JAABUY01 (sample SAMN10711886, study PRJNA513374) | rock metagenome | isolation source: Antarctica rocks | place: Antarctica: Victoria Land, University Valley
CACGTAATCCCCAGTGATGAGCTGACTCATGATACCAAGGCAGTTGGGGATGCAAAGGAATGCTGCAATGTACAGCAATGCAAATGTTTGGATGCAGACTTTTGACTGCTGCTGTAGCTGCCATTGAACAGAGGCAGTCTGCCAATGTTCACCACAGCAAAGGAAGCTGTGCAGTCAATAAAACGCGTGTTTGTCATCAGCATATTTGGCCGAGCAATGCCTACCACAACTGACAGGTTGTTGCCGAGACTGTGGATGTTGTTGAACGTGCAGTTGTCCATTGCCAAGAAGCTCCCATCGGTGTTGTTGTGATGCAGCATTGAATCTGCTGAGCTGGCCTCAAGGTTGTCAAAGGTGGTGTTCTCGATGGTGAGATGCTGCCAGACTACATGGAGTGCGCCAGAGGACGAGTTGCTGAAGGCAGAAGACTGAACCTGGAAGTGGCTGTTGGCTTTGACATCTGTGCTGCAGCTGGAAAGAATGTGATCAGCCTTGCAGCCATAGGAGGTCAGGTTGCTGATGGTGATGTTGGTGGAGTTGCTGAATGTGACAAGGGAACTCAATCCAGCAATGCTGATGTCCAGCAGGCTTGAGTCTTGCAGAGTCAAGTTGGCAGCTTGCTGAAACACAATCAAGGCAGGTTTGAGGGTGTCCTGGGCGTTGAAGACAGGAGTGATGCCTACACAAAACAAACTATATCGACCGTTTTAACTTGTGCCGTTGCTAACTTGTAGCTGCACCTGCACAATAGGTCAGCTGTAGCTGGATAGGTCTCAGCCAGGCAGGAAGGCTCAACAGGTTCGTGCCGCATGGGACGGGTGACGAGTATGAAGCACGTCGAGCCAAGCGTGGCATCAGCAAGTGGCAAGGTGTGACCTGAGAAGGAAAGCTCCTGCAGTGCAGGATGTAGCACCACGGTCAAGTTGCCGTTCTCATGTGGACCGGGAAGGCAGCGGAGACTGCTCTTGCTGAATGCGTTAGTGTCCGTGAAGCTGCCTGTGACTTCGACGCTGCAAGTCCATGCCCCGACACACGCACATTTGAGCAGAGCCAAGACACAGGCAACTGCAAGATCACATGCGGTACACCGCATGTCCGGTGCAGTGCGTGTTAGTTATTTTGACAAGGGTTACCAAACCGGCCATGATGCTGCACTGCAAACCTCGAGCTTATCATCCGGCAAGCTGGTGAGTCATTGTAGCGCACTTGCAACAGGTTGAGCATGAAGCATGATCAAATACTCGTGAATGAAGCTGAACGAAGGCGTTGCTGGCGTTTCGATCTGTCAGAAAACAATCCTTTTTTTGTTTTAGTAGTTTACGCAATGTGTCTCAGTCCATAAATATAGAAACTCGGTGCTCATTGCGTAAGCTTACATTGCTTCTTAGTCAGCTTTTATCAGGTCCATGGTTGACCAATATACGAAACTGCCCATGCAAGCCAAAATTCACTGCTGCAGCCGCGAAGTGCTATGTTCATAGAACCATGACCAAAGCCCAGCTGTGAACACAGCCTAAACCCAATGAGCTCATATATAAATGCTGCGCATTGCTTGAAGCAGCAAACAATCAAAGACTTTGCATCAGAGGACTACCGTAGTCACATTAATGTTTGTCGGATTTTATATAGGGTCGCGACCCTCCGGAATTTCGTAAACGACCTTTTGCGCAAAATAATCAGTAAATTTTTAATGTCGTATTTTGAATTGGGGTCGGCACCTGCAATAATACTTTTAATGTTTTTAATGCAATTCGGCTGTTGTCACAGTAAGGAAAAACCAACATTCTAGCTGCATTACAACTACAGACACCAAAAGAATGCGCAATCAAATGCTATGCTAGCTCAGCATAGTCCACAAAGTCACTCGTCGTCACTGCTACTATCTTCCTGGGTGCTGGCACCTTCACTTGTCATGCCCTCACACACCTTGCGAAAAATTACTTGCCATGATGTGGTCAGGACCGCCGCAAACTCCGTGAGCGTATGCCGCAGCAAGCTAGATCGTACAGCACGGCTTTTCGCGCTCAAAGCGGATTTTTGTTATATTAATTAATATTTTTTAATGGGGGTCGCGGGCATCCATAATAAAATTTATTGTTTTTAATGGGGGTCGCCATTTTTTGGATTAATTAATAAAACGACAAACATTTATGTGATACGGTAACCGACATATCCAGCTGCTGTACAGCTGCCCAAAACAGGAAGTACTAGTGTTTGGCAGACAGATAGCTTGCACCCTAAACACGCGACTCTGTTCTGACCAGACATGTAGTTGCATACAAGGGTCAAGGCACATGTCAAAGTCTGTGAAGCAAGCTTCTGAGGTACAGGCAGCTCTGATGCTCGGCACACCCAGACTAGCAACCAGATTAGTGTGATGCGTGTGAAGCACAGACCAGCACCAAATGAAGCGCTCACAGGAGTTGCAAGCAGAAGATCCTCAATCTGCTGTGCAAAGCTCTTGACAACACCCCCTGACGCCGGCGACGCAGGTCTGCCAGATGGTACTTTGCTGGTTGCAATGTGGCCTTGAGAGTAGATTTGTGCCGGCACCAGCGCCCAGTGCCCAGCTGGACTAGCCGAGCTGCTATTTTTGGCTCCTCTTGCAGGAGGCACACAGTAGGCAGCTTAGAATCTGCAAGAATCAACGGTTCTGGTTTATGCAGTGCTGAAATCAAACCTTGTGTGCTTGCAGCAAGAGCGCATTACAGGTTTCTACAGCTCAGTGGTCACTCAGGCTGCTGTTATGAAAACAATTGACGACTGCACTCAGAGCATGGTGACTGCACATGGGTGACCATGTGACCATGCCACAGGCGCCTGTACAATGTGACTTCAGCAGGTCAACATTGTACCAATTAAAGCCATGAGTCTTGGCGGGAAACATGTTGTCAGAGGCTGCACAGTGCATTACATCACCCAAGGCAGCTTGAAGCGCTGATCATGGCAATAGTCTCGAGAAGGGCAGCATCAAAGATCAACTGTGTCCATAAACGAGCTGCAGTTCCAAGCGCCTACAAGTGCTCACTTACATGTGGCACTTGCACACACCCTAAGGGAAAAGAACGACCCTATGCCACATGCAGCCTGTGCTGATCATCTGATTCAGCAGTTTCTGTGCTGTAATGTCGTACCAGACACCCACCTGATACCTCATCACCCTTCTTTGTTCATTCGCTGCAGCTCTGTCATGATACCTCTGACATGAGCACTTCCAACAACGGCCACAACAGATTGCACCCCTTTGGATTTGTATACCCCACTACCATGACCAGAGGGACATGCGTCTGAATCCACAGCATTATCTGGCATCATGTATTTCCATGTCTCCCCGGTGCCATCAATAGTCCTGATGAAAGCAGGGGATCCTGCTGTCCCTGCGTCAGCTGCAAGCTGTTTGTGCCATATCCAAGAATCATGCACGTTCAAACAGACAGGTTCCAAAATCTTTCCAGGGTATAAGCCACTGTGACATGCTCATCAAGCCATTCGCAAGCTCTCACTTGATCAAGGCGCATGTATGTACAGTGCTTCATATGCAGCAAAGCACGCAGGAAACCATGGACAGCTCAGAGACACCCTGTTGGTACAACACTAGATACCTCTGTCATAAATACCTTCATCTGCTGCTTGGGCAGGCAAGTTGTAGCTGGGTAAAAACAGCATACTGCTACTATAGCTATATGCTGTTCAGGGGCATGACTGCACAACACTGGTTTTCGCTTACCAGAGGCAGCCGTCCAGATGGTCTTGGCCATGTGAACATCCCGCTCATGGATGACAGGCTCTAGTGCTCCCGGCCAACTCAGCAAAGCATCCTCTCCCCAAAGCTTCACAAGCTCCTTGCTGCCATTCTGTGCAAGCAATGCAGCTTCGCTTGTCCAAAATTGAATATGGCACACCTCTAAAAAGCAGTGTGCTAAGAAGTGATTGCAAACATGGGTTGCACTGTGCCAAAGCCCAAAATGGCAGCAAGTCTTCACTGGCTGCAGAACAGCTGGCATTCAACAATGCGCAAGCTGGCTTGTATACTACAACCTGTGTTTGCTGCCATGCTGTGGTGGTGATACAAACAAAGCAAAGTTTGTGAAACAGCACAAGTTTAGCTGTAGCTGTAACATAGCTGTAGCACACACTCACTTGCAAAGGCTCCTTCAGATCCACAGCTTCTTCAATCTGCTGTGGACTCAACCGGCTCAGCTGCCGTATCTCCACCAGCGGAGCCAAGACAGAGGCCAAACCCTTGCTCAGCACACCCAGGCTGACTGCTGTTGTCACAGGTAACAGCTCAGATGGCAGAACGTGAGTGGCAGATGATGCTAGGGTCACTAGCGCAAGAAGCAGAGCTGCGCTTAGGTATGGAGCTGTGCCGTTCCAACATCTTTGCCATCGCAATGCATGCACAGCGCTGCTAGTCTCATAAGCAATCATTGATGGCTGATCAGTGGGTCATTCATGAAGCTGATTATGTTCTGCATTGATGCAACGGTATTGATGCCCAGCAGTTCTGCTCTTCCAGTTGAGCAGGGTGATGACATCCATTAGTCATTATGCCCCATAAAGATCAGGATCATGATATGCGAACGTTGCCTACCGGTTCGTCTCCTCGCAGCATGGTAAGCGCTTGCGCGAACGTCGACGACCAGTTCGTGCTTGTTGGTCGAATGCGCGCAAGGTTTTAAAGCAGCTGATAAAATTCTGGTTGAGATACTCCGAGCAGTTGCCTGTCTTCACGAGCCGCATGTGCTCGTTTTGCGCAGCACGCAAGCGGCTTGTGTGAACGACTACAGCTGTTTCACTTGACCGCAGCTTCAATGCTGTTCACGAATCACACGTAGTCAGTCTTGCTGGATCATGCCGCAATCGAACGCAGAGGCACGTCATTTATGCAACGTGCACGGGTGTCCCAGGTGCGGCAAACAGCTCAGAGCTGGCTTTCGCAGCGAAAAGCAACATGAGACATTGTTGCAACGCATAGTATGTACATCGACATTGCTCTTGTACCCTGCAGGCGGCTTGTCTGCCACGTTCTCAACAGGCCAGATGTCAGATACACAAAAGGCTTTTACAGAGCTGTCACAACTCCTGCAAGCAACTCTGCAAGTGCCTCCAGACGGTTGCACACGTTTGCAGCAAAGCAGAGCGCAGCTGGGACCCTTCTGATTGCCGCAGCTGTCAAACATGTACAAGCAGACTTGCTGACAACTGATCTAACCTCTGTTGGAGCAGAAAATGTTTGCTCAGAGCAAATCACTTTGGGACAACCTCTGATCTGTATGTCAACCACATTGACGGCTGAGGTGTGTATGCAGTCCTTTTGCTGTTCAGCAATCATGACATTGCATCTGCTGAGACAGCTTGCACAAGCAGCAAAGCTTTCCTTGAAAGTGGTCTGCAAGTTGTCGCATGTGCATGTTACAACTGCTGTGGCTTTGGCTACTTACCGTATCAGCATGCTATGCAGACAAACTATGCGGCTGGTGTGGAAAGTCTGAAAGCAGCTGCCAAAGACTTGGCTATCAGATATCAGCACTACAGTAGTGGTGTGGTGCGTCTGGAGGTTAGCCTCAAATGCTTCACCAGCATTGACTGCATTTCACAGTGTCAACAGCATAGTTGCATGACAACATCAGGAGAAACAGAGGTACTATTGGCCTCTACCATGTAGATTCTGCTGGTGGCCAGTTAGAACAGCGTATCCATGGCATCTGCTGCTATGTCTGTTTCTCGTCATTGTTTGCTTTGGAATGGATATGTTTGATGTTGTAATATGATGCTCTTTACACGACATACATAACTTATCAATTGTGACATAGAGCTTGCAACGTGCAACAGGTACCATTACCAAGGGGCTCGACAGCTTTGCAGTGGCTGCAAGGACAGCCAAAGCCTCAAAGCGACAAGCAATCATTGCTGCAGCCACAGGTGTACTTCTCCCCCCGTCAGTCATCAGCTCCAGGCACTGCTGGCGCTGCAGCTGCTGAGGCTGCCACCGCAGGAGTAGGTGCTGTTGCAGGTATGTCATTGCCCCTGCACCATACCAGACTCTTGGCTTTTGAATGCGCACAATGTCCTTCACAATGAGTTGAAGCAGTTGCGTCTGACACCATGCGTGCAAGCTGAAGTACCAATGCAGGTGTTGCATAGAGAGGTGCTGACAGTATGAGGGTGCATGTACAGGGGCAGGAGCAGCTTGGCTATGGCATGGCAGGTCAGGTCAGCCATTGAGTTCAGAGACAGTACAGGAGATGTCCAGCTTCCTTTCACCTGATCACCCCCGCCTCAGAGTGCTTGGCGGCACCCGCTTCAATACCAGTCAGCCTCCACACCCTGAATGGGCTGACTTTGGGTCGTACTGCTTCATGCTGCCAAGGTATTGCTGCTCTGTATAGGCACTGCAGTCATTCACCATTGCGAGGGATATTGTCTCTGCTCATGTCATCTCAAGGTGCACAGCTCCTTGGCGACGCAGACCATCATCACATGCATATGCTTTACTTGGCTCAAATATTTGTTCCTCGGATTGACTGCTTGATTGTGTGTTTCAGGCTGGAGATGCTCGAGGTTTCTGGCTGCACTGTGCTCTCCTGCAATGTTGCTTGGCATGCACAAGCAGCTCACACAAACTCCCTACATGGTAGCTGGCAGGCACACGCTGCTGAGTCTCAGGACAGCTGTGACAGCAGCAGAGGATTTAGCAGTGTGCAGGATGCAGTGGCTCATGCAGTGGCAACTCTGGATGGTGTGAAGGCACCAGCTGTGCCTGCTGCCCCTGCCTTACAGGTACACTACTTGTTTCAGATATATGCAAGGAAACAACCCTTTGTCTGACTTCCCTGCTTAAATTTGCAAGCCAAGATGCAGGTTGAAGCCCACATACTGCTGTGACCTGTTTTGATCCGCACAGTGTGGTGCAGAATGCTTGACATGCTGCGAGACTAGCTTTAAGCTTGGCTGGAGCCTGCATCTCATCCTGCAGGTGCACAGGCACTCTGTGGCGCACATTCCAGATCAGGAAGGGTGGAGCCATCTGATGCAGCCTCTGCACGATGCCTTGGCCACCTCTGCCGTTCGCACAGACCGGCTCCCACAACTCAACCAGGTGTGCACCCCTGTTAGTTGAAAATGTGCAGCTGGAAGCTGTCATACAAGCTGTGACTGTCTGCATGTGTGGATGCAAGCACAATGCAAGCAGCAGTTCCTTGTGACATGAATGGCTTGAAGGGGGACAGAGGGCAGAACTACCTCATGTGGGTTTGGGCTCATGCATGGGCTCACCCATGGCCTCATCCATGGCCTGCTCTGAAACATTGCTGTCATGCCTCGCAGGTGGAGCCTGACATAGCAAAGGCAGAGTATGAAGTGAATGGGCAAGAGGGCTTAGACCAACTGCTGGCAGCCTTGGATGGGGGTTTTGAAGGGGCTGGAACAGCCCTTTTGGAGGAACCCTCAGCCCTAACCAAAGTGGTGCTGGCGCGCCGCTCGGATGTCAAGTTCAGCGGCAAATTAGACCCACTCGCTTTGCTGCATGCCCTGCAGGTTTGTCCTGTTGTCATCCCTGCCATCTTTGTCTCATAAACTGCATGGCAAATAATGTAGAAGGTCAACATGTCTCAGGCAAATTGTGAGGAAGCTGTATTGTTTCAGTCTTGTGAGGAAGCTGTTCTGTTGCAGTCAACAGCAAGATAACCACAAACTATTTGGTTTTCCTTGCATTTCAGCTGTTGCATGCAAGTGCAGGAGAGAGATCCTAGATCATACCAGATCTACCTGCAGCTGCCTGACGGGACTTGCTTTCTAGGCAGCACACCTGAGCAGCTGTATGTCAGGTCAGGCTCGCATGTTGCCTCAGAAGCTGTGGCTGCTACAAGACCAAGAGGGCTTGCAGGTAGGCTTGTGAGTGAGCCTGTCAGTCCTGCTTACCTGTGCATAGCCGGGGAGTATTCACGTCTGCTCAGATCATCAGATCATGGAAATACATATGCTCTTCTCAAGCAACGTTTATTGCAAAGCGCATCTGGACTCCTAAAATGGTTGCTCTTGCAAGCTTGAGCAGCTCTGTGTATGCAGGTGACGTTGAGAAAGACTTTTGGTATGCCCTGGATCTACTGCGCAGCCCAAAGGATCATGTGGAGTTCACTTTGGTGAGGGACTTTGTGAGGGACGCCCTGTTGGAGGTGTGCAGCCAGGTGAAGCTGGATACAGAGAAGTCTGTGCTGAAACAAGCAGCTGTACAGCACCTGTATGGCCGCCTGTCCGGCACTCTCAAGTTATCTGCTAATGATGCTCAGCTGCTGGTGAGTCATTGGTACCAAAAGTTCTAACCCCAGACTGCAAAGTAATAAACTGGGAAAAAAAGGCATCTGCATGGCTTGTCTCTGGCATACCAGGAGTATGTATACCTGCAGATCAGGCAAAGATTGAATGCCGTGAGCATAGCGTAACACCTCATATCAACAACATGTGGTGTGCCTGCCTACAGTGCAGCTGTGCCACCACAAGCCCAGCTCCTATGCTCACGTCATGATGATTTATTTAGCAGCCACTTTTGCATTATTGTGTGCAGGCTGCCCTGCACCCCACACCAGCAGTATGTGGCCGCCCAAGAGGTGCAGCTAAAGATGTTCTGGCTAGTCAGGAGATGTTTGACAGGGGCTTCTACTCTGGACCCTTTGGCTGGCTCTCTGGCTCTGCAGCTGAATTTGTAGTGGCCATCAGGTCTGCGCTCATACATGCTGATCCTCAGATACCTTTGGGCAGCTTGCAAACAAGACACAGTGCCTCCAGCCAAGCCAATGGCAATGGTAGCAACAATGGCAGCAATAGTGGCAGTGTCCAGGGCAATGGCAGTGCTACAGCAGCAGCTATGCACACCATCTCGTTATATGCTGGTGTTGGCATTGTCAAAGGCTCTACTCCAGAGGCTGAATGGCAGGTCAGTCACCTTTTGCCCTTTCTAAATGCCTGAGCCTGCTTGAAACAATGTCTAAGGCTGCAGCCCCCTTGTGCACGCACATCTGGTGCAAGCCTTGTTGTCTTGCTGTCTTTTGTTCAAATGTCTTCTCAGTCATCTGCTTCAATGTTTGCTGACAGCTTCCTTGATGGTGACAGGAGCTGGAGCTGAAGGCTCGCCAGTTCCAAGTGCTGCTGCAGCCCTTACCACCTCTGCCTGCCTCCCCCAATGTCAACTTGCTGTCTGCCAGAGCTCTGGTGGAGGAGCTGTGCCGCTTGGGAGTCAACACCTTTGCTGTTGCACCAGGTACATCACCACGTGACGCTCGCACGACTGTCTCAAACTGCCATTGCAGAGCACATACTATCAGGGCAATTGGGTTGGTGGTCAACAGAGTGAACTGGTCTCTTGTGTTGTGGCCTCTTACATATTTTTGCAGTCAAAATGCAGTCACAATGCATTTCCCTGTTGCTATAAAGCAACCTGTCAAGTGTCTGTAAGCAGGGCAGTCCAGGTGCAAAATGTCATTCTTTCATCAATTTATTGGCTGTGTACACAGATGTTTGATGCATCATGGAATTACCCCTGGTCCTATTGCTACTTTCATTGCTTTTCCTGTTGGTGCAGGCTCTCGGTCGTCAGCTTTGACCCTGGCTGTGGCCATGCACCCACGAGCTCGTGTCATGACCTGCATTGATGAGCGCTCACTGGGCTTCTGGGTCGTGGGCCATGCACGCGCCACTGGGTGAGCCCCTGTACAAAGCAGCTTGTACATACAGCAGTCTGGGATACAGCCCTTGCTTGTGCACTGGGCATTTTCACTACTGACTGAATGGTCACCAAGATATGATGCATGCTGCCTGCTCATCCTGTGCCTCTCATGCTCTGTTCCCGGAAGCCTCTGGCCAAGGTGCTTGCCGCAGGTGCCTTCTGCAGCAAAGCCATGTGAAGTTGTGTGTGGCGTGCAGGTTGCCTGCAGCAGTCATCACCAGCTCTGGCACTGCGGTAGCCAACCTGCTGCCAGCAGTGGTGGAGGCCTCACAAAGCAACATCCCCATGCTGCTCATCACGGCTGACAGACCATCTGAGATGCGCGACACCGGCGCAAATCAGACAATTGACCAAGTCAAGATCTTTGGGGGGTACACGCGCTGGGTCATTGATGTGCCTCCGCCTGACCATGTGGTCCCTGTCAGAGGCTTGTTGACCAGTGCCGATGCAGCTGTGCGCTTTGCCACTGGCACACCAGCAGGGCCTGTGCACATCAACTGCCAGTTCAGGGAGCCCCTAGCACCTGCTGCTGCTGATTGGCCTCACTCACTGCTCAAGGTGGATTAACCTCAATGCCCCTCAGTCATTCCTCAATTCACAGCATGGCTCTCTTTGGCTTCATTTGTTGAGGCCTTGCGCGCAGTATAAATGTAACTGTGCAATGACATTGGTTGAGCACCTTTCTCTTTTGTACTTTTGTAATCCTCAGCGGTGCAGCAGCATATGTTGTGTAAAGTCAGGCATGTTCAATGATCCAGCCTGTATGCAGGGCATGAAGCATTGGCTCACTTCCAATGCCCCTTTTTCAACTCCCATCACACAGGCAAGCCCCAGCGGCATGATGGCAGGCCCCCCGGGTATGGCTGACCTCATAGCCACTCTGCGCTCTGCTGAAAGGGGACTGCTGGTTGTGGCAGAGTTGACATCACCTGAAGATGTCATGGCAGCCCTAAACATTTGCAAAGCCTTGGGCTGGCCTGTTGTTGCTGATGCTCTCTCAGGTGTCTTGCTGATGCTGCTGCGCTGCATGGCTGCATAATGGTGACTGTCAGGATGAGTGCCATCTTGGCCGTTAAGCTTGTACTCACAAATGACATGCACATCATATGCTGCTCTGCTTCGACTTCAACTGTGCAAATGCAGCTCAGTGTTGACCATTTTTGCAGGACCTACTGATTCGTAGCAGGTGCTCTCAGAAGTGCAAGCCAACAATGTTGTGACGTAACAATGACTGCGTGGGCAGAACATGAGATATGTATGCAGGGCTGAGGGTGGGCATGACTGAGGCTGCTTCCAGGGAGTATGTCATCTTGCATCACTTTGACCAAGTGCTGCTGGAAAAGGCAGCCTGGCCAGCTCTGAAGCCAGAAGTGGTGCTGCAGCTGGGCAACCACCTTGTGTCCAAAAGAGTAATGCAGTTCCTGGAGTGGTCGGCTCTTGATGATGAAGACCTGTAAGTCACTCTCAGCTTGGGCTGCTGTTTATGACAACAAAGACCATGTGACCACCACACATGTACATTCCAGACTTCTCTGACAACATCAAGTTGAACCCACATATGTGGGCACCTTCATGCTGATCGCAAGTGCAAAATGCAAGGCAGTGTTTGATGCCATTCTGAAATGTGTGATTGTGTGCGGGGGTTGCAGGGCGCCAATGGCTTGGATACATGCCGATGCCAGTAGCAAGCGCTTGGACGAGAAATATCTCGTCAGCCAGCGCGTGCAGATGCCCCTTCCACACCTTGCACATCTTTTGTCTCAGGTTTGCCTTGCTGGGCTGCCTTGAACATGTTTAACACGTAGCTTGCACACATGTCCAGTTGTCTTTGGTCATGCAAAAGCTTGCCAACTTTGGTTGCAACAGAAGAAACGCTGCCAATAAACTTGCGGGGCCGTAGGTATGCCATTCAGGTCAGAAGAGTGGTTGACAACGCTGTATTAATGCAGGACGCAAGTAAGGATGAGTCTGGGCAACAGGCCAAGCAATATAAGCAGCTGTTGGATGCTTTGAATGATGTAGCTCATCACGAGATTGATGCCTGGCTCAGCCGTGAGCAACATCTGAGCGAGCCTTTTGTGGCCAGAAGCATCTCAGAGCAACTACCATCAGGTGCGCACTCAACTGCCATGTCTTGACACCTGTTTGGGGTATAGCAACTGAATATACATGCTTGTAGGTATGCAGACGTGCAAGACCAAGAAATGTCAATTTCTCAGGATCACTTCTAGATTGCTTGATCTGTTTTGCAGGCAATGGACTGTTCATTGGCAACAGCATGCCAGTGCGCGATATGGACATGTATGCCACCTGGCAGCGGCAGTGCTCAAATGCCCAAGCTAGCACCTCATACACCCCAGCAAGGGTCCACAACTCTAGTTCCAAGCCATGCCAGGGGGTTTTGGATGTTGGTGTGGGGGTTGCTGTGGGGTCCAACAGGGGGGCCAGTGGCATTGACGGAGTACTGAGCACTGCTGCTGGCTTTGCTGCTGGCCTGAAGAGACCCACCACTCTGGTTGTGGGAGATATTTCCTTCCTGCATGACATCAATGGCCTCAACATGCTCAGAACAGGTCAGCTCTCTTGCTTGGCATCTATCTGATTCCCACACCAGGTCAACCAGTCCATCAAAGTACAGCTCTCAGGTGCTGCAAGCATAGGCTACCTGCAGGGGTAATACAAGGTTACAAACTGCTGGCATGCCAAGTCTGCAATATGTTAACACGGTGTTGACCTATGTGTCCGGATTGGTCTCCCAGATTGGCCATGGTACACAAACTGGCTAATCATCAGCAATATTCCTAGCATGCGCTGGTGTACAGGGGATTTGCAGGCAGCCTTGACAGTGGTGTTGGTCAACAATGGCGGCGGTGGCATCTTCAGCTTCCTGCCCATTGCTGACTCCCTGCCGCTTGACATCTTCACCCCCCTCTGGGCCACACCACAGAACGTAGACCTAGCAGGTAGGGCCGCTGTATCAGCCCTGTGCAAAATGTGTCACTAATCAAAGCCACACAAGAATCTTGCAAGTCTTGCTTGGTTTGCCTGAAGTGGGCTGACTAGCAGGTTGCAGAGTTGGTAGTATATGAACGTGCAGCCCACAAGCTTGCTGCTTGGCTTCATGACTGCATGTGGTTGCAGGCATGTGCCGAGCCCAAGGCATTGCTCATCAGAGGGTGGGCAGCCTGGAGGAGCTGTCACCTGCCTTGCACTCAGCTTGGGCACTTCATAGGCACTCAGTGGTGGAGGTCATGACGGGCAGGGACAGCAATGTAGACCAGCACAGGCAGCTACAAGCCGCTGTGCAGCAGGCTGTGCGCCATGCGATGCGCTTGCTGACTATGTCACCTCCAGGTGAGCTGCACAATTGTGACATATGTTGCCTTTGTTACTGGCAGTGCAGCGTGCCCATTGTTTGAGAGCGCATAATATGTATGCCATTGTTGACTGCTTGGCTCTCAAAACTTGCACTGTATGCCAAGAATGCCACCTTGCAGCTCACTTTCAGGTTGATTGGCAAATTTCACGCACAAGAAGATCTCGATCATGCAGCAGCTGACATCATATGCTGGTGTGATGCTGAAGTCAGTACCGCATTGGCTACACAGCATAGAGCAAGCAATCAGTCAGCAGTGTCATGAACAGCAATCAAGGATCTGTTTTCACACATCATTTTGGTCTCAGTGCAGGCTCTCTTGGGATCACCACATTTTCTTGGCCTTTGTCTGTATCATCTGCTACTTGGCAGAGGTATACTCTGCCTTTGCAAAAGCCCCTGACAACAGGAGCCCCAGCACACGGTCGTCATGGACTTATGCTCCAGCTTGCGCTGAAACAAGGCAACCACTGCTTCCATGGCGTGGGTGAAGTGGCTCCTCTACCAGGTAAAGGCCTTTTACTCTTGCCCTGTCATCCCTCTTTTCTTGCATGTGTAAGCCTGCATTGCTGGGCAGTGCTTGTTGTCGAAAAGCTTGGGTGCATATTATGCAAGGAGTAGATTGTCAGTTCTCAAATGATGCATGCAGGTCTGCACATTGAGAGCATTGAGCAGGCAGAGCAGCAGTTGTGCCTGGTATGCCACGCGATGAAGGGCGTAGAGGTGCCCTTGACGCTGTCCATGATGCAGGTACTCTTCTCCGTTCACTGCAAGACACACTTGCACCTGCGCTGTAACGTGTAACAGCAACTACGACCACAAATTGTCCACTGTAAATGCTGGTCTTGTGGTCATGGACATGAACTAAGTTATTTGACCTTGCCATGCTTGATCCTGTTGCAGCAAGTCAGCTAGGCAGGCAAGGTAGGAACGTTGGCAAGCCAGGCCCCTCTACAGTCAGGCTCTTGTGCAAGTTGCAAACTATTTGTATGAATCAAGCCTCACTATTCTGCTGCAGGGCAGAATCAGCAGCTGGATCAAGCAGAAGGTTGGACTGGATCCAGCAAACCTGTACCCTTCCGTTAGGTGTGGCTTGGAAGGAGCGCTGCTGACAGTCCTGGCTCAGGCTCACAACATACCCCTTGCCAAATTGCTACATAGACAGGAAGCACCTCTGCCAGCAACATCTGCTGACCTGGCACAGCCCCCTGAGGCTGTCCTGGTGAATGGCTTGCTGGATTGGTGCGGTACCATAGAAGCGTGTACACAGGAAGCCCTTGACATGGTGGCCCAGGGCTACTCTGCTCTCAAGATCAAGGTATGCTGCCTCACGTGCTGATCATGTACTGCAGCACTCAAGCAAACAAGCTGGTGTTGCGCATTGCAGGCATCACATGCGTGCATGCAAAGCACACCTCGCAGCACATGGTGATAAGCACTACACATCTTGCGACGGCCTGCATCAGTAGCTCATGTAAACAACAGTGGCAGTGTGATGCGCTTGTCTGCCTGCTACATCAGCATGTGCCTGGAGTTGTGCAAGCTGCTTGTGATTGCAGGTCGGAAGACAAGAGGACTCACTGCGTGATGCCGAAGTTCTTGTGGCAGTCAGACAGGCTATAGGACCTGGGATTGCTTTGAGAGCTGATGCCAACAGGAAGTGGAGCCTCAACCAGGCTGTTGCATTTGGGCATGCTGTGAAAGCAGCAGGCCTGCAGGTGAGTTACATTCATACATGGTGTGATGAGCTGTATTTTGTTGGACAAGCTTCGTGCTGTTGTGAGTGTCAAGGCAGACTGTTTGCCGCCAGATGGGGCTGCATGTGGCTACAATTTGGTCATCAAACACAGACCAGCTGCCAGCAGCAATTGACAAGCTGCCAGGCTTGTCAGGTAATGTTCTATGACCTGCAGTACATAGAGGAACCTGTTCAAGACACACGGGATCTAGCAGCGTTCTTTGGCCAGACACGCATTCCCATGGCCCTTGATGAGACGCTAGATGAAGCCTTTTCAGGGCAAGGTCTCTTCAGATACAGCTTAGCTTTGCGTCCTGAACAAAGGTTGCAGCAGCAGATGGCAGAGCTAGGTCATGGGGCAGTTGTAGCCTTGGTTGCAAAACCAGGCATGATTGGAGGCTTTGAGAGAGCCCTGTCCTTAAGTCACTGGGCAGCCACTCAAGGAATTAAGGTACTTGCGCAATGGTTGTATTGCCACATTCTGAACTTTCCAATTGAAACAGGCAGTTAAGAAAGCGCATGCATTCACAAGCAGCATGATGTGAGGCCCAAGCACAGCTTCAGACATGCGCCTGTCTGGGATCTTGCTGTTTTTGCACTGTTGGGTACATGTCTTCACATGCAGGCAGATACACAGCGTGGTTGTGTATTTCATGAGGCAGGCAGCAATCATTGCTTGGTCATTGCACCTGAGCATTGAAATATGGCCATTGCACATAACCAGCTGGACATGGCTTGCTCATGGCTGTCTGCTTGACTGGTATCAGGGACAGCTTTGTCTCTTGTACATGATGTCAGGCTGCAAGGTGCCCGTGACATGTCTCACCTTGCCCGTTTCTGCCTGCAGGTCATCATCAGCTCAGCTTTTGAGAGTAGTATTGGACTAGCTCAGTATGCATGCTTATCGCATGCTGTCAATGAGCTGCACCTTCGACCAAGTCAACCCAGCACCAGCTCCGTTACAAGGCCACAGGCTAAGACCAGCCCTGTTTCTACACACTGCTTGCCGGCCTCAGCTGCCCATGGTCTGGCTACTGAGTCTTGGTTCAAGCGTAGCCCAGAGACTGGCCTAGTAAGACTGCATGGGGCAGAACGACTTGCAGTCAGTCTTGAAGCAGCCCACAGCGTCCTTGGCATGGCTTGCTCCTTATACACTGATCAATCAGAGAATGTGTCAGTGTACAGCCATATGCTTGGTGATGGGCAGCTGCGCCTGCCAGCCATTGTATTCCAGCCTGCAAGTATACCAAGCCACCTCTCAAGACACTGTGTGGTGAAGACTTCTTGTGGACAGTACAACTTTTATATCCATGAGATGCATCCAGCAGACGGTTCTTTTCATACTGTAACAACAGACAGCCAGTTGTCATCAGGTGACAGAAGC
>JAABUY010000233.1_pt1 | contig 16221 bp, 16 predicted proteins | sample 5560271 | NCBI WGS metagenome assembly JAABUY01 (sample SAMN10711886, study PRJNA513374) | rock metagenome | isolation source: Antarctica rocks | place: Antarctica: Victoria Land, University Valley
AGGGAGAGTGAGTGGGAGATGAGAGGGAGAGTGAGTGGGAGATGAGAGGGAGAGTGAGTGGGAGATGAGAGGGAGAGTGAGTGGGAGATGAGAGGGAGAGTGAGTGGGAGATGAGAGGGAGAGTGAGTGGGAGATGAGAGGGAGAGTGAGCTGTTTTCGATTCTCTGCACCGAATATCTTTGCGTCTTTGATCCAGGAAAAACACAAGAGTTGCAAATGTTGCTGAAAATGAGAGAGGCGGGCAGAATACAAGATTGTGTCACTACACCAGTCCTCTGTCCTTATGGCGCTTCAACAGCATGTATTCTCCTTGGAAGAGTATCCGCTCCGACTCGACAGAAGTGCCATGGCATAAGCCATCCTTTAAACAAAGACCACTAGCTTGAGTTTGAATAGCGTTGCATTCGAGCATACGGTACGTGCTACTGCAAGCATGGCGTTTGGTTCTGTGCTTCTCACGGCTATGTCAGACACGCAGATGTACTGTTCGTGACCCGAGGCTTTGGGGATTGATGTGTGCCAGTGGCTAGTGAGGTGGGTGAGATGGATGAGATGGGTGAGATGGGTGAGATGGGTGAGATCTGGTATGTAGATTTGCGTGTGTGATTTTCTAGGTTTTGGAAGGGAGGTAGGTATGGGAGATGGGATATGGGAGAGGAGAGATGGTGGGTCCTATGAGTGGGTTCTAGATGGTGAAGATGGTTAATCCGAGGTTTTTGTGTGCAGGGGAATGCTAATATGTGAAGCTGCGATTGGGCGGAGTGTCTCTTGACCGCTATGAGACCTTTGACAGGTAAAAGGGATGCTGCAATATAGGGTAACAATTTGGATGATAGAGCGATGATACGGGATATGCTGATGCTTTTCATTCTACATCGCTATCGCCGTTCTGCAGAGGGCTAGATGATCGGTATTGTCGATCTACAACAGGTACTAAGATATAGAGCAGAGACTGGGACGATGCAGCGATGACATGGTAAATGCAGACTCCTCTTCTTTTGTTGCTGACCAGCAGAGGAGCACGATCGATATTTTGCGACTCGTCATTTCGGGGGTCTACAAGTGAGTTCTCAAAGTCGAGCATATCCTCTTCAACTGGCATAGCTGAGTCAACAGTCTCAGGTCCTATCTCCAGTAACGAAGTATCCTCGACTGATTGCGTGACTTCCCTGGAAGAGGCCAATGCATCCATTGCGTCTGCACGGCGAGCGAGGAGGCAGTCAGAGGGCGGCGATTTGCGGTCAATCGGCAAGGAGAGCGAGCGCACTCTCGAATGCTTGGACTACTTTCGTATCTGTGAAGGGCGTTAGTATTGATACAGACATTCCACATAAGGGGATAAAAGAGAGAGGGAGAGGTTGAGCAGGGGCGTACAATGCTTTTGCTTGTCCTCCAGGGTCTTTTCAGATCGCTGTACGAATGCTATTTGGGTCCTCAAGCTGTATGGGTCTAATTGTGAGCGAATGCCTTGGATGGGTTGACGCGTTGCTACCTGATTCAGTAACAGGGAGGGGTACGCACCGTTTACCCGCCCGCTCTTCCTCATATTTGGTACCGGCTTCCGTCCAGAGTCTGAAGAACTGCGGTTGTTGGGATGATTAGCATCGTGGCTGTGGGACGTCGACGAAAAGCTATGCAGCTTCTGCTCCTTAGGATAAAGTGGGATGAAGCATACGTTGAGCAACTCTTTGAAATCTCTCTCAATGATCGTTTCGGCGCGGTCGCAATCCGCCATCTTCGCATGGAAGCGCTCTTCGAGGTCGTCCCAGCTGTACTCCTCGAGTGAGTCCGACGAGTCGACGGGATCGGGTTGCTGGTGCTGTGGCTCGGGAGGTTGGTGCTGGCTGTTGTTATTGCGTATGGCTAGGTTGTTGGGCTGTATTTGCGTTGTAGCCATACTGTCGCTATGGCTGAGAGGTGAGGTGGTCATGGAAGCCCTTGACTTGGGTGGCGGGTGTGTCGGCGATGAGTTTCGTAAGGATGAATCCCGCGGTGTCCTGCCGTTGGGTGCTGGCTGTGAAGACGGTGATGAATGTTGACGCGTGGAATGTGGTGATGTCTCAGCCGGTGGTGCGAGGGTATGGGTGGCTATGATGGGGGACTGGGCTCGCTGTGGAGTAGGCGAAGGCATGCGTGAGTGTTGGGTATCGTTCACAGTGTCGACAACAGTGGTCTCATCAATTGTCTTGGGCCGCTTCTGTGATGGCGATGAAGCCATGTGTGTTGTTGACGATGAAGGCGAAAGCTGGTGGCACAAGCTATGTGGTTCATGGAGGGAAGGTGTTGGCTGTGATGAAGATGGAGATGTCAGAGGAGATGGAGTTGGAGCAGGTGGAGTTGAGAAAAATTGCATGGATGGAACTGTTTTTGGGTGTTGAATTGAAGGTTGACAAGATGAAAAGAGAATGGATAGAGGTTTGCGAATCAAGAACATCGAAAGTGTGAGCATGAAGACTTTTCACCTATGATCGCACGAGAGACACGAAGTGCATACGTCTCACGGGCAAGAGCGAAAATCCGAAGAAAAATTCCACAAGGGAATATAGACCTTAATAGTCCCCATACTCTCAATGGGCAACAGGTGGGTTGGCTTAGTGGTAATTCTTGCTGCATCATCCGGGAAACCGGTTGAACTAAGATGTCACTTCCCAATCTGGTGTTGAGTTCGATTCGGTTCGAGCCCACGGGTCCCTGTTCGAACGTTCAGGTTATTTAATTTCCCAAAAGTGTTGGAGATATCTCTAGATCAACTGTTGTGTCAGTGTGATCACTTTGCTCTGCAAGATAATTCACCAAAGTGTTCATTCGATCCTGAGGTCTTCAATACTTTTTTGCCGGTTTTTTTTAGTATCGATTCCAGGGTATGTGGTCCGTTGCCATGGAGCGATGCCCTTGAAGTCGCCATGCATCTGAAACCTACTTCTTGGAATCTTTTCACTTCGACGAAGTTGCTATATTTGATCTATAGTATGCGATGGTAGTAGGTATGCCAGTATAGTAGCTTGCTTTATGAGTTCCTTCATTGATTGTTCAAACCCAGTTGACCTATTTCGGAGACGCAAGCTCGCCACAACGCGCCCTGCACATCGACCGAGAAAGTGTGAGTACATTAAACTTACCATGAATGATACACTTACGCAGAACTGCCAAAGTAGAAAATCATTAACGCCATGTAGACCGCCCATCCAATGAAATTACGAAAAGGATCTTTGGCGCAAAAGTACCAACTTTGACACAGTCACATACTCTCGCTTTACTCAATTTGCCGAAGCAAGAGAGATCGAACGGTGCTGGTATAGTAGATAAAAGGGATGGATATACTGCTCTCTTTGCACAGTGGCTTCTCTGTGGAAGGGGAGATTTTGTTGTGGGCTAGTTGTTCGAGGCTGTGGGACCGATGTTTAATGCACATCGGACTTTGCTATGATGTCTCGCCAAACAGTGCTAGGCCAGGAGTGACTTTGATGATTCAAAAAATATATGTTGTTCAAGAGGCTGCGCTTGGCCCGCTTTTGCCATTCGACAGCATAGTCGTCCAGGGAGCTGGCATTTCGTGCCGCTGGTGCAGCTCTGTTGATATAGGTACCACCATAGCGGCCACTTCTCTTGATTTTCTTTATGCGATTTTCTGTCGCGATCTTAATGACCTTTAGGTGGGGGGCATCCCCCACATACTGAGTGGTCTACAGTATCGGGAGGGAGCCCAGTCGGCACGGCTCCAGTAGGTGTAGGGAAAAATGAGGGATCTGCTGCTGCTCTGTAGAGAGCATCCCAGTCGGTTTTCGGGTCTGTCACGTCTCCAATCTGGAGGAATATCGGAGTGATGTCCCAATTACTGGGCGTGACTGGGACGTTCTTGCCGTTGGCTTGAGGGTCGTTCGATATTGGGTCATCGCCAGCTAGTGGTGATACCAAGTTCGACCCAGAGATGGTATGGAGGAGGGGTGGTGCCTTGCCAGGTACCCCAGGGAACGGGTAATGGTTTGTTTTCCACCAGTACATCGCTGTCATCATTTGGGCGTAGCTATCTGCGTTGGTACTTGCGCGTTTGGCACCTCCGCCTGCCTTGATGGCCCTAGTGGCCAATTGCCACACATCTTTTGGTCCATAAGCTTTTGTGCCTGTCTTCTCGGGGTTTACCCACTCGTCGTCGATGTGTGGCCCCGGATTCCCGATGAGATCCGTGTGCATCATTTCATGGAGCATTGTTGTTCCAGTCACTTGGAGCCAGGTGAGATCTCCAGCAAATTTCTTGTAATTGTCGTATGATCCCCCTGGACCCTCAAAGGCATTCCGTAGGAATTTCTTAGTTTTTGCGATGGTGCTCATTGTGTAGAAAACGTCGCACATGTTGATATGGTAGGAGTTCTACCAAAACCAGTGTTCCTTTGTCCACGCATAACCTGCAAAAGCTTGATAGTCAGCATTTGTCACAATCCAGGGATTTTGGGAACCACTCCCAGGTCTACGTACCCCCAATGGTCATGCCATTGACCTTCAATTTACACCACTTCTTTGGGTCATTGCAATGGATGATCATGTAGTTATTCGTCTTGGTTTTGAATTTTCCTACCCGCTGGATGGGGCCGTCGATTTGGTCTTTGTACGTAGTGTCGGCGTCCGGACCCATATCTGCAAAAGCTTCCGAGTCAGACCCCTATTTTCAAGATTTTTCAGATGTCTTTGCAAGAAGGACCGATATCATGAAAGGCCGCGAAACGGGATGGGAAGGAGCGGGAGGATTGCTTAGTCCCATGTGTGCAAGAGCAGTAGCTGGAAGCCGGAAGTCTTAACCGATATACATGGTAGCTCCATCAGAGCGCTTCGTGTGAAGTCGCTAATCTTGATTTGAATTAGATGCCAGCTCAGAGTTTGAAAGACTCCAAGCATGATATTTCGGCTTGGCTGTGTTGCTGATAGAAAGTAGTGAAATGAAAGGACATACAATAATGGGCAGTGGGTATGCCACCAGTATTTGCAGAATCACTGAACCAGCCAACTGCATTACTAGCAATGGAATAAGCATCTTTGGCAGCCTGTAATAAGATAGGGCTTTAAGTCGAGCTGCAAGTGCCATCCGTGTACATATATCCTTATGTTAATAGATTCAACGAGGTCCCACATGCTTCTGAAGGATTATTCACATCTTCGCAATTGGCAAGTGCTGTGAAAATTAGAAGAGCGGACGACCATGGTGATGGGATCTCGGGTGAAGGTATGTCGAAGAAGTTAGGGGTAGGGTTAGACTGTCGCGCTGCGACGGTTAGATTTGGGCGTGGAGCTGGAGAGCTGACGCCAGTCCAGGCTGAACATAAGAGCGATATGATGGAAAGCGTGGGTTTTCGAGCCATGACTAGCGAGATCCGACGGACGAAGCACGAGATATATATATAAGTAACAAGAGGGCTAGTAGGCTGATTAAGATGAGAGCAGATGGCATAATAATCAAGAGGTACGACCCTTTAATATACTAATATTAAAGGATTTTGATCGCGTTTACGGAACACCCCAAGTACAAAGGCGCAGCGCAGGCTATAATACGTTGTTAGAAAGACATCTCGGTCCTCCAACCTAGCTCCGCTCTTTCGATGGTTAAGTTTATACGGCACCGGTTTCAAATATTGAACGGCTCAAGGGCCAAGAGGAATCGTAAAGGGATTCAGGACTGAAGGACTATAACGTGGAAGAAGAGCTAGAGTCATAGATTTTAAAGGACACGTTTGAGACGTAGATTGGCTCGCGAGTATAACAAGCGAGGAACACTACTCACGATATATGCACACTGCCCGTTGACAGCATGAAGTTAGGGTGAACGCGGCGCTTACTGTAGGAACAGAACTCCTATAACTTCCTCCACTAATATTGATGTCGCCTTCTAATTAGTTGTGGACTAGGGACTGAAATATTACGAGTTGATGGCGACATACAAGATCATAGCATAGAGGAAAGGGGGGGCCTATAGGTGGTGTTCTCTCGCCCCAGGGCGGCCCCCTTCAGGCAGGTGGAAGTACTCCGCACATTGACTGGTGTGTTGATGCAATCCCAACACAGGTACAGGCTGAAGCAACAGTTGAAACTGAACGGGGGGGCAACGGTGAGAGAATGATGACAGCGTATATGGTTGAGTAGGTAAGTCTAAACATTGGTGTGGCTCTCTGTACCTCAGCATGTCCGGAGTAGGATGGGCGCTAAGCGGGCGGGAGGCGGGGCACTAATCTAGTCCCCGTTGATTTAGCGCGGATCCCTCCGAGAGACGCTCCACATATTTCCAAGCCTGACTCGTAATGCTAGATCTACTAAGATACCAACTGCAGCGTTTCGTATGCACATGTAAAACCCCTTGAGGGAGGCGCAGGTTTTGTCAGAGACTTTCTTATTGTACTTCCTGCGAAGCCTCGAAATCAAATTTGGCGCCAACAGAAAAGGTAGGATTTGTGTTGTCGTCTTCTGATTTGTCTTGCTACTATGGGGGTTGCTGAAGAGCAGGAAGAGTAGGGACGTTTCCCTCCCTAGATACATCCTTTCAAAGCTAGTCCAATTACCCCTCATCACCAACTGGGCTGTTTCGCTTGGCGGAAGGAACTTTCTCTACGTGTCCTGGTGGATTCGCTCGAATGTTTGGATTCTGCGTACATCAATTAGTATTCTCTGAAATTTGAGAACCTTTTATTTTACTCAGCGATGCACTCTTCAATGCGACGCCTCGGCGTCTGGCTCGGTCTTTCGCTTTTCGTGTCAAATATATTGGTTGTTGCGTTCGAGGTTTGTAGGACATGCGCAGATCCTCATCGATTCGAGTATCCCGGCGTTGGCTTTGATCTCACGATGGACTACGCGTAAGCCTGTTGCGTCCATGTGGAAACCTCAGCTCATCACACACAAGTACGTCAGCAGTATACTTCCCTAATCATAGCTTTATTTCTGTCGCCAAGATAGAAGGAAGCCAACGATATAAAAGTGTGATGCGGAGCTTCGTTGAAGGACAGAATCCGCCAAACGAACTCCGGGAAGATTGGGTTTCAACATGCCATGAAACAATAAAGCGATTCACACCACCGTCCTTGAACAGAGTACTAGAGAGGTGGCAGGTTCCTACTACGCCTCCAATCAACGCCATGCTTCTCGCCCTCCAAGCTGCCACGGAAGCCTATCTGGAGACCCCTCTCAATATCAGTGACGTGGTGACTCCCACGAGGTTTTCAGAGTCGACTCGTGATCTGCTGGATCTGGAACTCAATCGCTTGGGCCTCAGGCGTACCTTGGGAGGATTCCCATCTGCGCTCAAAGCTGCTATACTCGCAAACGATATGTTCCAGGGCCGATCGTACCCCTCAGGCATCGACGAGACCCGCCTGATCCTTGCTGTCGATTATAGTAGATCAGCCCTGACCGCAGGACTTTTCATCGATGAAAACGGTGTACTCGATGATCATCGTTTCTTACAGGGCATCGATATCGGGGCTGACGCTTCCCCATCCCATCTTCCCTGGAGTAAGGAGCTCTTGCTCAAGAGACGTCGACTCATTCAGGAGATCACAAGTTTGCCAGTGACAGATGCTGAGCTTGAACTTCCCGAAAAGATATCGGAGCTCGTACTCATAGGAGACCGTGTCAGTGACAACGAGCTGTTGGAACTCCTTGAGGAAATCGTAGGATCAGCACTAGTTGCGAGAATACGCGATGCTACACGATATGACGGTGCCGATCTCGCCTTCACCGCCGCGAAAGGCATTGCGGCTCTGGCAAAGCAGAGGATTGATGATGGGGAACAGAGCTGTCTGGCTTGGGACTGTACAGGGTTGTGGGACAGTTGGATGGGCTTATGACTTTATTACGAAGATTTTCAAGGTTACATGCTCAATAAGGTAGTCAGATTTGAAGATAACAACCTCTGGTCTACGAACTATATATACCTCAGGTACGTTTGCAATCAGGTGTCAAGCTAGGGCTAGGGCTTCGCTGAATAGGCAAGGTGCCCGATAATGTTCTTGGCACACCGACCACCGGCTGAAGGACCTAACAGTGCCAACTCCATCTTGTGCCGTAATATACAAAGCACTGGCTTAGGTATAGGCGGAGGTATAGAGATTAAGCAGCAAGGCTGCGACGACAGCGATTACGAATGTAGGTAGAATTTCAGATATTCACTGGACTCGAGCTTGGTTTCTTGAGTTCTATAGCTTTATCATAGGGGAGGGTACCGAGCGATAGGCGGCGTTTTCCATCCAACTATATGACTTTCGGGGAGGTGAAGCGTATCTAGTACTGAAAGGCTTTTCATTGGTCAGGGATCCTGGGAACGACGGTCTCAGGGTTCTAATTTTCCATGCTGTCTCCTTTCATGCCACCTAGTCTGCCAACTTCAGCACGCAATCGCTCTAAAGGCCGTTCGACGTGTCTAGTATGACGTGGTGGAAACTTATATGGTTCGCCTGGTTGGGAAACAAGTTGACTAATTCAGGCTATAAGCTCAACGTCTATAGCTTCGCCTGGCTTGCAGCTGGCTTGCTCATGCTTGACGATGCCAACAGAAAGAGCAAGACATCGTGGCGTCGAGCGAGTTGGTCGCAGATACTCTGGTGGCACGGTGTACTCGCAGTCGAAACAATCCTTATTATAAGAACAGCTCTCAAGATTGCCACAAGGACGATGAAACCAAGACTAGAGACCTTCCTCGAAGCCGAAGACCTCGAAAGGTCACTGATCCCGGTATACCTTATCACGTCTCCTACTACTCTGTACGGAGAAAAGTTGCATGCTCTCATCCAACGCGTACGTTGCGCAGTGCTCGCAGACTTACCGCCGAGGGTGGTACGTACATTCGACGGCGTGTATGGGCACGAAACGCCTCGAAGTAATGGCAACATAGCGCGATTCTTGTTAGCCCTTAGCACTGCGATATCTTCATCGTCCTTGAGCCTCTTGGCCTATATGGTCTTTCCCAGCTGGGCTTCTCTTCAGTTCCAATTTTACATTGCCGCCCGGAGGAGTTCCGATGACCGTGACCACTCGTTTGGGGGACTTGGCGCTTTATTCTGTCACTATGCATTGGAGATAGGCGACATATATTATGAGCTGGATCGAACTGGTTGGATAACGGACACGATCCGGTTGAGCAAGTCCAAAATTAAACCAGGGGACTCCTCCCGTAGAACACTTTCGAGGGTTTATTGCGGTGAAACATTCTTTACCGAACGTGAGATTACATTTCGAGGTGAGATTGTTAAAATTCTCTAGTGCGTTCGCTCTGACTCTTCAAAGCCGAGGAACTCATCACCATATCTCCGGGTTACGAGCCAATGCAGTTCAATTGTCAGTCTATGGTGATCAATCTGCTTAATCGCATCAAGGACGATCGCTGGAATGGCTCTCGAAGGACGCGCACCGGATACAGGAATCAGTATTGGAATCTTTTGTTGATTATCATTCTATGTTCGAGGTCAGTCTGGGTATTCGAAGAGCCTACGACTATCTTTGGGAAGGTGCTCTTGTACTTCGTCGACATCGTTTTACTCCTCCCGTGGTCCATCAGACATACCATGTTCTGGATGTTCACGCACCATGGTTACATATATAGCACCCGCATTGCACTTACACAAATCATGATTGCGCTTGTCATCATCCTAGCGGCCATTGACCGGATCGAATGGAACCTCCGAACGGTTTCCCCTGTTCGGGCTATCTTCCTGTGCCAGTGTTTTCTTGTTCTTCCGAACTTCCTTTGGTACGTTTTCGTAACCAGCAGGACCCATTTTGACGGGATGAGAATCGTAGAGCAACGGTGGACAGACTCTGGCTGGAAGGTAAAGATAAAGAAAAGCGTCGGCGAGGAAATGAGTCTATTCGAGTATGTACTCTTTGGGGACCGAAAGCGTTGAGAGGGAATGCTTGTATGCGGGTGTTTGTTAACGGTAGATTCTATCTATACCTCACCAATGGATGCTATATAATCGCAATGCACACATGTAGAAGATTTCTAGCCTTTGAATTCCAACGTGCTCAATCTCAAGCACCTGCACGCTGCTCATCATAAACCTGTATCATCAAGCCTCCCGTTCGACCTAACGGAAAGCACTGGGTAGGATTCAGCCTGTCCAACAAGCCAGCACCCTATGTCTGTGCAATCTTGTGATACAAGCCAAAAGCAGTCACCAAATAGAGAACCACAGTATACAGCAACGTCACCATAAAAACCGTCACAACCTGCGCAAGAAAAATCAGCATCAGCACCCCGTCCGCCAAAGAACCCAGACACAAAGAAAACCTTAACATCATCCCACGCCCACCCCCACTCAACAGACGCCCACACCAAAACCCCAAACCCAACCACAAACATCACAATACTCGCATTCAACATCGACACCGGCGTCTGCCACACAACCAACTGCACCTTCGACGGCCTCCACCGCCCATCCACCTTCCGCCGACCCAGCACCTCGCGGATCTGGCGCAGCCCCTCCGGATGGCTGCTCAGCCTACTCAGCGCCACCGCCTGCTGCGCCGCCGTCGCTATCGACCCGAGCGCGAGCAGCAGGGCGCCGTACCAGATCGCAGACACCGTCGCGCGGTCGGAAGGGTCGATGCCGGCCAGGACGGGCCAGGTCAAGGCGCTGGTCACGACGCCGCCGATTAGGGCGCTCTAGATGGGGGATCCGGCGGAGGAAGCGTCAGTATGTATGCGCGCTGTATTTCTATTCTTAAACGGAGAGGGTGATGTCACGGGCGAGATTTTCATTGGAATGGGGATCGGAAGGGAAGTCATTTACCGTTATTCCGACGGCGTTTAATTGGGATTGCGTGGTGTCGCGCCATACGCCTGTCAAGCCGTCTTGGGCGACGGGATCGGTCGTGTCGAGGAGGGCTTGGATGGGTTTGGAAGAGGCTTTCCAAGCTGCGGCGTGGAAGGGCAGTACGAGGCGGACGAGAGCCATGCATGACTTGATCATGTTACTGTTAAATAGTATGATGTCAATGAGTCATCTGCACGTGATTTGGGTGTAGTGTAATAGTATTATGATAACTAAATGGATGGATGTAGCTATGTAGAATGGAATAACTATCACGAGAAATCTCTACTAGTCCGCTAAGACCCCCTGACTAGTCCTAGTTAGTAATACCGAGGTTGACCCGGCCTGAATTCCAATACTCCCTCTTAGATTAGTAGTAACGAGGTAGGCTACCTATCGCTAACCACTATATCTAAATGCCCTTATACTTTACTCGGAGCTAGTCCTAATTATTATCTAGCTAGGCTAAAGTTAATAGGGCTAATAGGTTTTATTAGTAGATCGGCATATTAGCCTTTAATATTAACCTATTAGAGATAGATTTCTTTAGTTTTAAAAACGAGTTAATGTACTAAATAATATCTTATTTAGATATATTTTATAGTAGTATAATTAATTAGGTTAGTAGCTAATTTTATAGCTACCTAGTTATCGATACTTAGGAGTACTAGTACTACTCCTTTATTATACCTTAGCTCTTTAAGTATAAGGCCTAGATATAGAGCTTCTTTATATACCTCTACTATAGTAATATATTTAGACTCGTATATAGATATTACTACTAGCTTTTATAATTTAGATTACTAGGTGATAGGGCTATTAAATAGTTTATAGATATACGCCCTAGTAGAATAAGATATCTTATAATTATTATAGTATAACGCGTTAGTAAAACCTTCTAAGCTATTATTATTACCTAGTTAATAGATAAGGCTATTATTAACTATTCCTAATAGATAATATAGTACCCTTTTCGCTATATTTATATATTATAAAGTAGGGTTATTAAGTAAACGACTTAGGTTGCTAATAGCGTATATAATATCTAGCCTAGTTATAATACTTAGCTAATTAAATACTCTTATAAGGGACTAATAAGCCTCCCTTTTAGATAAGGAGGCTATATAGCTATTAGGAGTAATAGTAATATTAGCCTATTTTATAAGCGACTTAGCTAGCGAATATTTTTCTATACCTAGTTATTTTAATAATTAGTTAATATATTTTATTTAATTAACCTAAATAGAATAGTTATCTAGATTTCTAATAATATTTATTTCTAAATAGTCTTTTAAGTCTCCTATATATTTAAAGTTAAACCTCTTATTAAGTTCCTTCTTTATCTAAGTAATTAAGTCCTAATTATATATTATAAATAATAAGTTATTAATATATACTATAATAATAACTTTTATAATAGTATTAATAAATACGTAATAATTATACTCGAGGCGTTTAAAACCTAGAGACTTAAGTACCTTATAAAGGGTTTTATACTATTTATAGGAAGCTTATTTAAGGCTATATAGAGCTTTATTTAGTCTATAGGCGTATCATTATTTACCGTTAGTAAAGCGGTAAGGTTACTCTACCTAGATTTCTTCTTAAATAAGTAATTCTAAGAAGGCTATAATAACGTCTAAATACTTAATAACTAGCCTATATTTAGCTATTAGGGCTAGGAGGAGTTACTATAATAATACCTTTAGGGTTAATAAGAATATCTTATTAAAATTAATCCCCTTAATTTAGTAGAAGCCTTTAACTACCTACCGTGCTTTATATCGGCTGATTTCACCTATTAACCTATATTTATAGGATAAGACCTACCTACCTAGTAAGATATATACTTTATAAGGTAGTTAATATAGTTCTTACTATATTATCTACTTATTATAATTAGCTAATTCTTCTTTAGTAGTAGCGAGCTATTTATCTTTATTAGGTCTACTAAGAGCTACGTCTATTAATATTAAGTAGGAATACTCCTTAGTACTAGCGATAATACGGGTAAGTATAGCTCTAAACCTATTAGGGTTATTAGAAGATTTTATACCCCTCTTATTTATCTAGTTATAGTTAATCTAGGGTTTATTATAAATAGAATAATATAATATATTAGGAATAATTCTCTAAGATTTATTATTTCGAGTTAATTATTTATTAATAATAGCTAATAGTATTATAGTAGTAATTTAGCGTATTAAACTATCCCAACTATTCTAATATTAATTATTTAGTAATTCCAACTCTACTTAGCTATTTTTAGTAGTCTAATTATTTAACTTATTCTAATTTAATTTAGGTAGATTATTCTAATTACATCTATTTAGACTAGTAGGCCTACTTATATTATTAGTTAGGCCTAATATTAATTAGCTAGATGGAAAAGTTATTACTAATCTATTACTAGTATTACTAGTATTATTAGTATTATTAGTATTATCTAATACTCCCTTAATACCCTATTAATTAGGGGTAGTTACTCCCTCTAAGGCCTAATTACCGCTATCTAATTAGTTAGTCTAGAGCTAGCCTAGGAGGTCTACTATATTATCGTCGTCGCTAGAGTCTCCCTCTATTAGGAGCTTATTATTATATATTAATAATATAGCGGCCCTCTTATTAAATACTATATATACTAATCAAGTAATACGTTATCCCTTAATATCCTATACGCGGTAGATACTCTTACTATTATAGCTAAGGAAGCGGCATTTAATAGCCTTATTATCTAGTTTCTTCTTATTTAGTAATATATTAAATAAGTAGTACTAATATCTAAATAGCTTTAGGTATATTAATTAAGGTTTATAGCCGTACTATTTCTTAAAGGGGGACTTCCTATCCTTACTAGGTATAAGGTTCTTAATATAATTAATATAGTAGATAGCCTTACCCTAGAACTCTTATAGTAGTCCGGCGTTAATAAGAACCGTTCTAACTTTACTAAATAGTATCTAGTTCTTCTATTTAGCGATCCTATTTTAATAAGGGTTATAGGGAGCTAATAGGGTAATAAATATCCTATATTCCTAGAAGATTTATTAATATTTACGGCCCTAGACTAGTTTATTATTACTTCGAATAAAGGCCGTTTTATAACCCTAGTTATTCTAATATTTTATTTAGAACTCGAGTTTTTATAGTAACTCCGCCCGACTAATTATATAATCTATTTAAATAAACCCTATTACTTCGTATATAGATACTATTACGTTAGTATACCCCCTAAGGGTAATTATATAGCTTACTAACATTAGGTTAATATGCTAGTATTAGCTAGGGATAGTAACTCTAGCTATTAGTATATATAAGGCTATTCGAGTAATTTTCCCTAATATATAACTCTTATATAGTTCCTATTTCTCGTACTTTTATAGGCGATTAGTAGCCTTATAATCGATGTTAGTAGTACGTACTATAGCCTTTATAGCCCTTATACTAACGTGTCTATATCTCTTATATTATTAGGTCTAAGACGTATTATTCTTAGCTAGGACTATTAATTTAAGGCGGAATACCCTTATCTAGTTAATTTATATAGTATCTAGCTAGTATATACGGTTATATAGGAAGGCTTATAGTACCTCCTTATCTTATTTATTATAAAATATATTCTTCCCTCTACTACTAGTATATATATAGCCTTATAGGTCTAGTTATATAATAGATAGGAGGTTATATTCGATATTTAGTACGTGGTAAATATTAGTTAGTAAGAATTTACTAATCTTATTATTAATAATTACCGGGATTAGTACTATTCTAATCCCTTTAATAGTTACTAGTTTACCCCTAGTTAGTCCTAATATAGTATAGTTCTAGACTAGTAAATAGTTAGTAAACTTAGATCGGTCCTAGAAGATATACTCTTAGTCCTCTAAGTCGACGATAATCTTATAAGACTTATTATTTTATTATAAGCTATACCTAAAGCAAGTAGTATAGGATTTATCCTATTTTTATTCGTCTAGGTTTTATCTACTTTATTAATAACTAGGACCTCTATTTTAATACTATTATTTATTCCGTACTTCTAGTTCTTTCTTTATTTTAGGAATAAATCCTTCTAGTCCTAGCTTTAGATTAATATACTAGTAGTCTTTTATATTATACTAGTAGTTATAGAACGTATATTTATTATTATTATTACTCTAGCTCTTATTACTAGGCTTATTTTAATATTAGCCTTATTTTAACTATTTACTAAAATTGCTAGCGTATACCTTAGATTCTTTAGTCTTTAAAGATATAAACCTATTAAATAGCGATATAGTAATATACTTAAAATCTTATAGCTTACCCCTATATTAAGCGATCTTAATAAGGGTATAGACTACTTCCTTTATCTCTTCTAGTAGGCCCCTCTTAAAGACTACTATCTAGAAATCTATTTCTAGTAGACTATTTATTTATAGAAGCTTGTTTATATATTCTTTAAATTTAGCGAGGTAGGTGTAGAGGTCTTTAAATTAATCTAAATAAAGCTTATATAAGGCGAAGTACGTTGCTTTCTTAGTGGCGTAGGAGTCTATCTTATATAATAACTTTAATTTAACTTATACTTCTTTTACTATTATCTAAGTTTTAATTATACTATAAGCTAATAGTAATATAGTAAGGTGAATAGTAGTAAGTACTCGCTCCTCTAGATTAATATACTTTTCCTATTTTTCCTTATCCGCCTCCTTAATAGGTAGTTTTACTTCTCTAGTAGTAGGTAAGTTAAGGTTAGTTAGTAGTTTATATTCTAGTCTTATAACCCTAAATACGCTATTAACTATAAGTAATACGCGTATAGTAATTTCCTATAGTTTATAATTCTTAGTACCTTTTAGCTTCTAAATCTTATAATAGTTAGATATAATAGTACCTATTATAAATAGTTCTAGGAATATTTCTTCTAGAGTAATACTAAGTCTTAGTAAAAAGCTTATTATATAATTTATACGGTTCCTAGGTTATATAGAACCTAGGCTTATAACCTATTAAATAGTATAATATTAATAAGTTATTTATATATAACTTAGGTATAGTATAATAGTATTATAATAATTAAATAGATAGATATAGCTATATAGAATAGAATAACTATTATAAGAAATCTCTACTAGTCTACTAAGACCCCCTAACTAGTCCTAGTTAGTAATACCGAGGTTAACCCGGCCTGAATTCTAATAGTTACTCGCCTTAATAAGAATTTATAGATCTACTAGATATAAAGCCTAGAGGGCCTAAAATCTATACCCTAGAGTTAAAGCATAGAAAATTCCAGGCCTTATAATAGCTAAGGTAGGTAAAGCCTTTAACTATTCTAAGTGATTATAAGAGTGTAAAACCCAAAAATTTAACGATTATGAACCTAGCCTCTAGCGGCTTATTAGTCTGGATCCCCGCGCACCAAGCGATTTCACCTACGATTTGAACAGAC
>JAABUY010003821.1_pt1 | contig 16210 bp, 13 predicted proteins | sample 5560271 | NCBI WGS metagenome assembly JAABUY01 (sample SAMN10711886, study PRJNA513374) | rock metagenome | isolation source: Antarctica rocks | place: Antarctica: Victoria Land, University Valley
ACTCTTGACGGCAAATCGGGCAACTATTCTGATTAGCGCCCTTTTCGGACAGCCACGCATTAATACATTCCCTATCGAAACAGTGACCAAAGCCGCATCCCATTTGAATCACATCCCGGGTCGATTCATTTAGGTCGAACGCAGTCAAGCATATTATACATCCCTGATCGAATGAGTCTTCGGAAATCAGACTCAGAGAAACCGTTGGCCTTTGGGCGACGTAACGTGAGCCTACTTCTTTAGGCACTCTATCGTGCAAATGTGCGTCTGAAAAATCAGTCGGATCGGGACCTGGTGCGTCGCTCTTATCGGAGCCGGAAGTATCTGTCCACTCGGAGTCTGAACCTGGGTCAGCGTCCGGCATATCAGCATCCGGCATATCGACGTCCGAGTCCGACATATCGATGGCACTTTCTAATTTTTAGAATTGACGGCACAGAAATAGTATCTAGATGGATTCGATATCAAATTTGCCGTTATGCTCGGTAATTCTGAATTCGCAGGTCTGAACGCTTTAAGGAATAAATGAAAGGGGGAAATGGAAAAGGAGACCTTGATATATTTTGACAAGATGGATGCATTGTCGCATCTGTTGAAACATGAACAGTAACTGGAAGTGTCGAAATCTTGACACCGAGCACATCGAACATGCGACAATGGACAGGTGGTAACGAAAAGTTCATCCAGATGTTCGGGGTCCGCAATTCTGCAAGCATGCTCGAGACGCACCTGGAAGTATCTGGACGAAGAACAAAGAATCATAACACAGCTCTAAAAAGTTCGCGCTCTATGAAAAAAATTAGTCAAACCGTGATTCACATCTGATACAATACCTGAAGATGCGACCTACCAACGCCTAGACCTTCATCTCTACCCTTTCGAGTCCTTCATTGGTCTTGAGAAGCAGCACTTTCGAGTAAGTAACTGAAGGCATGTCCAAGAATCGACCGCGGAGGGCCATTCCGCAGCAGTTTCTTAACGAAGAGTAGAGAAACAACGTCATTCTGTTATGAAACCAACAATACTGGACTGTGTTTTGCAACATCCTGGCTGCTACACGCTGAGTGACGCGCACAATGCCATTGCCTAGAAAAGGCAACAATTGCGTTGTCTAATTACCACTCTTGTAAAGAAAAGATATGACAATGCCGCCTGGAAAATCAGTATATAAACCCTCTAGACTTCGGCTCAAACCAACCAAGCAGCTGCTTCTTCTACACTATATACACACTCTCCTTTGTCGATATATATATATTATATACACCCCGAACTTAGGATTGGAATTGCCGTTTTCGATCGGGAAAGGGAGCAAGAGGGAGCACCGGGGGAGCACTATGGGGCAGTACAGGGAGCACATAGAAGGAGCCTGATATAGCTTAGAGCACTTATTGCTGTTGGAATATGCTGTACATACCTGAATAGGATTGTTCCAAAGTGTGTTCACATTTTGGCCGATTCGTAAACTCAACAATTGCTAAAGCTGCCACCTAAGTTTGACTAGTCCCTTGATAATTCGTAAGTCCATTATAGAGTTGGAAGGAGCGAGCTATGAGTTCCCGTGAGCTCTGCCCCCCATTCTCAAGTAACCTCTCGGTCATATCTTTGCTCCTATATGATTACTATCTTCTCCATTCTCCTACTACTTCCGGTGCCTTCTTACTTCCATTCCAACCCCCCAAATTTGATCTAAGCTGGCTGTCCTGTTATGTTGGTTTTTTCATTGACTGATAGTGATGCTTGAGGGGTTTTGTGTGGGTCCCTAGAGATCATGGAATGGCATTGTACCAAGATAGATTTTGTAATTTGGACTACGTAAATACTGGCAGCAGATTAGCACAGTATGAACCCTTTATCATGAGATATCCTCTGCCGCCTTCTGATCAGATTTCTTCGTTCTCTTTTCCTCTCTTTTGTGCCAATCGACTTACTTTATCTTAATATTCTATCAGCTGACGTGCACTCTGTTCACTTGCTTCTTCAGGAGTGGAGCTCGTCTTCACCCGTTGCCTACTTGTTTCATTCCTGTGCCTCTACTGCTGTAGCTTTGCCATACTGAAAACAGCAGAAGAAAGACTCATTAAATGCTGGGTATCCCAGTCCCAAGCTTGCACACCATCCCCTGATGGCAGATACTGGAACATCTGCCCTTGTCCCAACATCCACATATTACTCCCTGTCCAAAACAGCCACCAACTTTACACCGGTACTCCTTCTCTTTCTCTTTCATAACGTTCAACAATGTGCAAAAGCCCTTACCAAAAACATCCTCGACTTCGTCGACACCAAGCCATAGGAAATACTCCTCCCCGATCGTTCTCATTTGCTTGAGCCTATTCGGTCCTGACCTTCCAGAACAGGTTATCAAGACCCGTAAAATGCATCATTTCTTTGCTGTCAGTGTCACCTTGGGGTTTCAGTACGAATAGAATATCTGGTTCAGCAAAGTTCTTCGGGAAATAGGAAGCGCCTCCAAGCCTTGAATGATCCGTTCCTGGTAAGAGTGCTAGCCACTGCATCATTGATACACGACTGTGATCGTATGACAAACCAATCTTCACTCCTTTTACTAGTGTGTACCTCTTATTTCGCTACAGTTGTTGTAATACGGCAAGACCTCCTGTCTTTGAGCAGGACAAAATGTTTCGAATAGAACATAAAAATAGAACTAATTGGTTTAGATAAGATAATAACTTAAATAAATCTTTCTGTAAGGTGCTAGCACGCCGCTGGCTGCTAAATCGCTAGAGGTGCACTGGCGGGTGGGAAGAAAGACGTGAAAGCGCATAGAGCCATAAGATAGTCAAAGCTGCCTATAACGGAGGTGGCAAATCGGCTCCTTCGTTCCGTAATATAGAGATTATCCGTTATAGATATTTATTATATAAGCACCCCTATACGAGTATGGGCCCTACCAAATCTACGAAGTACCTACCACCCCCTACCACCCCCCCTCCCCTTTAACCAATCCTTCAAATCCTTCTGCTTCAAGCCCTTCATATGACGCTTTAAAAGCTTCCTTTCATGAATTCTGAGCATTCGGCTGAAATTCGGATCATAGCTTCACTGTTCAGCCGGGCTTATTTGACACTGATAATTTCACTAGCGGTAGAGCTGTTGAGGTGATAACCGTAGGTCTGTTGCCACCAGCGACTGCAGGCCTTCAATTTGAAGCGCCTAATCGAGACCTGATTAGAGTCATCATAGTACCAGGCCCGTAAGGCCTTTCGTTGACTGTTTTGAATAGGTTTCCGTGGGTATTTGGGGGGGGAGGCGCCGATGGGTAAGTTTAATGTAGACATTTGATATAACGAACCTCACCCAAAAAAAATTGCGTTATATGGAGATAATCCGTTAGCCCCACCTAAATTTGGTGGAATCCGGGCCGTGTCTCCATTATTGCCAGGTTGAATTCCCCTAGCTTTGACTGTATCCTATTCCTAACAAATATTAACATTTAACCAATAGCTGGTAATCGGAAAGTAAAAGGGAAAATCATGTGTAGCCCGTATATTTAACGTTGGACAACATCGTTTACTCTATACTAACGCTGCGAACAACGTAAGAGATCGAGTTATAAAAGTCGCTGTAACGCCGAAAGATAAAAAAAGCTAGCTCAGCAGTTTGGTACCTCGGAGAAGACAAAAATCCACCACCAGCCCAGAAAGGAGGCTGTCACATTTTCTCTACAAAGCTTGTCAGCCCGCCTCACGGAACCGTGCCTAGACTAGGTCAATCAGCAGCTCTGCTCAGCAGTTTGAGCTGCCACGGCATATCATTGACCTACTGAGTCTCTTTGCTCATAAATTGCTAGGTACATGTCAATGTCGCATACAGAGGCGAAATCTGAGCATTTTGTTGGAAACAGGGAACTGTTACCCCTGTGGTTAGTAATCTCCGCATTCATCCGGCGCTAGTGGATGGGTATTTACCTTCTTCCTTCATCCGTAGTTCCTACCTACTAGATAGTTCAACCATATCTACATGCCTATCTACCCTACTGACCTCGTATACCAAGACATTTCTGACAGCTAGGCTCTAGCATTGACCTTTATGTGCTTCGACAATTCATTACAGGTAGAGGTCTATGGAGAAGTCTGGACGTCTTCAGTGATTATCAAGCTCCTTCGCTATGGGGTGCCTAAGTACGCTCTGCAATACTTGCAATGAGGCTTTGGATTCTCCGCTGGCTGAAAAATCCTGGAGACACCATCACAGAGTTCTGGAAAGCCTCCGGGAAGCTGTATTGCATAGATGCTTTATTTGCTCCATTATGTGGAAAAAGTCAGGCGAACAGCAGCGAGCTGAGTGGACGGACGGCTCCGGACCTTGGCAACCCATGCAATGCCGCGTTTACAGAGAAGAGAGCGAAGAAACATTGGTCAAGCTAGAAATACTATACCTGGATACCGTAAGCAACCAGTATATAGACATCAGATTCCGTCTAATTCCACCAGAGGGTCAGCTTTGCTTCGCTTCTTATTAAATTCGTTCTGTACCATTTTGATCCAGTGTGCTGATGAGGTGCCGTACTCAGATGATGAATTTCGAAATGCAGTCCAGTTCCACCATTTGGAGTCTGAAACTTCATCTTCATTGACTCTTGATTCAGTCCACGAGTGGTACCTCTCTTGTCGGGCCAACCACACGCGCTGCAGCCGTCTAATTGATGGGAAGTCATGGTACCCTACTCGCTTGCTCGATATCGGTGTTGAAGGCGAGGCTAAGTGGAAACTACATACGCCCTCAGATAATGAGTTCCCACCGCCATTCTACATGACACTGAGCTACCGATGGAGTACTAGTCCTGGCCTACTGCTTCTCAAATCAAACATCGAGAAATTTTGTTGCGGAAAGTTTATACAAGATCTCCCTCAAACATTTAGACACTCGATATTTGTTGCTCGACGATTTTCTATACGATATCTTTGGATTGACGCGCTGTGTATTTTACAGGACTCACAAGAAGATTGGGAGCGCGAGTCAGTAAAAATGCGAGATGTCTATGCTAACTCTTCCTGTAACATCGCTGCGTCAGCTTCCACTGATCCCGAAGGTGGGCTCTTCAGATCGCGTGACCAGGAAACCGTACGGCCAGGCCTTGTGAAAGCAGCCTTTTCAACGTCCGAACCTAAGGAGTATTACCTATTTGATAAGTCCTATTCAGAGCGTCAACTTCTGGACGGCCCTCTCCATAGACGTGGGTGGGTTTTCCAAGAACGGCTCCTTGCACCGAGGGTGATTCACTTCACAGAAGACCAGGTATTCTGGGAGTGCTTTACGGAGCATAAGTGCGAAGGATTTCCTCTTGGAATACCTTTCTTTTCTTCTCTCAAAGACTTCGACACGCTGTGGAAGGACTCGAAATCTAGCGGAATACCGCAGAACGTAGTTTCACTTCAAACTTTCAACTTGTGGAACGATCTTGTCGAGGAATATTCAAAGTGTGCCTTTACGAGACAAAGTGATAAGCTTATTGCATTCTCCGGTTTGTCAAGGCTTTTCCATGACACTACAAGGGATGAGTATCTTGCAGGACTGTGGAGATCTCGTCTAGCAGAGCATTTGGATTGGCGCGTGTACAAGCCGGCCCCAAGGTGTGCCTCCGAATATCGCGCGCCATCATGGTCTTGGGCCTCTCTTAACGGACCAGTACGGCCACACGGACTGAGCGCACGTACAAACATGCAGGTATCAATATTAGATGCGCAAGTGCAGAGCTCGAAATCGAATGCAATGGGCCGGGTCCTGGGAGGACATATCAAATTAAACGGCAGTGTTACTAAGGCCATATACCATGCTGTTGACGATGCTAGTCATTGTTTACTAGAGGTCGGAACTCATCGAATTGGAGTCAATATCTACCCTGATGCTTTAAGTATTGGGTTTGAAGAAGGTAAAGAGATATACTCTCTGGTTTTAAAAACGGAGCCAGTGTTTTCGGATCACTCTGAGAGTCATGAAAAGCCTTGTGCTGCAGCTTCAGCGGTTTTTCTTGTCTTAGAGTCTCTACAGCACATGTCAAATACCTATAGACGTATTGGACATTTTGTGCTCTACGAACGGGAGGATATCGAGAAGCTTGGTCTTTATTTTAGTAGAGATGGATCAGTAGTACTAGGTACAGAGATTCAGCGCTCCGTAATCACGATAGTGTAAGAAAGGGCGAATATGAAAGGCTCTGTTTCAATTAACAAACTTATTTCGTTACATGAATTTGCGGTGAGCAGAACTCTTCGGAATCCTTGGCTCCTAGAAGGAGAAAAATTTAACCCACAGCTCAACCGGGAAATTCTTCCAGGGTTGCCGGTTTTAACGAACAAGCTGGGAGAGCAAAGGTGAAGTAGCACCCCTCCTATACCATAATATGGGCAATTGAAGCCGGGCTGAACACAGCCAGTTTAGGCTCCTATGTGCTGCGCCCCATCTAATGCGGGCCTTGCTCGCCCTTGCTCCCTCGGTGCTCCCTCGGTGCTCCCCCTGTGCCTCATTGCTCTCCCCCTGCTCCCTTTCCTAGACGGAAATGGTAATCGCCAATCCTAAGTTCGGGGTGTATATAATATATATATATATATACCCAAGTATCCTCGGGGAAATACTGACCGACACTATCTCTGCCCCCCACAGATATCGGGCACACATACAGCGCGCCTATCGGATACACGCAAAGCCTGGAAGGGCGACCTCTTCGAACCTCTCAAATTAAGAGATTCGGTCGCTGTACTAGTTCGTAGGCCTCATCCAGCTCTGGACCGTACCGAAGCACGCCTTTGAGGGAACATTTGCAAACACGAATCAGAGAAGGTCGTTTCAGTGACCGCCGTAGTCCCCTCACGACTGCCGAGTTCCCCGAGACTCTCCAGACACTGGGCCCTTACGGTCATTTGATCACAACTGCACTTGTTCGCGGGCCATCATCCAATTGCCCTGACGGTTCGGACATCGAAACCTTCGATCCACCAGCCAGCCGAACACGCACAAGACGCTGCCAGCGAAATCAACATCTCACATGTACCCTCCACCTCATCAACCTCAGGTGCAGAAATACCGCAGCCGAAACGGACGACTCATGTGTATTCTCCGACTCACTACCCGAAGACGTCCAAGCCACGGCAACCCCACGTAAAGATTGGTGGAAAGTCTACCAACTCGAATCCGAAGACGCAGACGACACTGCAACCGAACAACCCCACCCTTGGGATATCAGTAACATGCTGAGCTTCCATTCATCGCAACGCAAGACTCGCTTCTAAGAAGAAATGGTCTCGTGAGGATGCCTTCGTAGATCAGTACCGTGCTGAACTCCCCATGCACCGCGACGCAAAACTCGCCTCTAAGGAGAAAAGGTCTCGTGAGGATGCCTTCGTAGATCAGTACCGTGCTGAACTCCCCATGCACCACGACGCAAAACTCGCCTCTAAGAAGAAAAGATCTTATGTGAAGTCCGAAATGTCAGTTAATCTCACTCGCCCTGCGATTCTCAACTATACAGTCTAACGAAGGTCCAACTCCTTGATGGTCTTTATCGACTAGAGTATCCTGATGAACCGGATAAAGACATCTACAAGCGACGTGCACAACTCAACCGTCCTCCGATTTCCTATATGCACACGCGCTAGCTCCGTCTGCTTGGTTTCCAGACTTCACACGCTCTAGTGGCTATCAATACCTTCAGCATGAGCCTTTCGGTCTACTCCCACGAAGATGTAGATGGTAAAGACAATTCAATAAATAGTAGTCAACAAAAAGATGGTCAAAACAGTTCAAAAAATAGTAATTCTTTTATTTTCAACCTTACAACCAATGTAAACATGGTTTGTATCTTTTATACATGAAAATTATAGATGGGATAATATCATGTGTACTGAAGTATGGTTACTGAAACAGACTTAGGCAAGCGAGGGAATAAGTAGTGTACTTTCAAACGAATTGTCAAAGAAAAGGATGGGTCGAGAAAAGATCGGTAGAAGGCCTTGATAAGGAATAAAGATTACAAAGATCTGAATATCACCAGAGTACGACGGTAGCACGGGGAGATTCAACAATGATTCTTATAACTCTTTCTCACCCGACGAACTATAGTCATCAGGAAGTGATGCAATGTTTACCTTGGCGTCGCATCGCACACCAATCCGGATCAAGTTTAGCGTATCAGGCTTACTCTAACCAGACGACTTCCAAGATGAACGGTGAACAACGAATGAAGGCAGTGTAATATCTTTATCTATTCGAAAACCGAACTATGATCAGCTTTAAATTAGAGTACCTTCGTCAAAGAGTGCTTGCTTGTCCTCGGAACTTAACGTGGATTTTGGCTGGGTCTCTCAGCCTTGCGGGCAATGGCGTGTCGCATCGCATCGCGTCTTCAGCTTTCTACCGTCAACAATTCAGCTGAACTGTTTTCCACTGTATGAGTCTGCAATCTTCATCAGGCACTCTGTGCCTTTGCTGACTGTCTTCCGTTGCCTGCTACTGCAGCGAAGTGCCATTCGTCATTTCAGTCTTAGTACTACGGCCCACAGCCCCTTTCAGTACTACATAACACATCATACTATATATCTCCCATCATGGCCCAAATTCTTCTTTCCGTTTTCCCTACCTCTCATCAACTACTTGTATATACCCTTATCACAACTGCTCTGTGTCCCTCTCCGTGCTTGCCGTTGGTGTGCTTTGCCTATCTTTCCCTAGGCTTCTACTGCGATCTTCCTACAAATCTCCAGCAGTGCCATCCCAACTCCAACAATTTCTCTCTCACATATCGATATGGGCATATTCAATGGTGGGCCAGCGCCCGTGTGCCCGGCGCTACCTACCCCACTCAACGGCAAGTAACCGATGTCAATCAAAGGGTACCGAACCAGACACTAACAGTGTTGCCAGATATCTCTCCGATCGCAGGCTCGCTGACGCTCCATCGACTTAGCATGTACATAGCCGGTATTAGCATGGGAGTCGCTATTCTGATATCCGCCACTCTCATCTTCCTTCATGCTACGCACCTAAGCCGCCCTGCGGAGCAGATAAAGTACGTCTTGAGACCTTTACCCTGCCACGCGTATCCTAACCCTTGGCCAGAATAATCCGCATCACCGCACTCATTCCAACTTTCGCACTTATTTACTTCATCACTATTTATCTCGGAGTTTCCGCCATCTATCTCGTGCCATGGGGCAAAGCATGCGAGGCTATCTCTCTAGCGAGCTTCTTCTTCTTAGTTTGCGACTATCTATTCCCGAGTCCGAATGGATCGGATGGGGAAGGCCAGTCCTTCGAAGCAATTGAACACAATTTCAAGTTGGGCGGTGCGGCAGCTTCAGGCGTGGATCTCAATGGCATCAGAGTATGTTTCCAAAACTTTTACGAACACCGACATTGCTAAATCTCATACCAGAGAAACCGCACCCTCGTCTGCCAATACATCGGTGTAGCTACTCTAGTCGCCCTTATCACCGACATTACGCAGGCTACTGGATATTTCTGCCGCAGCTCGAATAGCATTCATTTTGCTCATATCTGGGTAAGGAGGAACTGCGACATCATCCAGACCTTTTATTATAGGGTATAGCTAACGTTCACGTAGTTGACAATCATTCATGCTATCTCAGCCGCCGTTGCCATCATTGCTATTATAAAGTTTACGAAGCAAATGCACCCCCGACTCCACCACCAAAGAATAGTGTCGAAACTTGTTGCGTTCAAGCTTATAGTCGGACTCGACTTCATACAAACAGTAAGGCCTGCTACTCCACATTTTCTCTGCTTGGCATAGCTAACATACTACAAAAGCTTGCTTTCTCCATCGCGGGTGCCCGATTCCAGCCAAGCAGCAAGCTCTCCTACCTGGGTTTGACCGTCTATCTCCCCGCCATCATATTCTGCGTCGAAATGACCATCTTCTCCTTACTCTTCCACTTCGTCTATAGCTACCGACCTTATATCACCAATCGCTCGGCAGGCTTGGCATATCATGGTGGTCCGCTGGGGATTTTCGCCATTGGGAAGGCTCTTAACCCGGTTGATGTTTTCGGCGAAATCTTTTACAGATTCTGATCTTGTTCTCGGGCAGGGATAAAAGAAGGTAGGAGGGAAATGAGCATTGAGTACTAAAGGCTTTTCATCTATTACGGGAGGAGTTAAACTGTGCAGAGCCCTCGGTGTATTTTTTCTGAAGTCATTTTTCCCGCTGTCAAGCAAAGTTGTATACTGAAATAGATATAGCGGCGTTAGAAATGGTTTTGTCAGACAATTACATTGCGCAGATACTGATGATAGCTCGATCGATGCATCAAGCGCTTTGTATGCTTTATCATTGCCGTCATCAGAATGGATTCCAACCTATTGGACTATCTTCATCAAGAGTCACTACGGGTTATCTTTCCAAGGTACCTTAGGCGGTCATCAGGTCACACATGAGAGCTCCTATCGGGCATCGACTCCGTTTGAACCAATATATATTATATGTGTTTGGGCAAACCCGACAGCCCCTGGCGGTCTCCAGGGCTAAATTTTGCCCCGGAAGCCGCCCTGAGGTGTCAAGCACTCCCTCTATCTAAGCGACTGAGTCTATGGAGTGGGTGGGTGGGGCAAAAGCGCGTTTCTGGCTGAAACTTAAGGGATGGAGAAACAGGAAGAGATGAAGGGGGAAACAGAAGGGAGGACGGCCTATTTATTCCCCTTTTCCCCGCTTAATCTCCTTGTTCTCTAGCGGCCGACATTGGCCGAGCCAGCCGGGTAGCACCACCTCCGCTTGCCGATAGCCTCCAGTCAAGCTGGCCCTTGATTATCAACTGTTGCTGGTAAGGCTGGAAAAAATCTCTGTTAAAGAACAACACTTTACAACAACAGAGCACTCTACAGAATCGTTCATGAACCCTTCCTTCTTCTTCTTTTTCCTTTGATTGTTCTTCTTCTGCTTCTTCTTCTTCCGCCACTATGTAAGCTAAAACGAACGCTGACCTAATAGCCAATGTAGTACCCTATCAAGACTCTGTTTTCGTCGATGATCAACGCTTTAGGAATCTATTTTCTCCCGAGGCCGTCGAGTCTTCCTGAGACCAACTGATCAAAAGTATCTCTTACCCGTCGCCCCCTTCCTCTCCCACAGATGGCCCGTGGTTTGAAGCCTAAGAATTTAAATCCTCGGCCGTTTCAAAGGTTTGAAACTGACCCACTTCATTCATTCAGATAAAGAGCACGCTGGCTTCATCTATATAAGGTACCCACTCCCCTCGCCTACGACCTCCTTCCCAACACCAACGTCGTCCCTGAAGTCTCTGACGCCTACATGGTATCTTTTCACCACTAATTACACTGCCTCCGAGATCTTCGGATACAGTACATAGACCTAGCTACTGTTGATGCACGTGATGCTCAGGGCCTATCCTAATCGGGTTAGTCAGGGGTATCTGTTGGTTTAGTTAGCTGGACCTTCATCTTCATAGAATCTACACACTTACACCTATCGCTGCTTTAACAGCTACAGCACCGAACAGATCAGCGACCTCTCTTGTGAAGCTGCATCATGCGGAGCACTGTTTCAATTACGTCTGGCAAGGGATTATGTGTGCCGCGGACACGACGCTGGAGGGGCCGGATCCGGAGCCGGAGGCGGGAGAGAGTCCTTTAAGGGGGTGGGGAGTAAAGCATTGGTGTCGGGATTGGGGTGGCCTTATGGAGTGGATAGAAGAGAATGCGGCCGTGGGGAAGAGGCGTGGTGGGAGGAGTTCCTGAACAGGAGCGGGGACTGCTTGTGTAGTATCCACACCTTTGACTTGTTGTAGACAGGTGGGAAAAGTCACACGTAGTGCTGACAACATGTTTCTACCCGAAGGAGTCGATAGAGTATTGGTACAGTAACTCGTCGCAGTGGCCGTGATTGCCTTATTGCTTACTTAGCTGAACTGTCGTAATATTCTGGTACCACACGTAGGGAAGTGCTTCAGGATGACCTGTCTCTCGGTCGTTGGACCATGCACATCGTCCGTGTCGGTTGATCGTCTCTTGGCCAACGGGAGCACAACCTTTGTTATGAGGAGTAATTGGCGTAATATTGTTACAATAACCCCGCTCCTAGGCTGCAATATCAATGCTTCATACGTCTTCAGTTCACCCTCTAGTCTATAAGATCGGTCAACATCACACTCACATCTCACTCATCATCAGGAGTGATATTCCAGAGGTCTAAAAGAATGACTACTTCAAGCTCTCCCCCGCCGTCCGCCATGTCACCAAACAACAAGTCCATAGATTGGATCCTCCCTCGACTCGTCGAGCAAATCAAGTCCACCTTCACCGAAGCCGAACTGAACCAGCTAGCTCAACCACCAATTGCGAACGGAACACCGACAGGCAGAACGAAAGCTCTCGAAAGCCTCGCCGCAGACAGTGTCGTTGCGAAAGAAGACTCACTCGGGCCCGACCACACCGACACCCTCAAAGCCATGCACACATTAGGACTGGTGCAGTCCGAGGCCGGCTCGCCCGCGCGAGCCGAGCAGACCTGGCGCAAGCTGTTAACCATCCGGGAGCGCGACAGCCCCTATTCTGCCCTGGCGGTGAGAAGTAATCTCGGATTCGTTCTGGTCGAGCAGGGCAAGTACGCAGAAGCGGAAGAGATTGCGCGGCAGCTGCTGCCGGTGCTGCAGAAGCGGTATGGCAACGAGAGTCCGCAGGCTTTGGGGACGCTGAGGCAGTTGATCGAGGCAGTAGGGGGGCAGCGGAGGGCGGAGGAGGCGAAGGGTTTGGTCGAGGAGGGGTTTGCGTTGGTGGGGTGGATGGGCGAGGGGAAATTCAAGGGATATCAGCAGGAAGAGTTGGAGGCCTTGCAACATGTGGCTGCGAGGCTTGAGAAATAGCTACAGTTACACTAATTTCGCTTACTACGCGTTTTTCGCATTTCATCTTTCATTAATTTATATGCAGAAAGCTGAGACGGGGTTGGAATAATTTTGAGCTCATGTTTAGCATATAGGGTTTCGTAGAACCGTTGCAGAACTGATTGTTTATAAAGTCTATTCAAATCTGTATTCATTACAGAACAAAGATGATGAAGCTGAAACTCAGCTGTTTCGGATTTTACAGAGAGTCTGAATGAACATACGAGAGAAGATAATAAAGAGGTTAATTTCCAGTATTATGTCTCGCAGATGTGCAGCTGTGATCAAGGCGAAGGGCCGACATATCAAATATTAAAACTCCAAAATTGAGGGGATTTTAGCCCTTCCTCTACTGAATTCATAGCTCAAAATTTGATGTTCTCCAGCTGATTTGGAAGGTGTGCTATGCAAATGCCTATGGGGGGTAATTGCGAAGGCGGGGTTAAAAAAAAGGTGCCGAAGGACTTTTCGCACTAACTGTACAGTAAGAATTTCAATGATTATTGATGCTGAGGCGCTGACGCGAGATGGCGCGGCTGACAGCGGCTGCTCAACAGTCATGTATGTAATCCTTCAGCTCGTCTTGATGAAAGCTCAAGTATTTACATTGAGTTGAGAGTCCTTTTTTCTTCATGCTCCTGTCGTATTGTACTATCTTGTTGCCACCGATTCTCTTCTCTGATTTCTAATTGGCCGCTTTTCTTGTCAACCGTCTTTCATCAGTCCCAGTACCTTCTCTGGAACCTCGGCCACCATGCCCAACCCCGGCCACTCCAGCCGTGGATGCAACGTTTGCCGGGCTATGAAAGTAAAGTGCGATGAATCCCGACCGGCCTGTGCTCGATGTATGCGCGCTGGCCGCATCTGCACCGGCTACAGAGCTGAAAGTGAGCTCTTCCGCCGCACGCCCAAGAGCTCAAAAAACGGCAAGGTGCGGCATCAACATCCTTCAGAGTCTCAGGACAGTACCACGGCTCGCTTCAACCTCGGGTCGACCACCGCAAGATCTTTGGCTTTCCGTCGTCCAACGCCGAGCCCAACTCCTACCTTTACCCTTCCCGGTCCCATGTCGAACGATTGGACCGCTCAGGCCATTGTCCTCTTCTTCGCTGAATATGTTGACCCTCCTGATTTGCTTCGCTCTACGTGGGGATTTTATGAGTATTTGCCAGCTATGTACAGCGCCTGCTCGTCAATTCACTTGGTCAAAGCAGTCGAAGCCGCTGCGCTAGCTCATCTGGCAAACACGTCCAGTATAGACCGCCTTGCTGTCCTCGCGCGCAGGGCGTATGGCAAGGCTTTATTAGATCTTGGAGTCGCGCTTAGGAGCAAGACACGAGCCACTGCCGATGAAACGTTGGCTACCTTGAATTTGTTAGCGAACTACGAGGTACTTTCATTTTCCTATCCATTTTTGTTTTGTTTATTTCCTTTCGTACTTTGTTGGAATTTCTCGTTTGTTACTTCATCGTCTTCGGTTTAGTGACTGATTCTAATTCATCAGATCATCACCGGCGAGCAACCTTTCGGCGAGGTATTCCATGCGCACTTTCGCGGCCAATCCACCCTACTTAGGATGCGCGGCTCCGCCCAGTTTTCGTCCCCTGTCGGACGTAGTCTTTTCGCCTCCACTAACAGGGTGCTGTTATGGAGAGATCTTGCGGATCGAAAGCGGCCGACGCTCGGATTAGCTGACTGGCCTCTTGGGGTATATGCTAGTTGGCTAGGAGATATTTCGGCTCGGCTGAGTGGGCGTGTCGCCGACGTCTGTGGCCGTGCGAGAGAAATAAAAGAAGTGGCGATCTGTAAGAGAGATGGGGTATGGGCGGAGAGCCTGAGAGTGGTTATCCGCGAGGTGCTAGATGCAGATCAAGAAGTGCAGCGCAACATCGATGATGCACCAGAGGATTGGCGATGGCGGTCGCTTCCAACACGCTCGTCGAGTCCTTGCGTTTCCACCTCCGCGTCCAGCTCCGCCCATCAAAGCTCTGATACCGAATCCTCAGACACGGCCTGTGCTTCCCTCTTTTCTCGCATTGTGGAACCCAGTGATGATGCTGAAATCCATGGAGATCAGGAGCGAACATCCTCGTATCCTTTGCGCATTGACACGTATCCCACCAAGGCCGTTGCCACTCTGTGGAATGCAGTACGATGTGTACGCCTACATTTATTTCACACGCTGTACGAGCTTCTTCTCCTCCTTCAGAAGCACCCTATTTGGCCACCCCCGAGCTTGCCGACACCAGCCGTTGTGCGCGGGACTGTCCTTGCTAACGTTAATGACATCTGCGCATCCGTACCCTATCTGCTTGGTGACATCGACACGAACGGAACCCTACGTTGTTTCAGCTCTATTGCTGGCGACCGTGGGAAGTTGTCAAACAGCATAGCTCTATTGTGGTCACTCCATAAAGTGTGCCGTGTGCCTAATCTGGAACCCGGATTGAAGGCGTGGGTCGTTAGGGTACTGGAGCGTATCGGAACCGTGGGAGAGATGAGGCAAGCGCTAAATCTAAGCCGTATGCATTCGACGTCCTGATAGAGCGATGGCTCTCGAAATGGCCATTACACCCAAAAATCAGCAATCAAACATTTGGCGTATTGTCTACGCGATCCTAGCAAGCCCCGTTGCACCCAAGAATCAGTGACGGGGGACATTTCAACGTCATCTATGCAGTCAGCGGAAGATGGAAGACAATCACGCACAGATGAAAATCGATAGAGCACGGCCGGGACGGGAAAGAGCTGTTGTATTACCACAACTCGAAACATGACATCTACCTTGAGCCCTGCGAGGTAGAGCACGAAAAAAGCAGCAAGATTGAGCGCGTGACCCCAATGATTTGAGGGCTCAACTTGCCCGCTTCTCCTTCACATTATCGATCAATGATTATCGTAAAAGAGGCAAAACCTGAAGACACGCGCAGCTCTCTAGCCTTACTCCATTGGTAAGATCCAGCTAGGATAGGAAGTTAAACTCTTAATCAAGCTCCGTGTCAGCTGCATGGCAACAGAGTATATGCAAGCTAATATCCTGTTGTATGGCGCGCCTTCCGAGCCTGAGATGCTTGAGGTGATTGGCGTTTCTATCAGTGCTAGCCAAAGCACCTTCGACGAAGGATGATGGAGATCATCGATTCTGCGCCATCAACGACTAGGTTATAAATGTGGTCGCTTAATCTCTGTATACAGCAATATCGTTCTCGTGTCAGTATACATCCTCAAGCGATCAACGCCCCTTCTTCAGGGTCGGTCCACCATCAGGGAGAACAAGTTTTTCAAGTCTGTCAACGACCAAACCATGCGCAGCAACGATTCAGCCTCTTGTACCT
>JAABUY010003822.1_pt1 | contig 16204 bp, 17 predicted proteins | sample 5560271 | NCBI WGS metagenome assembly JAABUY01 (sample SAMN10711886, study PRJNA513374) | rock metagenome | isolation source: Antarctica rocks | place: Antarctica: Victoria Land, University Valley
GCCGAAAAATGAGCAGAACTACACCTGGTACGTTGTAGGAGCATTTGACGCTGCTCACAATCGAGGACTTGGTGGTTGAAAAGGATGGAACAATGTTGTATCTGCCGGTAATACCCTGCCCAGACCTACTTGTTCTCAGCTGCTTGCGTGTTAATATGTACGCATGCATACGTCTGAATGTTATACAGGAGTCCTTGTCCAAGCCGACCCTTCAGTTTGAGGACCTGAAAGCAATGGAAGCCGAGCCAGGTGCAGTCAGGATCAAGGCGCTAGCAATCTTGCCACCGCCGACGCAAGTCAACCCCTTGTAGATAAGCATGCACGCAGATGTCACGGAGTCGAGGTCGACCTCCTCAGTCTCCAAACATTGCCAACCACAGGCGGCGTCAGGAAAGGATATGTGCGTGCTCATGACAAGTCAGCTGGTTTGTTTGCAGATGATTTGTCCTTGCTTTGCTGGCAGATGCTTCTCGAGCAGATCAACTGGGAGCTTGCAAGGACAGTGCTTCAGAGAGAGAGAGTGTACCTAACGCAGCGCTTGCAGCTACCTCCGCAGTTCAGCAGACCAGTAGATCAGAAGAGCTGTTGTATACAGCTGCATATGTATTGCTGCAAGAAATACTCTACGCCTCAGTAACCGTTCAGCTCAAAACTATTCATCATGGCATGATTGGTGTCTTGGGTCATACAGGTTTTGGAGATGTATACTTGCCCTCAAGAAATTTGAACACATGTGGTTCAGCATTTCTGTATTGCTTGTAAGCTTAGATGGTCCTCTTCGTGCTCTGAGCTATGCTCAAGATTAGTTGCATGCTACTTGATCCCTGACCTATCAGAATGAACATTGGGCGTAAGTGTGGTGTTGAGCAAGCTGCTCAGCTGCAGATTGCATGCTGCCGTTGCTTTGATTGTAAACACCCTAGCTGTTGCATGTACAATACACTGCGCCTGCATGGCTGTTGGCATAGCGGCTGTAGCTGCGGTCTTTGCCGAACATGAGCACATGAGTAGCGTGCATGGTGCAGCCATATGGATGCATAATAGCATGCCATAGATATCAACATCAATACTGGTAATATTGCAAAGTTTTGGGCGCAGTGGCGTCCACCAAGACCATGATTCCACACCCGTGAAGACACAGATCATCATGTGTCAATGTGAGCCTGGGCCTGATATTGCTCATGCAAGTGGCATGCTGGCTTCGTCGCAATTATTACAGCTACGAAGGCCACACATGTCACGCATCCTAAGCTCATGAAGCCTGATCATGTATAGCAGCTGGCAGTTTGTAACAGCCTGTACAGAAATGCTGCTACAGGTTGATTGTGTGACCTGGCTTATTAACCAATGGACAGAGCAACTGCAGAAGTAACATCATTCAGCATTGCAAGAAGGTACAGTCAATGCATGTAGCTGTATTAAAGTTGTGATGGAACTCCTCTTCAAGCATGGAACTTCTTCGATTTTTTCAAGGCAAACTTCAAGAAGTCATTTGTTCCTGTCCACATTCATTCCTGACACAACATTCTGTCCAGTCAACGGCCATGTGCTGTCTATCCAATTGGCTTTGTGAAACACAGCTGACAACTGCCTGAATCACATGTGCTACTGATTATACACTTTGCAATGAAGACATTCTACACATGCTCCATATGTGGATCGGAATCCAGTACACCCGTGGACATATCAGAGATCTCAACAATCTCATCCCCTTCAAAATGCACAGCTAGATTGGATGCATTGAAGCCCCCCTGTCGTGAGAAGCTGCCAGCATCTGAGATCCAGCTGGACTCTGAGCCCTCAGGATACAGCTCTCCATGCGCAGAGTGACCTCCTCCACTCTCTAAGGATGCTGTACGTCTCTGCACAGGCAACATAACACTTGAACCACGACGCAGGCAGCAGAATGTGAATGATTTCCACATGAGACATTTGGGAATTGTGTTCAAATTGTTATACTTAGAACAGGTTTGCAAGACTATTGCAGACATATGTAGTCGACACTAACATGCATGCGGTGTGCATCATATTCATTGTGATCCAGTCTGCAGCAAATTTACACAGATGTTATGCTGGTGTATAGTGTGGCAAAGCGCAGCTCACGGCCCTGACTCGCAACAGAAGAGCAGTGCGGGCACACAAAGCACATGTAATGTCACAGGTCTTGTTGCACATGGCCAAAATGTTGCAACAGCCTCTTGTACTGCATCTCAAAACATCATCCAAGTCACAAGTCAGAGCCTGACATTTGCAAGGTGCAGGTTGTTTCTGCACAAGCTGAGTGTCACTTACATGAGAATAGCGCCTCAATGCTGTTGATCCTGCAAACCTGTCACCATACATGGCCTGCTGCTGTTCCTGGGCCCCCAGATTGGTGCTGGTCAGCCTGGTAGGGTCCAGATAGGCTGCCTGATTAAGGGCTGACAGCCTACTGCCAGCTGGCACTGATTGAGTAGCTGCAAGGGGCAGCTGGGCTCTGGCAGGTCGCTGGTGAATGCCCTGCCCTAGGCGGCTGGTGGGGGCAGGGCCTCCCGGAAGGCCTTGCAGATCTGGGGGTAAGCTGATTGTATGCTGAGGCCCTGCACGTGATCTACTAGTCAGTACAGCTCCTGTGGTTCTATATGAAGAGAAGTACCTAAAACATCAGAAAATGCAGCAAACATAAGACATGGTTGCTTGTGTCAACAATTGCATTCAGAACTGGTTTGGAAGAAACCCAAATGGCTGAGCATGCAGCCAAGCAGTACCAAGTGCAGACATGTGTATTGCATGAATGAAAGCATTGCATACACACCATTAACATAGCGTTGAATGATGTGTATGTGTGACTTATGGTAGACCCTGAATGCACCTTCATGCCCAGTCCGATCTCTGCGTAACATATGGTCAAGTCATGTGAGGCAACCACACCAGCCAAGGAAACTGCTCCACATCCATAACCTAAGCGTTGCTGAAAGCAAAGCAAGGCATGAACGTTGAATCCTGATCTGTCATGATCTGTCATCACAAACACTCAAGCCCACACCACAAAACCAAGATGCTAAGCAGTATGACGCAGTACTTATTCACTGACCTATGCTCTCACTAGAGGGTAAGCTAGGAGTGGGTGCTTGCATCTGCATCTGCAGGGCTCGGCTTGACAACGTCCTGGAGCCCTCTAGGGAACCAAAGCGGTTACTGGCATCTCTGAACTGGTTGTGCCGGCCTGACACAAACAGCTGAGCCACCTCACGGGCGTACACCGTGTTGGGGGTGGCCACATCTGAGCCTGAGTCATCTGCTGAGTCGCTGGCTGCAACCTGCAAGCCAGATACCAGATTCCAAACTGGTTACATGGCTGTGATCTTCAGTATGAGCTGCCTAGAACTCGAAAGAACAAAAGAAGCAAAGTGTATGCCTTTGGGTTGTCAGGATAGGAGCCTTGTGACGCAGCGGCCCAGAAGACACATGGGAACTAAGCTTTGTAACTTTGCATGCAACGCCTTCTGCTTGCGTAAGGGCGCGCCAGTTCCTGGTTCAGGCAAGTTTCACGTCAAGCCCAGACAGAGACGAGGTGCATGGTGACTGCATCTGACAGTGGAAGGGAGACACAGCAACAAGTATGGACCCCATCATGTCAAGTGTGGCCTCTGACAATGAGGGAAGCCTAATCACATGAAGTGCATGATAGTGGGCACCCCATGTGCACAATGTGTGAATGCGCATTTGCAGGTCAAATGTGTTGTGTCGTTGGTGCGTGCTTTTGCAGGTGTCTTACAGGTGAGGTGACTTCCACCCTTAGCCGCTTCTGCAGTGCCTCTAGGCCGGCAGGCTCCTGTGAGGAGGGAATCTGGAGGGGCTGTGTCACACCACTCCAGTCCCCCCGTCTCCCCCCAGCCCCCTCACCCCCCCTGCTGTGGCCTTGTGGCCATTCCAAACTCCCCAGAGTCACTGACTTGTGATGCCGAGATGGGATTCTGGCCACCTGCTGTCAGTTGCATGTTCTTACGCTTACGTTCTTCAAATTGTGATGCGTGTGACAGCACTGCTCAGACATTGCTGATGCACAGATGCGCAGTAGCATGTAGAATTCTAGATTCACGCAATGTATATGTCTACAAATGCTCTAGTGCACTGCACATGTCATGTCAGAGGTAACAGCCACAACACAATGCAAACACAGGTAGCATGAGCTCTCAATCGCTGTTTTTGTCTTTGATTTTGCACCTGCTGCTGTTGCATGTAGTTGGCAAAGACAGGGGACATAGATGCTGAATCCAGGGAGTGATGAGGGGACAGGTCTGAGTGGGAGTGCTGCAGCGTGGGGGACCCCGAGTGCTCCCTGCTTCTACCCCCAGCATCCTGGAACTCTGAACCTAAGGGATACACACATTTTGCTGAACACATGCAAAAGGATGAAAGGCAGAAGAACCAGCACACACAGCAAGCATGCACGTCAAGCAAGGGTCAACAGCAACTCATATTTGCGCAGTATGTACATGCATGTGCACGTGAACATGTTGATATGGCACTGTGTATACACAAGTCACATTCCAGGCTGCCGCCTGAGGAAGCTGCCTTTATGATTGCCAAAAGGCACAGACTTTTCTTTTCGTTTCACACAAGGGGTGGCTACCTGACGCGTTGTGGCTATCAGGCGAGTCTTCTCCCTCAGAGGCAGACCGGTGCTTGTTGAGTCTAGAGGCAGGTACCCTCACAGGTGGGGGCCCACTGCGTCCCAGCTCTGGGTACGCCTCTGCAGTGGGAAAACAGCCATGCGGGTGGATTGATCGGCAATCATGCTTCAGAAAGCGTCATTCAAATGAGGTAGGCATCACAAATACGCAGCGCCTGCTGAATGGGGAAGAGTGACAGCAACTGGTACTGGGAAACAATATAGAAGAAGCAAGAGAAGAAGATAGGAGGCTATTTCTTGGTGAGAGGGTATGCTTGTATCCCTGCCTCTCATCAGTAGTCGTTCCAAACCAACAGCAACAGCAAGACTACAGGCTTGCAGGAAGTTGGTGAGGAAGTGATGTACCAAAAGTGGACGATGGGTCTTGCAATGACCCCACCCCAGCCAGGGGGGTTGTTGGGCAGCTGTCCCTCCTGAACCCACTCCTAGATAGCAGCGACATGGTCCTCCTGCCAGGTTCAGCCCTGGGGCTGTCCTGCCCAGCCCTTACGCCCCGTACCCTGTTGATCACGGCCTGGGCCAGACCCCCCATGGAACCTAGGGGGGAGGGTACATAGGCCTGGGCAGGGGTCTCCCCTGGGACAAGCTGACTGTTGTGGCTTCTGACCATTTCCAGTTCACGTGGGGAGGGCAGGATGATTGTGGACCCTGCCCTGCCGGCGGCTGGGTCACTGGCCCCTGTGGGCCTCACATCTCCCCCACGTGAAGAAGAACGGGAGATCATGCCAAAGAGAGCTGCATGCAATAGAGGGTTGTGATTAAGATATTTGAGCAAGGTGAATGGAGGCAGTATCTTTTGGAGCGTAAAAGCAGTCTTGTGATGCCTTCTGATGCCAGCAAAGTATGGTATTGGTGCACACCTGACATAGCCAATCCACAGCAAACCTTCCATGTGGGGTGTTTGCTGCTAGCCCTAGCGTTAGATAAGGTACCTCTGACTAATCTCGAGCCAATCGCTTGACCGCCTTTTTGGCTGCCGCACAGGCCAGAGCATGCGGGAGAGCATGGTCGTAGGAACAGGTCATGGTCTAAAGACTCACATGTGAGGCGTTTGCTGTTGGCCCTTGCAGCAATGATAAGGCTCCTAGCGGGACTGTCCTCTCCAGAAACAAAGCTGGCACCCATCTTGAGACGCTTCAGACTGGCATCACCCGGCACCCTCTCTGCATTGCTGGCCAGCTCAAAGGTGCGCCCTGATAGGGACGCTGGCAGTACCTGGAAGATAAGCTTGGGATCATCCAGCCCCTGCAGCCAACCACATGGGTCAAATTACTAAGTGCTTGCTACAGGAGGACAATTCAATGGTCAATCCGTACCAGCGGCAACAGCACATGGGTCAATTTGTTTCTAGGAGCATGCTCCAGAAGAATCAGTCCCAGGGTCAACCTGTACCTAATGTAAGCGCATGTGGATCAAGCTTCACCTGTGAGGGACACATGCGAAACACAGAAGCGAGCGTGGGGCATTCACCTCCCAATCTCGATTGGGCAATCATTCAGCGTCTCTAGGCATGCCACACAGATGATCTGGCATGGTGACAGGAGCTGCAGTATGTATGAAACTTCCATGTGAGAGGGACAGTTCTCAGCAGCTTGAGATATACTGACTAGTGAACGACTAATGAAATGACTGATGAATGACTGGTGGATGAATCATGGCTTGGGCCTTACTGACTGGTGAAAGAAGATCCTACGGGGGTAACAGCAGCGTCTGGACAACAGTCTTGGGGAGGTTTTGTGATGAGACAGAGTGCTGTGCATCTGTGCTTAGCAACACAAGGGTGCTGCATGCAACACCTCAAAGTCGTGAGTCCAAGAGCACACTATTACTCTGACCATCTGTCTTTGCTGCACCTTGTGACAGAAGCAGCAACACCATGATGTGCATAGGGCTTGCTGCACAGTTTTGCCCTTCAAGCACCTCCTATGCATGCAACTGCAGAACAGCAGTGCAAGGTAATGTACACTTGCCTTAATGGGATACTTGCCCAGCTGCACCACTTCCACAGCTTCATAGTCACTGTCCCCTTGCACCATGCTAGGCTGCTGTGGCAGCAGGGCAGTTAGCTCATCCTTATGTAACAGCTCAGGGCCAAACCCCTGGAAGCCCTCCAGCAGTACCTGCCCTGGAGCTGCCAGCGCCATCACCCTAGCTGCCAGGTTCGGCAAATTTCCAAAATAGTCAGCACGCCCTACACAGGTAATGAAGCATGCTGTCATTGCAGTTGTGCCCTAGAATTGCGGGATGGTTCCAGGCACAGAATGGCACTCACACATTTCATTCACACAGGATGTCACAGTTGGGGCACCTGTGTTCAAGGGCTTCTTGTACGAGGGGCGCCCCCAGGACATGCCCATGCGCACTCTGAGCCCCCGCCAGAGCAGGGCCCCAGTGTTGGGGTCTCGGGTGGGTTGGCAGTCGCACCACTGCAGCAATGTCTCTGGCCAGTTCATGCCCAGCAAAGCCTTCTGCACTGCAGCACTCCACCTCACTGCCTCCTCAAGCCGCCTGCACACATGGACAGACTCACAAAGAGAGCCAGGGACATCCAAGACCGGCTGCAAAAATAGTGTCTTGCGAATTGAATCACCCTGATAAGATTCTTGGGAAACTTCTAGCGTTTGCTAACATTGTTATGCTTGTTGTCACTCGCAGGATGCATCTGCAAGCATGACAGTGCTTGGACACACAAAGACATCACACACCAACACACAGACAGACAAACCTAGGTGTGCACACAGCAGGGCAGCTACGCGCACATTAGATGAGTGACGATGAGTCATACCTGAAGCTGAGGGTGAACTTGCCGCTCTCAGGCTCCTTGCACTCATAGCCGCTGTACTTTGGCAGCAGGCGCCGCACCAGCTTGGTGTACTTGCCCACACCAACATTGAAGGCTGTGATGACTCTGAGGATGGTGTCATCACTGACAGGGGAGCTGGCCTGCTCTGCATCCCTCACCTCCCTGGGCTTGGCTACCTGTACCCAGCAGGTGACATCACAACCTTTGCCGACAGGCTATCACAACAAGCAAAGTCACAAAGGGTTGTTGAGCCAGCCTGCTTGGCACCTCTCACTCTCCTTGGCTGTGCTACATGGGACACATCGGTACTTTTTATGTCTGGCTTGATGTGATGATGCGTACAGCATTGTGACAGAGCAACAGTTGACCCTAGAAGACTGTTTTAACAGGGAGGCTCTGCTACATGTATTCTGTGCCCTGGCTAATCTGCTTATACTGCATGACATGTAAGAATTCAACAGTTTCTGTGCATACATGTCTACAAAACTTATGTCCAGCACAGAAACCCACTTGCGACACATCTACAGCAGACATACGGCAGCAAAGGCAGCATCACATCGTGTCATCACTGCTACATGCAGATTACTTGTCGACACACGCATATGCTCATTCTGTCTTGCAACTCAAGTCTTAACAAGCACGAAGGCCAGAATTGTACCTTGACAAAGACGATGGCCATGTTTTCATTGGGTTCAGGGCTATCTCGGTACCCAGGCTCCAGCTGAAGAAGCGTGTTCAAGGGGTCAAAGTTGCGCTTGGCCAGCAGGCTGGGCATGACCTCCATCAGCAGCACTGCCTGCTCAAAGTCTGCATCTATGCTGTGGCTGCCTAAGCTGATGATCTGCAGTGCAGGTACAGCTATTCAGTAGAACACATCAGCAGCACTGCCTGCTCAAAGATTGCATCTATGCTGTGGCTGCTTAAGCTGATGATCTGCAGCGCAGGTTTAGGTATTCAGTATACTACAACAACAGCACTGCCTGCTCAAAGTCTGCATCTATGCTAGGGGTGCCTAAGCTAATGATCTGCAGTGCAGGGCATGTACAGCGGATCACATCATATCCTGCTTGTTGGTCGCAAAAGCCTGAGGTACAGCGCATGTATAGCTGTTCAGCAGACCATATCAGATCTGCTTGTTGATGGCAGATGTGTGATCTGCAGTGCAGGTACAGTTGTTCAGCAGACCACATCAGATTCTGCCTGTTGATAGCAGAGTTGTTCTTCAGTAGGGCAAGGTAGGATTGCTCTGTACCAACGCAGTGATAACCCAGGCCCAGGATCTACAATGCACGTACAGCTAATTGCCTAATCCCACCACAAGTCACTCGTTGCCTGTGCAGTCAAAGTTGTTTCAGCAGGCTAGAGTGCGTATGACTGCTCATTTGCAGGTCCAGAACCTTGTGATGACCGCCCAATGCTGATGATCTGTAGAGTTGTGCTTTGTTAGACCTGACAACTCTGGTCTCGGCTCTGCGATGATCCGTCTCAAATGGTGTCAGAACTGACAGTAATACACTTTTGTGACAGGCATCTCAGCAGGCAAAGCAGGCCACCTGGGATTGACCAGGAATCTGGTCCTGGATGGAGGCCCAGGCCGTCTCACTCAGAACAACCTGGCCGCCATGGATGACCTTGCTGAGGCGGCGAGCAAACTTTTCGCCTTCGCCTTGATATACCACAGCATCATCACGCTGACTCAGCATGGGCCCTGCTGCATGCACCTCCACCCTGCACCCCAGCATTGTGTTTCTAACATCACTGAAGAAAAGGAAAGACTACACCTTTCGGCGTCAATTCAATGAGAAGCCAAGTAATATACCGGGCTGCCCAGGGAACATCACTGAACACACTCCTTCATCACAAGGGTTTGGCACCATGCACTTTGTCTTTCCTCATTTGACAAACCACGGAGGGTCAAGGCGTACCCAGCATTACCAACACTGACTGTATTTCTGCCACCACAAGCGTCTGGCGTCATGTGTCTTTTTTCCTTGTCTTGTGCAGTGACATAAAAGGAGGTGGACAGGATGTGGAGTGATGATGCTCATAGAACAAGCTTAGCGTGGTATGTATATTGTAGTTCTGCAGATCCAAGACATACTGGGGAAAATGTCCTCAAAAAGTGAAGGGGAAAAAAAGAAATCCCGAATTCATAGTGCATCCCACGTGAACACCTCATCAGGAGGAGACAGCAGAAGTACTTGGCAGGATGCACAGTATGCTAACTCCTGACCCATTCCAACTGCTAAATTTGGCATCAGCAAGACAACCAGAAAGGCCAAGACTCACTCACACTCATCAGTCTTGTGCGCAAACTTGGAACAGTAAGACAACTTCAAAGAGCCAAGACTCTCAGTCATCAATCACATGCACATACTTGGCACAGCAAGACAACCCAAAGAACTCATAGTCCCCAGTTTCATGCACAGACTTCACACAGCAAGGCAACTCAAAGAGCCAAGACTCACTCACAGTCATCAGTCTATGGTGCTAATATGGCACAGTGAGACAACCCAAAGAGCTACAACTCACTCAGATTCATCAGACATGTGTACAAGCTTGGCACAGCAAGACAACCCAGAGAGCCAAGGATTGTGACTCATTAACAGTCTCATGCACAAAGTTGGCACAGGTAACCCCAAGGGGTCAAGAACGAGTCACAATCATCAGCTGCATGCTTAACATTGGCAGAGCAAGGCAACCCAGAGAGCTGAGACGCTCTCATAATCGTCAGTCTCATGTACAAGCTTGGCACAGCAAGGCAAACACAAGGGGCCAAGAACGAGTCACAACCATCAGCTGCATGCTTAACATTGGCAGAGCAAGGCAACTCAGAGAGCCAAGACTTACTCATAGTCATCAGTCTCATGTACAGCCATGGCGACCCTGGGGCCTCTGAACAGCAGGCGCCCATCAGGCGTGTGCTCTATGGATCCACACATGTCCAACGCCTCAGGGGGCCATCTGTGATACAGCACATTGGTCTGTGCCGCATGGCAGAACCTGACTGCATCCACCGTTTTGGCAAAGGTCAGCATGCACCGTCCCTGCAGCACAACACAGACACTCCATCACGCTCATTTCAGCTGTGATTTTTCAGTTTTGGCAGAAATAAACATCTTGTTGGGTAGAAGCTCGTTTCGCTTTGTACAAACATACAAAGATTTTGAGGAAGGAGCCAAAACCAGTCAGCCTTGCCCCAGTCACAAAGCCTGTTTGCACTATTGCGGGTGATTCGTGCTGCACTGCATTCCAAGTGGCATGTAACATGATGTCTTCAACGCTTCAGCGTCTAATCTCGGCAGATGGCTGTAAGCCCTGTTCCTGCACTACAGCAAAGGCTTTTTGCAAGCGCATGCACACAACTCCAAGTGAGAGTCTCGGTGCGTACACTGTTCCATGAGAAATTTCCCACCGTGGACTTCGGCAAATACTGTGTCTGAGTGTGAGGATCAAGGACTATGAGAAGCACTGTCTCTGACTATGAAAAACACTGTGAGTTCTGTTCTGTCCTGAGATAGGTGTCACGAGCCCTAGTGACCATACCTCATCAATGTTGACAGTAAAGATGTAGCCCTCAAACTGCTGAGCCACCATAGCAATGATCTGGTACAGGGCATTGGCAACAGCCCTGGGCAGGCGTGAGGAGCCCTTCGGCAGGAACAGGCGCACGGCCACAAAGGTCAACAGCTCCTGTACCGTCACAAACATGAGTTCAAAGATAAAGATGCAAAATGGCCAGAGAACAGATGAAAGACAATTATTCCGGTGTGAACCGCCTCTGGGACAGCAGTCGAGCACTGACAGTCACTTAAGGCAACAGGATCATTAGCAAGATTGTCATCATCATAATTATGTGCTTTCTAGTAGGGCTGCAGGGCCGCCTAAGTACGTGTAGACAATATGAGTTGTCTCCAGGCAATTCTGTGTTAGACATGAGCAACAGAAAGGTCGCTGGACAGTAAGGATGCATGCATTGGTCAATGACCAGACCATTTTGTATAATACAAAAGGTGGCTGTCAAGGAGACCAAGTTGACATGTGCAAACTGGAAGGAGCGAGACTGGTGATGGGACCTGTGTCCCTTGCACCTGGGCAAAGGTGAGGCATACCCTTGGGGGTCGCGGCTCTGGTGGGGGTGCAATGTTGAGCCCCCACCCCTGCTCCACAAACTCAATCTTGCGTGGTGTATGGAACTTGCGGTTGATGGGTCGCCCAAGCTGATGACTCACCTGCAGCGACATGTTACTGACATGAATTTGTTCAACATGCTTTTGTCTGATGATTGAATCATTGTCAACACCTATCCAAAATTCAACTGCTTAAGTGCTCATCCCAACAGCCAAACTCACACCAGTTCCATCTGCAAGTCGGACAGCACCACGGACCTAGGCGGCGTTGATGATGACTAACAAGCAATATTGACCTGGCAGATCCAGGGGTCCTTTTGCAGACCTAAGCGCTCACCTGAACAGGAAAGCTAGCAGGACATACATGATCAATGTGTGTTCACCCAAGTGACAAGCTGTACATGGAACAGGGGTGGGGGCTGATGGACGTACATCAAGACAGTGCCCCAAGACGCACAAGCTCATATGCAGAGGTACAAGCTCCAGCTCATACATGCACAGCTGCTCAGTATGCAAAACACAGTTTTGCACAACCTCAGACTGCACTTGAGCACAGGTCCGTATCATGACTGTGATGTTGAGCAACTGACCTGACAGGATCCCAGGAGGTTGTGCAAGCGCAGCTGCTCAACATGCAACACATAGCTTTGCATGAATCCATGTTCCAAAACCTACTGCACACAATTCATCACCACGAGCCTGATGAGTTGGACTGTTCTGTCACCCTGTCTGTGCAGCTGTGTGTGTTGCCAGTCTGTCCAAACTTTGCTTGGGTGATTTGCCAAAGCCCCTGTTTTGGTGGAGGGGTGGAGCCATCGCAAGGCTGCCTGCAGAGCTTTCTGTAGAGACCTACCTGGTAGATCCAGAGGGGTGCAGGCCAGGCTTCCAGCTTATACATGCCCAGCTGCTCCACCTGGGGGAAGCCGGCATCGCACATACTGTGCCTCAGATTCAGCCAGGCATCATGACTCAACAGCACCTGACCCCCATCTGCAGCATCCCCCAGCTCCTGTGCTAAAGCAAAGCCTGGGCCGCTGAACACTCTGTGCTTGGTCACCAGGTGCAGCCTGCAGCAACAAGAAATCAGCAAATCAGCTCTGTGTCGATGCACTGATTCTGACCAAACTGATTTTGGCAGTGAGCCTTCTCAGAGATCTGCCTTCTCAGAGATCTGCCTGTGTCCCATGTCCACGATAACTTTCCTGTACATTTCAAAACTTTCCAGGTCTATACATCATGAAATTCTATGTTATCTTGAATCCCTCAAACTCCTTGCTAGCATGCAAGCTGTATGTAAAATTCTATGTTATCTTGAACACATACTTCTTGGTCTTGTACTAGTGATTCGTTGTAGTTCTGTCCCACCTTGTCCTTTTACACACCATTGGTGTTCCCATACATCACAGAATATGCTTTTGCTACTGGTGCTGTGTCCTAGTGTGTATGCTAGTGCAAAAGCCTGGTCTTCACTGAAGTCTGGTGCTGCGTCACACCGAAAGCTGCAGCTCTGTAAGTCGGAGCTCAGCCAGAGCCGATACGCGCAACATGAGAGACAATCACTGCCATGACAGCGACATGACTTTTTGCAGCTCTGTCTGCAACAGTCCAGATGAAATCCGGTAGGCTTCTGTGCTAACACATGAACACAAATTTGATGAAAGGCAATGAGGAAGGCAGGAAAAGGCTTTCCCAGAGGGCAAACCTGTTGGCAACTGTGCCTTCAACGGCCCAATGAATGCCCATACGTACCCGAGGCCCTCGGAACACCTTCTCGCCTTTGTCATCCTTCTCCTACAGCACAGCTTCAGCATGTGAGCCTGTTTTGCTTGCTCTTGCTCACACGCATGGACGTTATGTGGAATTGCCTACTCACAGGCGAATGCTGCAAGTTGTGCCAAATCTAACCAGCAAAAAAATGAAGCCGTGGCCTCAGATAGCTTCATGCACTAACAGACTCAGGGTCATTCTACCTGAACCATTGGGAGAGGTCCTTCAACAGTCTAAGGTCAGCATGCTGTCAAGGCAGCTGAAATCTCAGTGACACAATGACAATCCTTGAAGTCAGATTGAGCCAATCAAATGGAGTTGACATTCATTCATGCGATCATTCATGCAACACAGAAGAACACCTCAATGACACGTAAAAAGGTGGATTGCTAAGGCCTGAATCGGACTGGACAAGCCCAGATATGCACACTCATGCACTCACATGAGCAATCCCTGCGCAAGGGCCATGCTAATCCTCTCTGTATCATTCCAAACTTACCAGATGTGACCAAAGTCACAGGGTTGAGGGTTAGGATTCAGCAATGAGTGTGCAGAAGACTGACATCACCTGACCACAAGCCGGCAGCTTGAGCACATCTTTGGGCCAGTCTGAGTCCAGCAGACGCACTTGGGTCTCCATGGCCACTTGCACAGCTGCGGCCACAGAGGTGAAAGCGATGTGGAAGGAGTCCCCTTCCGTGTTGATTTCGTAGCCATTGAACTTGGCTATGCCCTCGTGCAGCAGCTGCAAGCACGACATGCAGTTCAGCAAGCAGCCCTGCAGCCCCCTGTTCATGAGCAAAGTGTGTGTGGTTATGCCCTCATGCAGCAGCTGCAAGCACGACATGCAGTTCATCAAGCAGCCCTGCAACCTGCTGTTCATGATCAGTGTGGGGAGAGTTTGACGCCTGCTCTGCTTGATTTAAGTGCTGCAGCAAATGTGCACTGCATTTGATTGAGGAAGGTTATGCAAAGCAGGATAGGCCAGCTCAGATTGGTGGGAATTTGGTCAGCTGTCATGTGGCTCTGCATAGTAGTAGAAAGACACATGTTCATTGTGTTCATATTTCATGACTGAGTAAATGAATGATCAAGGATAAACTGACTGTGCTACAGGCACGTTGTGTATAACCAAGGGGGTATTCCTCAGTGGTGACTATGGCCACATTGCCAAACAGTTGTCTATCCCTGCACGTGACTTTCAGCGACATCAACTAGGCAGCAAACATTGCCTATACACCTTGCACTTGCAGGGATTTGATTGTTTGGATCAGGCCGGTGCTCAGTGCAAGTCGGTGAGTGCGACCTCGGGCTGTTGGCAGCAGACAGGTCACAGTGTCATTAGTGTCTTGGTCCTGGCATAACAGAGAGCTGATGGTGTCCTGGATATTATATAGGCTTATGCAGCAGACTGCCTACTGTGCTCATGGATGTCCTCACCCGTGCAAAACAGAGGGAGATTACAGTGCTCATGGATGTCCTGAACCTGGCGTAGCAGAGACAGCTTACAGTCTCGTGGATATCCTGAAGCTTATGCAGCAGACTGCCTGCAGTGCTCATGGATGTCCTGACCCGTGCAAAACAGAGGGAGATTACAGTGCTTGTGAATGTCCTAGTCCTGGTGTAGCAGAGAGAGCATACATTGCTCGTAGATGTCCTGAAATGTGCATAATAGAGAGATATTACAGTGTCGCAAATGCCCTGAATTTTGCAAAACAGAAAGAAATTACAGTGTCGTGGATGTCCTGAACCTTGCATAACAGAGAGATATTACAGTGTCATGGATGTCCTGAACCTTGCATTACAGAGAGCTTACGGTGTCGTGGATGTCCTGAACCTTGCGTTACAGAGAGCCTACGGTGTCGTGGACGCCCTGAAACTGGTGTGGCAAATAGCTTAAGGTGTTGTGGATGTCCTGATCCTTGCAAAACAGAGTGATTACGGTGTTGTGGATGTCCTGAACCTGGCGTAGCAGAAAACTTACAGTGTCATGGATGTCCTGAACCTTGCGGAAGGCCACAGGATTGGCAGAGGCCATGGCTGTGGAGTCCTGCAGGTCTGTGATCAGAAAGGCCAGCTGGCGTGCATTGCGAATGGCATCCAGCTGCTGCTTCTCAGGGTCCCCTGTCACGTTCACCAGGCCATGCATCAATCCCTTCAGCTGTTTCATCTGACCACGCTGGGCCTTCGTCTCCTCCTGTCTCCTCACCAGCCTGAAACAAAGCAGGGGGCATTGTGTCGGCACAGCGACGGTGTGCGTTACTGATGACCTCCCTACAGGGAAGCCCAATACATCTCATCCTCAGGCTTTTCTTTGATGAATGCCGAAAGGCATGGTCTTTTCTTTTGTTTCTGATGACCTCCCCAGGTCATTTCAGAATGCTTTCAGTTGAGTTGCCTGGCAGCGCCACGCTGTCATGTTGTCCTGCTATCTTGCAAATCTGCACAGCAGAAATGCAGCATGCAGCATTGCACATAGGCCTGCTGCACTGTCAGCAGTTGGTAGTTCCCAGGTGCTGCTTCACAAGCTTCCTGTCGACATATAGCAGCCTTTGTGTTGTTACCTTGAGCTGTCTGATCTGCTCTATTCTTGCCCCAGCCTGCTGAGTAGCATGACATGCAGAGCAAAATTTGAGCACAGATGGACAATGACACTGAGCTGCTGTGAACCGCACCGAGCTGTTCTGTGTGACGTCTGAACTATGTCATCTAGACTGGTTGAGCTCTGATGCCATGCAGCAAACTTACCAATATTTTGCAAGGGCAAGAGAATGTGTCTGATCTAAGCTACAGTACAGGGGAAAGGGGGGGGGGGGGGAGGGGGGGGGA
>JAABUY010003825.1_pt1 | contig 16199 bp, 28 predicted proteins | sample 5560271 | NCBI WGS metagenome assembly JAABUY01 (sample SAMN10711886, study PRJNA513374) | rock metagenome | isolation source: Antarctica rocks | place: Antarctica: Victoria Land, University Valley
GTGACTTAGAAGCATTGACCGCGGGATCATTGCCCTTGCCCCATATTACCGCTTGATGGTCTGTCCGCAGCTGCATCCGAAAGCTCTTCCGCTACCGCTCCTTAATCAGACGCCATCGCTACTTCGAACGCTACCCCGGACACACACGGAGGGCAATCTTCAATCGTCGTATTGATATTTCTCTCCTCAATCTCGAAGGCTTGGAGCACTATCATTCCTTTTGCTTGTACCCAGACGAATTGCGAGACTTTGTTCGTATCTTTGCGAATGATCAACTCTTCATACATCGTGGGAAGCGGCGTCAGGCTCCGCCCTCTAGCAGCTGGGTCTACTACTCTATCGGCCAGCCCATCAGATGGACATTAGGCAGCTGTCTTTCTTTTTTGCGTCACAAGTATGTCTTACATCCGAGGCCTCTGTCCAAGCTTATAGGGCTTGTAGTTGGTGGTGTACACCTGTGGACAGACCGAGCCCTCAGAACCATCCTCCGCAGGGCCCCAGCGTTGCTCCCCTGGCCAACGGCCATCCAGCGAGCCTTCATCAAAGAGGCCTTCGAGCACAACTACAAGATCCCCAACTGCATCAGTCTCATGGATGGCTGTCATGTCAACCTCAAAGCCTAACCCGCCAAGGAAGACGGTGGGGCGTTTCACAGTTGGAAGAACAAGTCCGGTCTGCTGTTTGTGGCCATTGTTGACCACATCCAGTATGGCTACCCAGCATCGTCAAGCGATCATTGAGTTCAACTCTCTATGAACATCTTTAAAGAGCATCCCGACTACTTCAGCCCACCGAGGACGTCCTCGCCGACTCTGGGTTCACCGCTACCAACCTATGCGTCCCGGTGTTCACCAAACCAGCCCGACAGAGTGTTCTCTGCGGTCGAGCTGCTTAGTTCAACATGAAGGCTGCGCCCATGCGTGTCAAGGTGGAGCAGACATTTGGTATACTCAAGAGCCGCTTCCCCGCCCTCCGCTCGCTCAGTGAACGCCTCCGCAGCCGCCGCAATCAGGCCCGAGCACACGCATTTGTCGTTGCCGCTGTCGTGCTCCATAACCTCTTTCTCAATCCGCACCCCCCCCCAAATCGACCTCAGGGACATGCGACCCTTCACAACAGCTGCTGAGGAAGCAACTGCAGACCCCCAGGCAGTCATCCAGCCTTGGCGGGAGGCATTGATCAATGAGATGCTTGAATTGGACACAGACAAATGGGACCTGGACAACTTGGAAGTCATAGGTACGTCTCATACATGGCGATAACTACTCTCGCTGCTGCTTTGCATCGCTTGGCCTCCCTGATGGCTTCGTCATAGGTCAAGCTCGGATCATACTTCAAGCGCTCTCTAGCCTCTTCTCGGATCTCCTTTCTCCAGGCAAGTAAGATCTCCATTTTCTCCTTCCTCCGTCTGTCTTGAGCTTCTTGTCAAGCGTCCCTCATAGCTTGCTCTTGGAGGTCGACCTGACACCTCATATAGTCCCTCTGCTCAAGCTTTTACTCTTGCTCCGCCAGCTCCCACCCTTCAGACATGCCCTCGAAGCCATCCATCCCACCCAGCGACCCACTCCCTCGTGTCCCTCCCCTCCTTTGTTCTAAAGGACGCCATCAGCCTATACCTTCCCAGGGGCGTCTACACCCGTGCCTGGCAGCTCATAACCTCAGATCCGCGGACAGAGGGCATTTCCGAGGCTTGGGCGGATGGGAGATATGATTCGCCGCGAACAGCGGAAGTGAGGCTTGGGAGGCTAAAAGCTTGGCTATCGGACATGCGGGGACCAAGGGAGACACCGTGGGTACCGTCTGTGTTGTCCTTATCATCACCCTCCTCGCTGCTGACGTTGTTCTCATCCATCAAAGCCGCCAGAGTCACATCAATGATACCTGTGCTCAAAGATGTCCTGAGCGAAGGATCCCCGCCATCCCTCTCGCTGGATATTAGATCGACAAGGTCCCACTGCTTGCCTAGCCTGCGGGTACCTCTAGAAGCACGCTTTAGTCTAGAGATGCAGCATGAAAGACGTACCCTCCAAATCAGCTTCGGCGTTCAGCATGGATAGTTTGCTGCCCTCGTTCTCGGTTGCCCAAATGATAGTTGCGCCGTCAGGTGTACCGTCGACGCCGTTGCCTGTCTGGTTACGCCAGTCTCGAGCCTTCCGCCATGAAGCTTCAAGATCGCGAACCTACAAGATGTTGAAGACGGCGGACCAAAGGGAGGTGAGGGTACTTACTTTCTTCTAGATTGACTCGCCGTCTCGCCTTGTAGGGCAACCATGCTCCATCATCCACTTTGCTACCTCTGGGGCTACCTGCTCAAGCTTTTTCACGCCACCACCACCCTTGTAGCGCTTCCAGTGGTTCCCCGCCGCCAACCATTGACAGAGAAGATCGAGCAATGACGAATGGGCATCTGTATGCCAATGTGGAGCGCGCATTGCGGCTGGGGGTGGTGACGGGATCTTGCGGGCTTGGCTGACGGTTTTGGATGATGGACTAGGACTGAGCGGCATCGTTATATGGCGTGTCTGACATACAAGTCAGACAAGTAAACGCGCAAACAGGCGTGGTTACCGGTGCCAGCGGTGACGTCAAATTGGGGAGTTGCGGGGGATGCATGGTACCAGATGTAGGGTGATACGAGGGGTTGCCGGGGATGCTGGAATGACGCGTCTAGGTGGCATACTTGAGTAGCTATGAGGTAAGGCAGAGAGAGAATCTGTCATTTCACTTATTATCTTATTTCTTACAATACACTACGAATATGCTTTGTATCCACTGCGATTATATTTCGTTTATTTGTCCTTATCCCGACTTTTCCTTCATTCTTGCTTCAACCCCGGCGCTATCATCTTGCAAGTCGGCTGTGTTCGCGGAACAAGACGTCTTGATTTGGTCTTAAAGTAGGGTACCATATACATACTCAAGCTAACTTAACAATGAAATGTCCCTGAATACGGCTTCGCTTCAGATTCATTTAGCGGAGTTCTCGTGTCCTTCGCGTGTCTCTAGGTGGCGAAGCACCGGACAAGCGGCTTCGATCAGCTTGAAAATGTCATCCCGGAAGGACGAATCCCGCCGAAAGGGACACCGAAGACTCGTACCACTCCGACCGACCCTTCTTCCACCCTGATCAATCAAATGGTGACACGTCGCATGACACATGTCAGGCAATTCATACACCTCTATCATCGTATACATCCACCCTGAGCCCCTCAGATCGCTTCAATACTTCCTCTCGCCGGATCGAGCTCGGACATGATCATCTTAGTCGCTCGTTCCCTCACACTCACTTCTTGTTCGCTTCATTGCCGTGCAAGCTCGATGCCTTCGCGTCCTTTGTGCTATCCTTGCTATCCGCTACTGACGTTCTCGGCTGTCCCCCGCATGCGCCTTGTTCTGAGGTCATGGATTTTGTCATGGTCCCCGTCTCCGTCCCGAGGCTCATCATCAGCCTGTAGGTCCCCCTGTTTTGGTGGATTTGCTTGTCATATTCCTCTTGCTCCTTCTGCCTTTGCTCTTCGTTTGCTATCTTATCCGTAGGACTACGACTGCGGATTCCACTACTGAGGTTGGCGCCCTCTCTGCTGGGTACTGTGGGCATGACTTTGATTGCTGAGCAACTGAATATGATGATTAGTTGATTTTTGGCGCCGAAGAAGCAGTTCGCGTTCATATACCTTCGATACCGCCTTCCCTCAAGTCGAGTCATCTGTCTCTTGGTATCAAAGAAGGCCTGGGGCTTGAAGGCAATCGGTGTCTGCGCCATGGGCATACTTCCCTTCTGATAGGCGAAGGCAGGGAGCTGAAGGAAGGCAGACGAAAGCTCTATCCTGTGAGAGACTCCAGCCTGCGGTCCCGGTAGTTTCTCTCTCGACAATGACCAAGCAAGGGGACGATATCAAAAGAATAGATCCCCTGAAATCCTCGGAAAGGCGATATTGTAGACTGGCGGCACTTCGAACTCTCCCCTACGCTGATCACCGGATCATCTCAGGCAATGCCATGCCGGGACGGGAGTGGGTGATAGTACTGAGGGGTCCCAATGCCCTCCCAATGCAGTACTCACGATCCCAACGGATAGGTGACTCCGCCTCGATGGCACTGTTGTGTGCTGACAGAGAACGAGAACCCGTCAACATGGTACACGATGCATACATCTCTGCTCCCACATCAATGATACTTCGAACCCACAAGTGCACCCTCGCTATCACGGCGCTATGTCTCGCCACGACGGCGCTCGGTCCGCGACCGGCTGAGTCTGCGTGGACGGAAGCCGGCGACGGCTGAAGGGCGGAGGAGGTTTGGCGTGTAAGCTCCATTCAACGGAGGTTTGACGAGGTGGTATTGAGCTTGGAGTGGGGGGTCTCTCGCAGGGTGTACCCCCGAACATATCCCAAGCCTTTCGGTGGTCTTCGGGGGCCATACCAGTTGTGAAAATGAGGATTGTCAGGGCTTGGTGGCCTGCCATATCTCTCTATCCAGGAATTCATTGCTTCTTGGTGCTGGCGCCTTGCGCTTTTCGTCCTTGGCCTGAAGCAGAAGTTCGCCCAACCAGTTATCCTTTCCTGCAAAGTATCTGCTTGTAAACTCATCCCTTGTCATGCGGGTTGGTAGATCAAACGAACCGGTTGCTTCCAAATTCTCCGGGTTCATCAGCAATCAAGAGCTTGAGCCTGGACTGTTGTCAGGGGGGACAGGTGGCAGGTGGTCTGACAGAGCTAAAGCTGTATACAAGTCATGGCGAGACTATATAATAGCGGTTAAGGGGAAGATGCGTCAACGAGTTACCTTAAGTAACTTACCATAGCGAGCCGGCGGCATTTCGGCGAATCTCGTTGATCTCGTCGAGTGGCGATTTGTGGTGTGGCGTGGTCCATGACGGTAGTGATGCGTTCCTTTACGATGGGCAACCGATTTTGTGGTACTGATTTGCACTCCATCTTCATCTGCGGAATTTCCAGCTTCAGTGTCATGTCGGGGACTTGACTCCTATATAGTTGGAGGAATTCCCGGGATCGGGACTTCCTATTGATGCTTGTTAGCTTTGCGGTTAGTGTGACCAACTACGCCTTTCCGTACACGACACAAGTCCCCGACATGACATCTTGCTTCTGAATCCCAGTCTCTCCCTCGTGTGTGTAACTAGCAGATGTGAATCTGCTGGCACCAACTTCCATCCAATAGGTAAAGATCGTGGACTGCTGATCATAGTAGCCGATGGTGACAGGACAACTGAGTGGCAGATACTCAGTAATCTCTTGACAGAATGACGCATGACCGTCTTGTGACATGCTGCAGAGTTCCAAGTTTCTGCTCATATACGTGGTGGATGAGATAATATGAATTGGAGAACGATTAGTGGATGGGAAGAAGGACAGGAGTTCCCGATTTACGCTGCCTGAAGGCCTGGTTGTAGAAGACGGCATGGATAAAGGTTCCCACAGAGGTGGAACTTTCCACGTTGTTCTAAGACATCAAAGAGTTGTCAAAGGGTCCATCTGGGACACTGTATGCGTAAGCCTCGTTGTTGAGTAAGCAATACCTTGCTTGGCCCTTCAACAAACGGCACCGCGTCACCACAAGGGAAACACAGTTCTTCCCATGCACATTTTGATGATTTGATGCACCACTTTTGGTCTCATGAGTCATGCGTTCATCATCTGCTTGCAAACGCAGTCACCCAGGCTTTGAAGTCTAAATACGCCGTCAAGAGACTTTCAGCTGACTAATCCAACGTAGATGTGTCGTCCGTCGTACATCGCCAATCCTTGAATTCAGAAGGTTCTCATCGAGACCAATATCGCTATGACAACTCTCAGACGTACCCGATCTTTCAGGTCGAGTTGGGAGCACAGGGATTTGAGACTTGACCGGGCAGTCTCCATGTCGCCGAGTGAGCAATAATTCCTGCGAGAACGCCTCCATTGACGAGTTTAGCATCACTTTGACCTCGATGCTCTCGGCCGTGACATCGTATGAGATGATCCGAGTAGCCCTAATGATAAATCTATTCCAAGCAAAGAACGCCCGAAACAACCATTTCTTGACCCACCACGCCCACGGTCCCGTGCTGGAAGATTTGATCTGTCCACCTTTCTTCGAAAGCTGCCAGACGCGCTGGATCCGGACTCCGGACTCTCTCGAGATGGGCAAATAGCTTCTCGTAGCCCTGTGCAACTGCTTGATCTTGAATTGTGTAGGCGAGTCATGAGTGCTGCGTCCCCAAGGCTTGGGCTGAGCCTTGTCCGTTGAGGGGTAAGGCGTGAGCTGCATCCCCGATGAGACATACTCGACCGAGATGCCATGTTGGCAGCTCGGGAATCTCGTAGGGCGCCCAAATCCGGACAGACTCGTCTTTCACGTTGTCGAGGAGGGATCTGATGGGTTCCGTGGTACAGTCCGCGTGCTCGGCTTTGCGACTCGGGCAGCCTCACCCGAGACCTCGTATTCTCTCCAGCCTTCTCTCCCTTTAGCGATGGTCTTGCCCTCTGGGTCGATCAGGATGGCCATGGCCATGATCAGGCCTATAGGGGTGAAAATCATCGCTGGGAAGTTGAAGCCGCATGGGACTGTGATGGAATCGACCGGTAGGAAGCCAGACATGGTGCATGAGCCGATGTAGGTTGGAGTGGGCGCTGATGGGCCGAGAACATGTTCGCGGACTTTGGAGTGGATGCCGTCGGCGCCAATCAGGATGTCACCTGGCGTTCCATTCAGCTCATCAGTTCCACTTCCAAGTCTCATAAGATCGGAAAGAAAGGATCCCACCAGTAGCGTTCGAGCCATCCTCAAAGAACGCAGTAACACCATCCCCACTCTCCTGCATCCTCGTTCCTTTCGCACCCTAAACAACCTTCACCAGCCCCTCCACTGCTCACAAGCGTCCAGTAAGACCTTATGTATCGCCGGCCTCATGATCCTCACGAGCGGATAATCACCCTTCCTCGTCCTCGCCAAATGCGGCCTCCCAAAACTTGTACCCGTCATCGGCATAAGCTCCAATGCGCTGAGAAGTGAAGCCGGAGGATCGGATCGACTCGTATACCCCAACGACCTTGTCGAGTGCACGGAGAGCGTTGGGAGCGAGAGTGATGGATCCGCCTGATCACCGCGGACCGGGTGGATCTCGAAGATGGTGGATCGGATGTGATGATGAGCTAGGGCTCGGGCGAGGCGGTTCCGGCGAGACCACCGCCGATGATGAGGATGTGTTTGGGGCCCTTGCTTTGGAGAAGCGATTGTACGAGCGCTTAACCAGTAGACGACTCGTAGATCGGTGTGATGCGAAACTCACCATCGCTTGGGGAAAGAAGGAAAGCTGAAGGATATAGTGTGGAATGGTGATTGCGCAGACTGCAGAGATCTCACCGGCTAGAATCTCGTTCTCCAATAAAGTCGGAGCCTGCCGAATCATTTCATTTCCTGGCAGATCCTTGGAGACTAGCGGTGTCGAGCCGCGCAGACCATCAGGAAGAACAGAGCTGACCCGATAGGAGCTTGCCTAGTATCCCTGGACTCCACTTGTCACATCGAGAAGGGCCAGAAGGGGTCGGGGGGAGGGGGGAAAAGTTGGGTCATGGTGTCGACCTCAACTGTCAAGGATTGACACGGGTGGTCTCTGGCTTGCCGACTCGTTATTGGAGCTCTGAAGCAATGCGGTAGGGCCCTGGAGTGAGCACAAGGACTGGAGATAATGTGTAATAGCAACAACAGGTATACATATAACCCAGAGCTGAAGAAGAACCCGACAAAGCGGCAGACGGGCTGCTCGCATCGCTTTCTGCTCCTTCTCACGGCGGTTACAATCTTCAGAGCTTTCACCCATGTGATCCTTGAACGAGTCCAGTCTGCTCGAGGGAGATGATGAGCTGGTAGGCCTAGAATTCGCACATGCCCATGCGACCGATCCACTAGCGTATTTCCCACGTGAAGGCCGCCGGCTAGGCGCAGTCCAGAGGCATCTCATCTCCCCTTGTCTCCTTTGATTCTGCCTTTCTTGCTCGTCTTCATCGGGGTTCAGGTCTTGGGTTCTATGTCGTTCTCGTCTCGTTGGGTGTCGAATCCTGGGATCGTGCTCCGCTCTGCATCTAATTAGCCGTCATCGATGTTGCTCCTGCTTGATATCAGGTAACGGGGCAGCGGCGTGTCGGGAGAGGATCACGTCGACATTCCAGTCGAATTCCCAAGGATCGAGACTGTTTTCCCGGGACCCGGCCCCCCTCTTCCTGTCTGTAAGTTTCGATCCTTTTCGCCGCTCGCTCTACGCTCGATTCTTCAACCATTCCATCGTCCTCTCTTCCATCAAAATTCCATGACGTTTGCGCTGACGAAAATCAGACCGGTTTGATCTGGCACTTCTGGCCTTGCAGAGCAGTACGATGTCGCTTCCAGACTATTTCCGAGGTGACCAGGGATCTACCGGTATGATGGGTCTTCTCAATGGGTCAGAACGGGGACGATCTCCAGGTGTAAGTGCTCCTCATACCATACCTCACAAATCCTCGCCACACGCGTTACGCAGCTGACTTGGGTCGAAATGACAGCCACAAGGATCCGGACCATACCATAGCACTGCCATGTCCGCCCGCGGATCACATTCCCCTTCACGTCCTCCTACCTCTGCACAGATTGACGCCGTCATCGCAGCAGCGATGGCAAATGCTCCTCCGGCTCCTCAAGCGCCACCTCCTGATTTTGGATCAGAGCGTACGCTTGTTTCCTCTATACAACGGTCCTTACCGATCATTAATAGTGGTGATGCCACGATCTACCACGCCACTTATGACCAATCTCCTGCCTTCGGCAGTCGGGATGGACGGACGGGTCAATCTTTTCGTGGGGAACGTGAGCAGTTCAGCTTCCCTCTAGCTTAGTGCTGACTGAGACATCTTCTGTAGCTACCCTATCGAGTACGATGGCAGGACCTGAAGGATCTCTTCCGGAAGGCGGGGACGGTACTGAGAGCGGACGTCAGCTTGGGGCCAGATAATCGGAGTCGTGGCTATGGGACGGTTTTGATGGGCAGTAGAGAAGACGCTGCGAGGGCGATAGGTGAGTTCAGACCTTTCAGCGCGAGATCCACGGGGAGCTCTGATGGAATTGCTGACCTCATGGTCGTCAGACCGCTTCAATGGCTATACTTGGCAGACCAGAACGCTGGAGGTCCGCCCAGACCGCTTGCCGCCGGAGTACGAACCTCAACCCCATGCGAACCATCATGTAGCTCCCCCTCGTCCACCTCTCTACACATATCACAACATGTCGGGCGGGGGAAGTTCGGCTTTCAGTCTCCCTGGGCATCTGACGCCTTCCAATGGCCCCGCCTGGCTGCCCGGCCAGATGCCGTCACAGCGTCCGCCGATGAATTTCCCGCCTGGAGCTCCGGGTTCGCAGCAAATGTCGAGCGTTAACTCCTTGCCTGGCGTGGGTCTCTCGCCTCACCCGCCTTTGATGGCGCTCGAGGGAACATCCCCCATCCCATCTAGCCAATCACCCATATCGCTTCACGGAAACGCTGATATCCCGTTGCCATTGAGCGGACAAAACATTGGCAATCACGTCTATCAACATCTCGGGGCATCGCCTCTGGCCGGCTCGCTGACAGCCGGAACAGTCCCCGCTCCGCTGAACAGCTTCAGTACTTCGTCTAGGCGAGAGTCGATAACGCCATTCGCCCATTCCGTGACGTCCGATGCGAATGGTAGTCTGCCTCGAGGTAGCGTTTCACCAAACGGCGATGTGGGTCTGTCCACGTCTAGACCGACTTCCAGTACCGGTAGGCTTCCGAGATCACATTCGCCTGCCAATGGTACATCGGACTTTGAACATCAAGCCCCACCCCGCGTCGGCCCGCCAGGTCACCTCGCATCGCTATTTGGGAGTGTGGAATCCGCCATCTCGCCGACCGAGAGTGGATTGCATCCGTCTCAGAGCGCACCAAACAATCATCCGGGTCCAAGCTTTTCGATTGGAGCACAACAAGCGCTGCCGGTCCCGATGGAGGGATTGGCGCACCAAGCTTCTGGTCTGGGACCTCCAACCACCTTGCATGATCGAGTGGTGTTTGTGTCGAATGTAAGATTAAAGCTTTTCGACCAAGATGGTGCTGATGGCGTGAGCAGCTGCCCTTGACGATGCAATGGCAAGAGCTGAAGGACTTCTTGCGTCCGGCTGGAATCATCATACGCGCAGAGTGAGCTAAAAATCGAGCCCAAATTGGCGGCACTGATCCTTCGTAGCGTCGCAACCGATCTCGATGGACGACCGAGAGGTTTCGGTACAGCGCTGTTTGCGACCGAGTCCGATGCAGCGAAAGCGGTTGCAATGTACAACGAGTAGATACTCTCCCGGAGAATCCCTGACGATCCGCTTATCCTTTTTCAGTCGAAATCTCGGCGGGCGAAAGGTCCGAGTCCACCTTGAGCGAGACAGCCATCATGATCTTCATCCGAGGCGACCTTCGGATCAATTCAGTGCTGGAGTTCGAGCATCACCACCCGCCCCAGCGAACGGCTTCTGGCAGACGCCGTATCCACAACACAATGGAGGTCCACCACATCTATCCATGGCTGCGTACCCCCAAGAAACCCAAACTGGCGATTCTCCCTCACCATCTGCCGCTAGGCTACCGTGGGCGCTCAACACATCGCTCAACGGTATTCAAACTACGCCCGCCCGAGGACCACTTGGAAACGGTGGAGGTGAAGGATCGCCGCACATCTCCTTCCGGCAAATGCACCATCCTGGACCGATCTCCATGCCACCCTTCCCTTCAATGGAGAACGGCAACCCTCTATCGCCACTTCAGACGCGCGGCTTCCCGCCAATGACGCCGTCCATGCCCGGATTTGTCTTCAATGCATACCCCGAGACACCACCGATCCATGCACACTTCCTCTCACCCGGTCTTGGACCCTTCTCCCCTGGCATACCTGTAACGAGCCCTACAGCCTATTCTTATAATTCTTTCCTCAACCTAGCGCCAGGCGGACCTGTCAATCGCTTTCCCCAAGGCGGTTCAGCGCAACTCGATACGCCAACGACGCAGTCTTTCCCGAGTAATCTGATACATGGGGATGCTGGCGCACCGGGTCCGGCAAACATCTCCCAGGCTTTGGCCGGAGTAGGCAATGACTACTTCCCATCTCAGCCGCTGGGTCCCGCTCCGAATCCTCCATCTCCATCGCCTCGAGTGCCTAATCGACCAAAGGCGACCGCATCCCCGCTGAATGCAGGAGATCACCTTGTCGAGACCCCGTGGGGCGAGGGGCACAGTGACTTGAGCCTTCTCACTGCCAGTATGTCGCTTAATGGCGCGAGAGATGTCAACCGGCCAGCACCGACATCTTTGGGTCAGTCGCAGAGATCGGCCAGTGGGCTCAATCTCGCCGATCTAGTGAAAGGGGAGGCGCACGCTAATCGAGCGAGTCTGGACGGGCCGAGACCGACGCTTGATGCGGGATGGACGGGTGAGAGACGGGCGAGCTTTGGCGATATCGGGAGTCGGGAAGCGAAATAGACGACGAAAATAACGAATGTCTTGGGTTTGTGTGCATAGTCTTGGGAACGGAAGGTAGAAGAACACGGTGATGTCTTTCTGGGATACATGCATCGCATTGCTTCGAATACGGGGCCTTGGACATCTCACGGAATCTGAAGGAGTGTAAAGCTGGAGGGAACTATGGCTTCGTAGGCCATGGAAGTAATACCGCGCCTATTATGCAGAGGAGTCGATTCCTCCGTGTATTTGACTATCACACTCCCACATCTCCCCTCAACTTCCTCACATTTATTGCATAGCTCGAGCTATCTCAACCGTCTCCTCATGCTCTCGTCAAATCCCCGATAGCGAAAGCTATAACCCGACCGGCATGACCCCGTCGGCTCCCCAATCCCAAGCCTCCGGCTCCCATCCCAGACCCGCGAATCCCCAACTCGGTCCCGAACCATGGTTCACGTACCCCACTCCGACACCGGAGCAGATTGAAGATGAGCTACCACCGTATTTCGAGGAGGAGAATGTCAATCTTGGAGTGATGTTGGGCAGGCTGGCGAGGAAGGGGTATGGCGATATGAGGGTCTTGGTCGAGCAGACGTGAGATTCTTCACACTTCGCCTGAGCTCGAGATGGAAGGCAGTCAGAGCTTCGAGGAATAAATCGATGTGGAAGAAAGGTGTGTTGATGATGGACAGTCTTCCGCCGTTGTATGCCCGACAGAAACCTCGTCATATAATCGAATACGCCAAGACGACCCGTCAAGCCGTACTGAAATACCTCGCGATCCTCCGCTGGAAGAGCTCCGTCGATATCCCCTCCTCTTCCTCCTCCACCCAAGCCCTCACCCATCCGTTCCCGGCCGCCGAGTCATTCCCGACACCACATAGCAATGGGGAGTCGAATAGTCCGGGCGCGTTCGTCGGGAAGGGAAAGGGCCGGGCGATGGATGAGCCGGTTCCGGTGGTGAGGGGGAAAGTGACGGATGCGAAGAGGATTACGCATTTCATGGAGCATCAGAATCGGCAGCATGAGGATGCGGTTGCGCATGTCAGGCATGCGGCTGACATGATTGAGTCGTTACGGTGGGTTCGGATCCATAGTTTCCGGGATGATGACTGACGAGAAGAGCAGGGAGAGGAATCCGGATCTGCTCACAGCATTATCCCTCCTCACTCTCGGGACCTACAACCGCCTGCCCACATCTCTGACCGAATCATTCCTCTCACGCACGCCATTGACGAACGGCGGTATCCTCGCAACACTGCGTCGACTCGACCAGCACATCCTCTACCGCCTGCGATGTGTCGATTACCTCCCTCCAGAATTCGCCATTGAGGGCATACGCAACGGGCGGGTGTATCTACGTAGTGGAGGGTTCCAAGGGTGGAAAGCACAGATGACGGTTGTAGGCTTCGATGAGGATGCGCGATGGTGGTTGACGGGAGTGGAATGGGTATGGAGGATTCAGGAGACAGGGGTGGGTGGTCCGGGTGGGCAGGGGCTCGGACGGTTGTTTGGGGGAGAGGAGAGGCAGCAGATCTTGGATTTGGCGAATGGGGAGGTTCTGCCTAGGCGGCAGGTGGAATCTTCAGGCCAAAGAGCTGTGTCGAAGGTCGCTGGGAAGGCGGCGGAGCAATCGCATCACTTGGTCAATGGCGCTGGGATACCGGTGGAGAAGGTCGGCTCGGCTGAAGTAGCTACTGAAGAGGAGAGGAAGAAGGTCGATGCGCCTTTGGTGCGAATTTACAACTTCTTGCGTACGTGAACGGGACGTGCTGTCGATGACTGACGCTGTGGTAGAACACCTATCTCTGTCTTACCAACTTGAAGTTCTGTACAATCAGGCAATCGCGCTCAGCCAAGGCAAATGGCGGGGACAATTGCTCATCGAGATGGATCGGGCGAAGAAGGTACTGCAGGTCAAATACTGGATGTGAGTGGCACATGACTGCGAGAAATGAGAGCTGATGGACATCCAGACGACCTCGTCCGGCGCAAGTCCTGCACCAGCCACAAGCAGCAGTCGGGAAGCGACAGGCTCAACAGTCATCGTTAGGTGCAGCTCGAAAACCAATTGTTGGCGGGACTATTAGCATATTCCTTGCGGAGAAGTCTTCGTCGGACGGTGGAGGAGTGGAAGACGTGCTGCGGGAGATTATTTCCAGCGTTCTTATGCCTAGCGAGCGAGTGGTGAGGCTGGATTTGAGCACCAGATGGGAGATTGGCGCGGCCGGGATCGGAGGCGGGCTGAAAGTCGGGGATGCTATCGACAGCGTCCTCCTACCCCTGGTGTGCCTTACTCGTTCCTTATGACATGGCACTGACAGGAGCGGCAGGATCCTAACTCTCTGAGTCTCGAGGGAATGCTCGTCACAGCTACAAATGCCCATGCATCGCACTCGACCCGAGCGCGGACCGCATCCCTCGTAGGTGCTCCTCGTGTCGCCCTCTTCGCTTTCAATCCTCCGAACCTCGTCGAGGCCGATACCATCTCAACACGAACTCTCGCACTGCGGATACCACTACCCTCGCATCATCTGCTTGTCGGCGTCTCCTCTCTCACGGGGCTGATCGAGATCGAGGATGACGGGTCGCCGGAAAGAGCCGCGCGGGCGAAGCTGGCGACGACTGCTGTCAATGAGCAGAAATCGCGGTTGGTGGACGATGTGGGCAAGCTGATAACGGCTGTACGTTCAGGCTTCTGGAAGTCTTTGGCATGCTAAAATTAATAGGTGATCACCGAAAATCTTGAGGGGCAGATGAGGCAACTCGGATGGACGCCTGCGAGACGGCTCAATCTTCGATCTCGAGGTTGGTCCTGGTTTTGACAGAGGATCTGCTTTATACTGACTAGGTGACACACAGATCTCGCCAGACACGACCTTCATCCCGCTTCTACAGTCTTCGTCCCCCCTTCCTACTTCATTGCTTCACTACTTTGTGGCTAAGATCTACGCGCGAGGAATCGGTTTCGAATTGCTTAAGCTTGCGCGGATACCGGCGGAAAGTGGGGTCGGTATCAAGCTGGTGGTAGGGGACAGGAGTCCGCTGGATCTGGAGAGGTTGAGGGTGAGGCGTGGGAAGCGAGAGCAGAAGGCCAAGGAGCCCGTCACATTGGATCTTGGGGCCGATCAAATGCACGGCTCGTCTAGGTGCGTTATTTTTCGACCGTGTAGTATCGTCGTACTGGCTGACATTCTCTTAGCTTTGAGATTGACACCCGGGATCTCAAAGACTTGTTCATATTCTGCAAGTGCGCCTCTGGTCTTCCCCCACTGCTTCGATGCTTACCCATCGTACCAGCGCTCTCGTCGCCCAGACCATCGTCGAACAGCAGCTCAAAGACCGCGCGATCCCATACACCCTACAATACCCTCCAACCTCCGGTCCAGGTGCACCGCTCAGCGAGTCAGCGGTGGCAGGCATGGTCCCGACCCTGTGTGTCCAAGCTCGAGATCTACTCAAGGATACGAGAGCGGCGGACGTGGCTATGCCGAGGGTGTATATGCAGATATGGGATTGGTGGAAGGCTGGAAAGTGCCAAGTGAGCTCCTTTGGGCCTCTCGAGTCGGTCAGCCGCTGTATTGGCCGATCCGTTTCAGACTGGACTATGAGCTTACGGATCTCCAGGTCGTGACGTTGGTGCAGCTCCGACACAAGCCGACCCTTGCCTCGACTGGCACATCGCCAGCATCGGCGACTGGGCCGCCCAGCTCAGCCGCTCGAGCTGAGGGTATAACCTTCGACCAAGCCTCCTCGATTGTCCGTTTCCAAGCTGGTGACATTTCACGCTGCGTCCCTTCTTTCCTCGAGCAATGGGAGCGTCTCAGCAAGGTCGTGGTCGTTGCAGGCGAAGGTGTGTCCTCTTCTCTCCTTCCTGGGATCATGCTGAGACTTCCTAGTCAATCGACTCAACAAGACCGACGCTTTCCGGGACATCAAGGTGCTCTCCTTCGACCTTCGTACGGCTACTTTCTCTTATTCCCCTGGATACGTTGCGTCCATCACGTACACGCCAGAAGTGGATTCGTATGAGGTGTCATTCTCTTGTGACGAAGAGGGGAAGGCGAATCCGCATGATTTCTTGGCGGCACTATCATCCCATCGGCTCAACGAGCTTGCTGCAGATAGGGGTACCGGAAGAAGCAGAGGTACGGTTGGGGTCAAGTTCATCGGGGTGCGTAGCCCCCAGTCTGTTTCACCAATTGAGCTTAGGGCGGAGCAGCTATTGCGAAATACTCTACCAGTCCTGCTCGAAGTCGGGGCGATCCGTGCTGCTGCAACGAGCGACTTTCCGAAGCTTGTCGTCAGGTCAGTCTCGCAGTACCGGTTGGTGTGGGATGTGCAGAGCAAACATCGGTCAGTCCTCCCGTGTGATCATTATCGGCCAAAGCTGAATTCATCCCAGATACGCAGTAGACTTGGATGTTCTACCGTCCGACCAATATTTGCTTTATGATGCCTCGCGCCCACGTCCTGATGGGACTATCGACCTATCCTGCGGCCGAGTGACGCGTCTGGATAGCTTCCCCGCATCGCTTCAGGTGGCGTATCAGGCGGTACGGTTGAATCAATCTGGGCTGTGCAAGAATGGATTACCACCGGTGATGAAGCTCGATGGCGGGACGAGCTTGGTGTGCAGCGTGGGCGTGATTGGGGAGGTGGTGAGATGTCTGGTGGGCGAGATTGGGGGTGCGTTGGGGAT
>JAABUY010003827.1_pt1 | contig 16193 bp, 31 predicted proteins | sample 5560271 | NCBI WGS metagenome assembly JAABUY01 (sample SAMN10711886, study PRJNA513374) | rock metagenome | isolation source: Antarctica rocks | place: Antarctica: Victoria Land, University Valley
TCGTCTTGCCGAACGCGCCCGAGCGCACCTTCTCGGAGTACTCGCCGAACATGTCGTACATGGTGTAGGGCTGCTCGAACGTCGAGGCGTAGCCCTGCAGCTCGACCTTCCCGTTCGCCAGCTTGCGGACCTCGAACTTTGCGGGGTACGACCGGGATTCCGGTGCCCCCGTGAGGGCACCTCGGCTCGCGATGTCAGAGGACACTGGCGGGGGCTCCTTCGTTGTCGACAGGCTCAGCGGACGGCGGCGGCATCGGAGGGACCCCGTACGGCAGCTCTTTGAGGTTCGGCTCGGCCTTCGCGGCGCCCAGCGGGGTGATGGACAGCGGGACCATGTTGGATTCCTTGCGCTGGTCCAGCGTCATCGGCGCCATGTTCCGCTTAGCCCGGGCCTCGGTCGGGGTGATGACCTTGCCCGCCAGGTACTGGACCGTGGTCTTGGCCGCGGTCTCCGCGTCGGTGCGCAGCAACGCTTCGGTGTCGAATTTCACGAACGCGGCCTGCGACATCAGCGGGAACATGGCGTCCTCGATGCGCTTGAGCCACCACGCCAGCGAGAACGTCAGGAACTCGATCGACCGCATCTCCACGCTCGCGTAGGTCATCGACCCACCGGCGGACCCACCGACCATCTCCGGTGGCACCCCGAAATACCGGGTGATCTGCGACACGTTCGCGCGCTGCGTCTCCAGGAACTGCGACTCGTTCGGAGTCACCCCCAGCGCGTGATAACCCAGACCCGCGCCGAGCACGATCGGCTCCCGGTTGCGGGTGGCCGCGAGCAGACGCTCCTTGATGGTGGTGGCCTGCGTCTGGTTGATCTCCTGGTCCGAAGTCAGGACCGCCTTCGGGATACCCCCGCCGTGGAAGAAGTCCCCGGCGAACTTCCTCGAACTGATGTCGATGTCGATGGTGGCCGCGGCGTAGGAGATCGGCGACAAGCCGACCTTGGCGCCCGGCAGGGTGAAGCCGCGCATGTGCCACATGTTCTGCGGCGGGATCACCCGCTGCTTCGCGCCGTACTTGTAGACCAGGTCGCCGGTGTCGGGGTCCGGGTCGGCGTTGACCGCGTCCGGGTTGAGGATGGTGGCCTGCGTGGCGTTGCCGTTGCCATCTCGGTCGGTGATCTCACCGAACACGTTGCCCCGCATGGTCGCCGAGACCATCAGCATGTGCAACCACTCGGACTGCGTCATGGTCGGGCTCGGCGAGGTGATCAGCTTCGGATCGGTGACCCGCATCGGAATGTCGCCCTGCATGCGGAACGTTTCCAGCGGCAGCATCGACACGCTTCGGGCCAGCAGCGACACGCACGACCACACGGTGGACACCTGCAGGGCCTGGTCCGGGTTCGTCGCCACGTTCGTCGCACCGCTGACGTCGGTGCCGCGGATCGGGGAGATGATCGGCTCGCCGGTCCACCCACCTGCGGCGCGCTTCTCGCGAACACCACCACCGAAGAGGATTCCCACCGGGTTACCTCCTCGGGTCAGTCAGTCGGTCGACGAGTAACAGGGCACCAGCAGTGATCAGGGCGGCCGGGACGGACCACAGCGCCACCCCGGCGGTGATCAGCGCGCACGCCACCACCGCGAGAGCAACCCGGCCGCGGAGGACGAAGAAAGCTAGGAACGCCACCAACACCGTGACGGCTCCCTCTTTGACCCGCCTCACCACACGGACGCCGCGACGTCTTTGACCTCGGACGCTTTCACCGAGTACCCCCACAGTGCGAGCGTCACCGAGACCAGTGGGGTGATGTCCACTCCGCTGGTGTAATCCCACGCCCAGGCACCGGCCATCGACTTGGTCGTCGCCCGGCCCACCGCAACAGTGAGAGGCTGCTGGTCGATGTGCCACAGCTTGTGGCCCATCACCGCGTCATAGAGGGCGCCGCAGCCCTGCACCACCGCCGTCGTCCCTGGTTGCATGGCTTCGATCCCCACCGCCGCGAGGTCCGGCAGCAACGACCCTGCGGGCGAGCCCGGGCGAATCACGATGCCCAGCGGGTTCCACGCCGCCTTCCGCTCCACCAACCACGGAACCACCCACGACGAGTCGGTATTCGGCCGGTACTCGACGACCTCCACGTGGTAGGCGCCGTCCTCGCGGAGCCCCGCCACCGAAATGGCTGTGGTCGAGCGGTCGCCCGTCATGTCCACGGCGAACACCATGCTGCTGTGCAGACGGCTGTCCAGATCGCGCTGCGCGTTCCAATCGTTGGCCGAAATCGCCACCTCGACTGTGGCAGGCGGGCGCCAGATCCCCAGACGCTCCCGGCGGAAGCGGTCCTCGGTCATGCCCGGGCGCTCCACGAGCTGGATGAAGTCCAGCCCCAACCGGCCGCACTCGATCCCGGGGTTCGAGGCGAGCAGCACCGCCTCGTCGTCGCTGTCCGCATCATCCGGTGCCGACCACTCCCGGTACATCAGCCGCGGCTCGTTGCCGGCGATGCCACGCTCTCGGATAGCGGCCAACTGCTCGGAGGAGTCCATGCCGGCGCTCGACACGTACCAGACCTGCGGGTTGCTCACCGCGCTCAGCGTGGGCAGCAGGTCGGCGATCATGTCCGGGTCGAGGTCGTACGCCTCGTCGAAGATCATGGTGTCCCCGGTGAAACCACGACCGGATCCACCGGAGCGCGCGAAGAAGTTCAACCGTTCGCCGGTGAGCAGCTCGATGCCGGTCTCTTCGTTGCTCTGCCGGTACATACCGCCGATCGGCAGGCCCGTGCCGTCGTACTTCCCGCCGGTCAGCTTGTGCAGGTCCGGGGTTTGTCGCACCAACGTCTTGATGCGACGGAACATCAGCTTGCTGGTCTTGAACTGATGAGCCGAGTAGATCGACTGCGCGTCCCTCGTCAGGAACAGGGACACAAGCTGACGGGCCTCGATGATGCTGTTGTGCGTGGGGGTGAACAGCCGCCCCACCAGGTACACGCCATCAGCGCTGTCCACCTGGATACACCGGGTTGGCACCGATGGCACCGGGCGAACCGCGGTGATGCTCATCACCTCATGCCGCCGTGACGGCGGGGGCACGAACCGCGCGGACTTCCGAGGCATCTCGAACGGGTCGAACGTCGGCGTCCACAGGAACCGGTGCCGATTCTTCCGCGGCCGGCCGTTCAGCGACGACGCACCCACTCGGGCCGTCACCCGGATACCCAGGCTCCGCGCGAGCCGGGCAAACCCCTCGGCCAGCGCCGGGTCCGACGCCGAAAACTCCACCTGCGGGGACCGGTTCGTGATCGCGATCGACCCGTCCGAGTCCATCAGCCCAGCGAGCAGCACACGCCGCTGCGCCCCCGACGCCGTCAGGTAGACGTCCGGGATGTGCTTGTTGCCCCACACCCCAAGGCGCCGACAGCGTGACTGGAACCCGTCGCGCACCCGCGCGTCCAACCGGAAGTGAAGCCCCCACGCGTGGTTGTGGTCGTGGCGAGAAACGCGGATCACCTGCGCGCCCGCCTGGGTCATCCGGGCTGCCGTCCACCCAGCGTCCTGGTCTCCGACAGTGATCGTCGCAGCGCGAGAGCTGCCGTCTCCCAGCCACAGGCCGAGCAGGTACGGGTCGATCGGCAGGTCGGCGTGGGGAGTGTTCACCACCGTGTCGCAGCGGACCCGCCAGTTGAACTCCATGCGACCGTTGCCGGTCCGCCGCCCGCCGATCGACCCGTACAGGACTTCGGTTCGGACATCCCGCCACCCGCGGGCGTCGTCCTTGCGCTTGACCTTCCACAGGTGAGTGCCCGCCACGACATGCCGGGCGCCGTCGGTGAACTCCACCTCGAAGCACGGCTCGTCAGGGAACACCTCCGAGCAGGCCACAACCCGAGTCGGTTCACCGTCCCCGCCGTACACCTGCGCACCCGGGGTGATCTCACCGATCGTGGTCCAGCCAGTGGTGGTCAGGACCTCGGTGTCGAGGTGGTGAGGGCCCTTGCCGTTCTGCCGCGGGACGACCAGCCCGACTTCCAGCGCCGCCCACTTGCTGCCGACCCGCCGGTTCAGCGAGTCCTTCAGCACGTCCGCTTGCCAGGGATCCAGGTGCAGCCCTGCGTAGTCAGCAAGGTCGACGGCGTCACCGCCAAGGGAGCCGTCGAAGAAGGGCGGGGTACTAGCGAGCCGAGGTGTCCGGCTGTCGGTCGGCCTGGCGAGCAGCGAGCTTGTCAAGGAAAGTGCCTCCGCCCTCTGCTGTGATGGTCGAGCCCAGTTTCGCGGTGCCCAGGTGAGCGAATATGGTGCGCAGCGCCAGCGCCTGCTGCCGGGACTCCGACAACGCGCCGTCCATCACGATCGATACGTCCTGGCCCTCGACCTGCTCGGCCAGCTTCACCCACTCAGTGCGCCGGCTGCGCAGAATCCCGTCGAGTTTCTCCAGCCGGTCCACGATCCGGCACGCCTCGGCGACAAGCACCGCGGTGGCGGGATCGAAGGTGCGGTGCTCCGACAGCTCGGTCCACAACGCCTTACCGCGGGCGCTGAGACGAGCAGGCCTGAGCAGCGGTGAGGAAGTATGCACAACCACCCCCGTTTTATGCAGTCTGACCTGCGGCTCTGCGCGTTCCACGGCAGTTCTGGTCGGTTTGGAATGTGCTGGGGAGAGAAACGAGGCTGCTGCGTGCTGTGGACAGCGTCGTCGCGTTCCAAAAACCAAATCGATGGCCAAGTTGAGCCGTCTCACCGTTGCGCTGCATATTTATGCATGGAACGCGACGGTCAAGTTGCCGGGTAACCCGGTGGGTGGGCGGGTACCCGGCAGGGTGCCTGGTCGGCCTGGTCGGCCTGGACGGTTGGCCTGGTTGGTCGCCGTGCCGTGCCGCTGCCGTGCCTGCCTTCCTGCCTGCCGGACAGCACGTGTGTCTGTCCGACAGCGCGTGGTCACCACCGCCTGCTGGTGAGCAGGGGTGCCGTGGGTGCCCGCTTGGCTGCCCTGAGTGTGTGGCCGTAGGTGGCACCAGCGGAGCGGTTGCAGTGCCGGTGCTCGAGTGCGTCGGCTAGGGCACCGTCACCGCGTGCCCGTTCGTGGCCTTCGGGGTGGCCACCGTCGAGGGTGGCGGCGTCCCCCATGGGGTAGCCGCATCGTCGGCATGGTGTGCCTGGTAGGTGCCTGTCCTTGAGCTCGGCTACCCGCTGGCGGTGCGCCCAGCCGAGGCCACGCTCGGTGGTGGTGCGGGTGTAGGTGGTGCGGCGCCTGCCTGCCATGGGGTTTCCGCCTTGGTGGGTTCAGGGTTCGGGCCTGGCGGTTCGGTGGTTCGGTGGTTCACCGGTTCGCTGGTTCGGAGTTGGCTTCCAAGTGCCCTTGGTGGCCGCTCAGTCCGCTAGCCCCCCCGGGTGGTTGTCAGATTTGAGCTAGACCTCAGGGTGTGGGATGCCGTGGTGGTCCCGCAGTAGCTCGCGGAATCGGTGCTGTTTCGCATGCTCCTCGGCGACCGCAACGTGCACGTCTTCGACCGCAGTGCGGTTGCGTTTCGTGGAGGCACCGAGGATCGACAACAGCACGAGCTGCAGGAACACCGTCGAGCCCCACAGTGCGTACTTCTGAGCTACATCAGGCAGTAGGCCAGGGAATCCGCCGACGAACGCGAGGATGGCGAAGCAATACGCCATGGTCATCGTGCCAACCGCGTCGGATATCTTCGCGGCGGCACGCTCGTTGAATCGGGTGTAGGCGTTGCTCACGCGCTTAGGCCGCTGATCACAAACAGCTCCGTGTCGTAGTAGCGCGCGTCGTCGTCGTAGCCGGTGATTCGGTAGACGTAGTCGCCGTTCGTGGCGTGGATGGTGATGCGCTTGCCATCGCACGTCAGGTACGGATGATCGGCGGATTCGACCAGCTCGCGCGAGAACCGAACATGCTTCGTCGGCACGTTGTGAATTTTTGGGACCAGCTCGTCCTTCGTCACGCTAGTGCCCCTTGTGCCTGTGGTTGCCGCGAGAGATCGCGCCGGGATCAGCGGTAGGTGTCGGAAGAACCTCCACCGCGTAGGGCCATACGAGGACAGCCCTGCATCCCATCTTTGCTTTCAGCCTCTCGGTGGCGTCGAAACTGCCCTGGTAGTTGCTCACCACCAGCACCCAGGTGTCGTCGGGCAGTGGTAGTACCTGGAGGGTGATGGTGTTCATCAGCTCGTCCTTCATCAGTGCCCCTTGTGCCTGTGGTTGCCGTGATTACCGCCCCGGCGGTGATGCGGTGCGTGGTGCACATGGGCGCCGTGGCTGACGTGATGCACATGGGCACCCTTGTGCGCGTGGTGCTTGCCGCGCCGGGCCGCGGACATGTGCTCACGGGCCACAGCGGAGAACACGACCCCCTTGTGCCCCCCACCCCTAGGCATTCCGAGCGCCTTACTGGGTGGCAGGTGGTGCTGATGGCACCTGCGGCGGTGCTGACTGCGACGGTGGGGTGGTTGCGCCACCGATGCCACCGTTGACGGCCGGTGCCTGCTGTACGGGTGCGGGGGCCTCACCTGGTGCCGGTGGTTGCACCGGGGCGCCGTTGACGTCGGTGGCCACTGGTGTGGTCGCTGCAGCGGCGGGTTCTGCCGGTGTGGCCGCTGGTGCCTGTGCTGGCTGCGCGGGCGTGCCGGCGGGCTGTTGTGCCGGTGCAGGCGGTGCTGCAACTGGGGGCGCTGCTGCGGCTGCATCGCCTTTCAGGCGCGAGAGCATCTTGTCTACCCCGCTGAAATCGAGGTTGGCGGCCGCCGGCTGAGCCTTCAGGCTGGTGATCTCGTTCTCCATGGTGGTCAGCAAGGTGTTCTCTTCGACGACGTCGGCGTTGAGCTGGTCCTGGTCAGACACGATGGAATCCAATCGTTGGGTGATGAGTACGGTTTCGTTGAGGATCAGGTAGAGCAGGAAGCGGTCGTGGTTCACGGTTGCTCCCTCTGTGGTTCAGGCGGGGTTTCGGTGTCAGCCCCGAGGGCCGCCAACTTCAGCACGGCCAGAGCGTCGGCGCCGCGCATCCCGGACGCCCTCACCTCGTACATGGCCTTCGCGAGGTCTTGTGCGGGCCCGCCGACCTGCCCGAGATCCATTACGCCTTCTCCTCGCGTAGTGCCCGTTGCGCGAGCAGTCGGTCGATCTTGTGGTCCTGCTCGTCGTAGGCGGTGAAGCTGCCCAGATCCAGGGCGATGGCGCGCTGCTCCACCGCACGGGCGATCTCGACGTCGAGCTCGGCCAGGGTGAGTCTGCGGTCCAACATCACGACCTCCCTCGGATCAGGTCGAGGACGGCCTGTGCGTCGAACCACTCGCGGTGCCGCCGCTCTGCGTGCCAATTCTGATGGAGGATGGCCATCTCGGCTTCTTCTGTGGTCGGCAGGTGCCCCAGGACATACCCGGCCGCGGCGAGGTCGGCGAGCACGACAATCGCGTAGGAGTCGCCCGGGCGAAGCATCAGTGCTTGGGCAAGCGCATCGGCAGCGTCCATGGAGCGACCTCAGTCGAGGGGGTGCAGCGGGGGTGGAGCTAGATGTGAGATGGCTGGCGCCAGTGCCGTTCACCGTCGCCCTGCTGTACCGAAGTAACCCACAAGGTGTCGTTGCCGTCGAGGAACACTTGACCTTGGACGGAACTGTCCGGGGTGTCGCCCCAGACACGAGTGACGAGCATGGGGAAGATGTCTCCTGCTTTCGCGGTGTTGCCGGTGTGGATCACATGGCCAGTGGTGCCAGGCTCCTGTCGCTGTGCGTCGGAGCGGCGACGGTTCACTTCAGCTGCGTCTTGTGCCGTGAGGGTGTAGTGGACGATGCGGCCGATGCTGGGAGTGATCATGAGGGGCCTTCCGTTGAGGCGGTGACAGCCGTCGGCGTTGATCTATCTCGAAGTGAGGTAGCGGCGCGGGTCGCTTGAAGCGATTGGACCCGACCGCGTCCATCGAGTGACTGGTCCGAGCCCCATCGCGGCCCGAACTTGGTCGATGTGATCAAACATCGGAGCTACTGGGTAGTAGTACTCAACTCCGCGAGCCACGTATCGGGCGAAGCGGAAGTGGATAGTGCGCTCATCTCGCAAGGTTCCCGGCGTGATGGCGAGGATGTGCGACCACGGCACGCCGTGTTGCCGGCGCCTGTTGGCTAGATCGGTGGTGTGACCAATCTTGAGTAGATCCTCACGGTTGCGCAGGTAGTACACGACTGGCGGAAGGTGGGCCGCCAGCTTCGGAAAGCTCGGCTTCTCGCGGGCTACGCTGCCAAGTCCATGGATGCGCACGCGGTCAGTGCCGACGCCTTCGCGCCGTGGGTTGAACTGACGATAGGTAGAGTCCGACACGTCGATCCCCTTCGCAACAAGGTGGTTGGCCACGGCTCCGGGGTAGTAACAGCTACCGCCGGGGCCTATTTGACCTAGAAATGACTCATGCCCACAGGCGGAATATCCCGACATCTGTGAGCATGATGAGAAGTTGAGCGTCTCAGACTTGTCAAGCACGGTCAAGTGCCGGTCGAGGGTTGGCGTGTCGTCGGATGGTACGGCGTGGTGTCGGCGGTGTCTTGTCGAGCAGCGCGAGCACGTCACCGAGACGGAACAGGGGCGGGTCGTCGCGGTGCAGCCAGTGGTCGGTGATCTGCTCGCCGTGTTGCCAAGCTCGGGGGGTGAGCTGGCCGCGTTGCCGCCAGGTGCGCCAGGTGCTGTCGGGGATGCGCTGGCCCTTGTAGGCGTGCACGGCACCCATGGCTTCCTCGCGGGTGCACAGCGCGTCGGAGGTTTGCTCGAGCAGCAGCTTGCTCACGTCGCGGGCGTCGTACTGTGCGAGGCAGCGTGAGCAGCGCAGGGTGTCCGCGCCGCGGTCGATGTACAGGTCGTGCCCGCACGCCTTGCAGGGCCCGGCGTAGACGAGCTCTCGTCGGTCGACGGCCATGCGCGCGGAGGCGATGACGTCGATGATGGTGTCGTAGGCCTCGACTGCGGCCGGCAGTGACCGCAGGGCTTGGGGTTGGCGCGAAAGCCACAGAGCGCACACCTCGGCGGAAGTGACGGGCAGCAGGCTCAGCTCGGCGGGGTGGCGCAGCACGGTGACGGTTTCGCCGGTGATGATCTTGCCGTGCGAGATCCGGTCAGGCCGGGTGCGCTCGTACGTCTCGTCGCGCTCGTCGAGGACCAGGCGCTGCAGCACGCTGACGACGATGGCGATGTGCTGGTGCTCGGCGACCATGCGGGCCCAGGTGGTGAGGGTGTTGCCGAGGGCGTCGAGGCGGCGGGTGATGTCGGCGCGCATCGGCAACGGTGCCTCACTGCTGCGGCCGCCATTGCGCCCGGAGCTCATTCGGTCGAGGCGGGCGGTGGCGACAGCCAGGTCGGCGACGACACCGGGCACGGCGCGCAGCTCCTTCACGAGCGCCGCGGTGCATGACGTGCACAGCGGCAGGTTGTCGCCGCTGGGGTGGCCGCACGCGGCGTCGTAGGTCAGGTGCTTAGCCACCTGCGGAGACCTCACAGAGTGTGTGAATCATGGCTCCCACCGACGTGCCCCCCTCTGTACGACCGGTTGATGACGAGCCGTGAACCCGAACACCCCACCCTGATGGTCACGATCGGTTGGCACTGGAGGTTTGTCGGGCGCCTCGGTGTCTATGGCGAACACCTCGGTCCCGAGGATTCTGATCGCCAGCCTCACGCGTCCTCCGTCCAGTCCATGACCATGCGGTAGGTGGTACAGGGCCACGCCGGATAGTCCTCGTATCCTTCGCCGGGGTCGCAGCCGTCGCAGCTCGAGCCGTCTGAGTAGTCTCTCGCCACCGGCTGGTGCAGTTCAAGAATGTCCCGCCGCAGGGTTCCCTCGTCCATGGCGGCGATCCGGTCCTGATGCTCACGAAGTTGAGCGGCCATACGTAGCCGCTGGGCGGCGCTGAGCCGCTCGCGCTCGGCCACCCGCTCGGGCGTGGACGGGTGGAAGGCGAGTGAGATCGGTGGGCAGTCCTCCAGCATGGCCGCGCTGACTAGCATCGTGGCGGCGATCTTCCGCACGGGCGGCAGCTCAGGCATGAGCCACCTCCTGCGGCCACAGCGTCAGCACTCGAGTGCTTGTCGACGCCCACCGGATCAGCACGCCGGGCTGCTCGCCGATGGCGGCGGTGCGCTTGGCTGCGAGCAGTTCGGTCACCTGGCTGTCGTCGGTGAACACCAGCCCTGTGATGGCGTCGAGTAGGGCCCGGGCGAGCTTGTCTAGGTCAGGTTTGCGGGTGTGCTCCGGCGTGATCCGCTTGGGCTCGGACTTGCGCCTCGGCATAACGAACCGCAGCTCGACAGCAACGGCACCGGTAGGGTGCACGATCTGCGTTCCGATGGCTGAGCGAACACCGGCGGCGACGTCGGCTCGCCACGGGTTCGTCTTGGGGTTCGCTCCGGTGACGATGGCACGCTTGCCGACGACGAACGCTCGAGCGGACCCCTGCGGGACCGGAACGCCGGGAACGAACACTCGGGCGATCACGCTAGCCCCCCGCTGGCCCCTGCCATGGCCGTGGCCTTCATGCGTCGCAGACACGGGCACCGGGCCGAGCGTCCAGTGACAGGATTCGTGCAGTAGGCGTCGCGCTCGGCGTGGCAGCGGGGGCAGGGCAGGTGGATGCACGTGTCGTAGGGGTCGCCGAGCTGGCCGGCGTTCCCGGCGAAAAGCCCGATGGCAGCCGCTCGGGCGGGTGCGGCAGCCTCGTTCACCGGCTCGCCAGAGTCGAGCTGGCCGAGCTCGTTGCGCTCGTCGGGGTTCGTGCGCAGCCAACGGTCCTTCGCGATTTCAGCGACGAGGATCTTGATGTGCCCGGGTCGGGTCCAGCTGCCATCCGGCGGGCTGCCGATTCGAGCGAACACCGCGGCTCTGGCGTCAGCGAAGTCCAAGTGACCGATGACGGTCTGCCAGAGCGCGACATCGACCTCGCCGAGTGTGCGGTGGTCGTCGGCCTGAATGAGCTTGAGAATGTCCACGATCTCGTTGCGGTTCATCCGATTGCCTTTTGTTCTACATCGAAGTGCTTGAGTGATTCTGCATGTGCGAAATCGGCGTCGGAGCGAGATACGCGCGGCGCACCATTACTTGACCGAGCACCGCCGTATCCCTCGTTCGCTCGGCGCATCCAATTGCGCCACGTCGCGCTCCAGTCAGCCTTGACGCCCTTTAGGCCTGGTTGTGCTTTCCAGTGGTCGACGAACTTGCGATGCTCGGCACGAAGGTCGATACCCGGGCACTCGGTGGACATTTGGGATGCGAGGTCGTCGCCGGGTTGCCAGTCGGCGGGGAGGCGGGTCGCGCGGGCGCGCCCGCGCTCAGGCTCACGAAGTGAGCCCCTCTCTTCCTCTTCTCCTTTTATCCTCTCCTCCACTACTCCAGGCGATGGACTCTCGCGAGGGTTCCGCGAGGGTTCCGCGAGGGTGGCGTGGTTAGCATCATTCTTGCTGGTAGGGAGCGGGTAGCGGGGCTTGTTCGGCTTGTCGATGCGTTGGTGTAGGTCCCAGTTGGTGACGTACACCAACGCCTTGCCGGCGATGACGTACCGGGTGATTCGACCGCTGTCAGCAAGGCTCTGCAACCCTCGCGACACTCTCGCGAAGGTCTCGCTAGGTTCACGCTCCACGTCTGCGGCGAACAGGTCGGCGGCGATCAGCGCGAGCTTATCGATACCCACTCCATTGTCGTCCACGTAAGACCAGAGGCCTATAAACAACAATCGGTTATCCCAGGGCAGACACGTGACGTCATCGGAGCGCCAGAAGCCAGGCTTGATTGATCGAATGCGCATACTCAGGCCACCGTTTCGTTCTTCAACTGCATTCTTTCGATCTCCCGCGTCACATACCACGCCGCCTTCTTCAAGTCCTCCAGTTCGCGACCAGGGTCTTTCGCACCGGCCCGGGCGAGGTATTTGACCGCGTTTCCGCGATTGAAATTGAGGCACTCGGCAATGTCGATGACCTCTGTGTCGTTGGTAAAGGCGGAGTAGTACGGGGGGTGATTGATGAGGTCCACCGCTGGTGTTGCACCATGGGGGTATTCAGGCATCGAGCAGCTCCTCTCCGCCGACCACGAACCCGGCACAGGGGCACGCCCGTCGCTTCTCGCTCCACACCTGCTGCCCCTCTGTGCCGGTCCAGCACGTGGCTGCGGCTCTACGTGGTGTGCCGTTCGGCACCCGGCCGTGGTGCTCGACGGGGTCCAGGCAGCGAGCGCACAGGGCACCAGGGCGGATGGATCGCACGGGCACGTCCCGGGCGTTCACTGGGCTTCACCCGTACCGTCGCAGTCCAAGCAGGGGAGAGGCACTACAAGCCCCATGCGCACGGCGAGGTCAGAGCCGGGCGGAAGCGACTCCCAGAACGTCCACGGTGCGTGCTCGTCGTCGCTTCCGACCCGTCCGCAGCCGTCACACTTCCCACAGGCACTCACAGCGCTTCCTGCTCTTCCTCGTGGCACTTGGTGCACTCCAGGTAGGCGACACCGTCTGCTTCCTCGATGGCTACCCAGTCGTGGTCACAGTCCTCGTTCACTCACGCACCACCGGGTATGGCGTCTGGTTCGAGTGATCCCCACCGAGCCAGTGCTCACGCTGGCGTTCAGTCTCGGCGTGCCAGGCCTGGAAACGGGCAAGCTCGTCGCGGGCCTTGTCGCGCTCGGCGCGGCACCAACGCGCCTCACGTTCCTGCGCGGCCAACCTCACGAGCAAGGACCCCACCGTCTCGGGCGGGTCCATCTCGTCGGCGTGCTGTCTCAGCGCGAGTACCGCTCCACTGGCAGCTGCGAACTTCGACAGCCACCCCTCGTCGCCCAGCCAGTCCGCTGCCCATCGTGCGGCGCGGGCCTGCTCAACTGGGGACAAGTCGTCACTCATCCCTTGCCGCCGAACGGATCGGCCACAGACTTGAGCGGCAGTGGCCCCGTGGTGTCGTGGCTGGTGTCGTCCTCGTCCCAGCTCCCGTCGTCGTTCTCGTCGAACAGGCCTGGTTCGGACTCGGCCGCCGGCTTCGGCCCGGTGCCTTCCCAGAGCTCGTCGACCTGCATCTTGGCGACCAGGCGCATCTCGCCGTCCTTCATCCGTTCGCGGGTGATGGCGGTGCAGGTGGCCTCGACGGTGTAGACGCGGGCTTCGTCGAGCTTCGGTGGATCTTCGAGGCTGTCGGAGGACATGCCGGCGAACTTCACGCGGCTGGCTTCGATGAGGGGTTCGGTCATGTCTAGTTCTCCTCAGTGGTTTCGGATTCGGTCTGGGCGTTCAGCTCGCGCAGCTGCTCGATGCGTGTGGTGACGAGATCGCGGACGGTGGCGGCCTCGTTCTCCGGCAGGCCGGCTGCGGTGCGCCAGATCTCGCGTAGCGCGACGGCGTTGTCGGTGGCTGCGATCTCGTCGAGCAGGTTGTCGACGTCGACGGCGGGCGTGTCCGGTTTCTCGCCCGCTAATGAGGGCGGTGTGACCGCGGCGGCGGCTTCGAGAATGGTGCGGGGCTGACTGTGGATCCGGACTGCCTGGTGGATCACGGCGCCGTCCTCGTCGAGGGTGGCGCCCAGCTCCTCCGGTGTGTGTGCGATGCCGAGCAGGGCTTCCTGGCAGGCCAAGCGGGCGCACTCGGTGATGGCTCGAGCCGACAGCATCGCGGCGGGGTACTTCTTCCAGTTGTCGTTGCTGAGCAACCCAGCCGTCTTGGCTCGTTCCATGGTCCAAGTGACCTCGAAGGTGTACTCGGAGTCGTCGGATCGGACGATGCTGGCCGTTGCGCTGGCGTCGTCACCTCGGACGCGGAGCTTGTGTCCGGCGCGCCGTACGAGGGCGCTCATCAGTCCCGCGCTGGCGCTCGGGCGGCCCTTGATCACGTGCACGCCGGTAATCGCGGCCATGGGTGACAGGTCGAGCATCTCGGCGAACTCGATCGCCCACAGCAGGTTGGCTGGCTTCTGCTTGTAGTCGTCGGGCAACAGGCCAGACACCGCGAGCTGGCGGGCGTAGTCGAGCTTGGCGGGCATGGCGGTGGGGCCGTCATAGGTGGCTAGGGCTGTGGACATGGTCAGGCTGCTCTCTCGGTGGGGGGTTGTTTGGAAGCGCGCAGACTGGGCGGGTTGTCGCCCCGCCCAGGTACTCGGACGGCGATCTTGCGGCCGTCATAGGTGGCAGTACGAGCCACGCCGAGCGCGTCGAGCACAGCGGTGGTGGCCCCGAGTGCGCGGGCCTTGGCCCGCTTCTCGTCGGCCTTGGCCTCGATGTACTCGTCGGCGAGGGCGGGTTCGAGCGGCACCTCGACGTCGACGATGTCCGGGTTCAGTTCACGCACGCACTGGTACGTCGAACCGTGCTCGTCGAGGTTGGGGCGCTGCGGTTGCGCCCCGGTGGGCAGACTTCGCATGAACCTGGCACCGGCCGCTGCCAGGGCTTGGCCCTCTGCGGCGTCGTAAGTGACCAGGTACTCGGCGAAGGTCAGGTAAGGCAGCAGCACCGCGACGTGACACTCGGTTGCTCCGGTGACGTGGAGCTGCCAAAGGCACTGCGCGCGATACCCGATCGGGATTTCGTCGGTGCCGGGTGTGCCCCACTCGTCGCTGTCGCTGGACGACTTGCATTCGAGCAACACCGTGGTGCCGTCGTCGCGAGTGACCAGCCGGTCGGGGCTGGCGGCCACCCACTCGGCGCCGGGGGCTACCCAGGTGCCGGTGGATTCGACGCGCCAGTCCCGGTGCTGGTCGGCGAACCACGCGGCGACAGCGGGTTCCAGCAGGTGTCCTCGGCGCATCTCCTCGGACTCCGGCTCAGGCGGAACGAGGCCGGCCATCCGGTGCCACATCGCAAACCGCGACTCGTAGGGGCTGAGCCCGACGACGGCCGCAATCTTGCTGGCGCTCATCCGTGTGAGCCACTCCGACGACCCCGGCTCGACGACGTGATCGAGCAGCACCCCGGTAAGCCCGTCCGAACGTGCGCGGGTGCTTACCAGATGCTCGCCTGCCCATGATTCGACCGCGGTGCGGGGGAAGTGCAGGCGGCGGCCCATGCGGGTGCTGTGCGGCGCGCTGGGTCCGGCTGCGGTACGGCGGCGATGGAGAGTCCGCACTGAGCACCCCAAGTGCTCGGCGAGCTCGGGCAGTGTGAGCATCTCGGCGCTCATCGGAGGCGCTGCCAGGAGATGCTTGTCGGGGTAATGGGTGCGGCGCAGTGCGCGCATTGGACACGGACATAAGAGGTGAGGGAGGCCATCATTTGCACTTTGTGCAGCTGACACCACAGGAAGGGGTGCTGATGTGCACAAGGCGGTTCGAGTATCCGCATCACCCACACGGCGGACCGTTCGCATACTGGGTGAGGCCCGCCCCCGCGCCCCACATCACAAGGCGGCACGAAATCCAGGCACGCCAACGTCCAGCCGTCGACGTCGGGTTCGATCACAAGTTCGGTGGTGGTCACGACACGCGCCTCCGTTGCAGAAACTCAGCGGCGGCCCGGGATGCCGCGCGCCGTGAGGACGACCCGGCTGGTTTGCCCGCGGTGGCTTCGACGGCGCGTCGCAGCTCGGCGGGCAGCGTGGCGCGGCAGTCAGCGCAGGTGACGGTGCGGACGAGCGGCATGCGCCCGCAGCCGCCGGGGCAGGGGTGTCGGCGAGCAGTCATGCGGTACCACCCAGCGACAGCAGCTCGAACAGGTCGGTCGGCTCGGCATGACGGTGGCAGTCGCACGGGCAGCGCCACACGTGCGACGGACGCACCACCATCGGCAGCGACGGGGGCACACCGCCATTGAGGCCGATGCTCACGTAGCACTCCGGCGACCACGAGCCGTGCTGCTGGAGACCGCCGAGCCGGTGAGCGCAGCGCCCGTGGTGCCCGGCACCGCAGTGCCCGGACACGCCACCCTCGCAGGCTGGAGGAATCCCGAAGTCGGCGATCATGACGTCGCTCCGTCCACGAGCCTGTAGGTCCAGTCGAGCAGCTCGCGCGGGTTGGACTGGTCGGAGATCATCGCGGCCAGGGCGATGCACATGACGTGCAGCTCGGTACGGGAGAAGGTGTCCAACCACCGCCACACCGAGGCCGGATCTTCGTCGCGCACCATGGTGACGGCTTCCAGGCCGCGCTGAGCACTGTTCTCGCACAGGGCACCGCGCTGCTGGCGGTCGGAGGGGAGCAGCGTCGGCGCGTTCATGGGGCCACCCCCGCCGCACGTAGCGCCATAAGGGCTCGGGCTTGCTCGTGCTCGTAGGTATCGGCGTCGGCCGTCCAG
>JAABUY010003828.1_pt1 | contig 16191 bp, 19 predicted proteins | sample 5560271 | NCBI WGS metagenome assembly JAABUY01 (sample SAMN10711886, study PRJNA513374) | rock metagenome | isolation source: Antarctica rocks | place: Antarctica: Victoria Land, University Valley
ACCGTTGACATCAGGGCACCGACTTCCTGGGGAGCATACACTCGCTTGATGCCCTATTCTATCCCGCCGCGCCGCCCAATGGAAGGGCTCTACGGCGAAAACGGGAAGTTATTCCTTAATGAGCCCTTAGCCCAGGTCGGTGTGGCGGCGGATCTCAGAACGCTTGAAGTGGTGCTACAGCAGATGGCGCGGCGGGTGTATGGGCCGGTCTTGAGTGCGTTGCTACGCGTCCAGGAGGCACACTAGGCACCTTCGCAGGGGTGCGTGTCCTGTGGGGGTGCGTTGCGGGTGGTGGAGCGGGCGCGCCTCCGGCAGGTGCGCGGACTCGTGGGTGATACGTAGGTCTGTCGCGTCACCTATGTCTATATGCAGTGTCACCAGGGGGTGGCGCCCTTGGACCAAACGCTTAGTCTCGGTCCCTAGGGCGTGACACCGGGGCTCGCGCGCGTTCTGTGCCGAGCCGGGAGCACCGACGCGTTCGCGGAGGCGGCCACCAGTGTGCAGGAGACACTGGGCGTGGGGGTGCCGGTGGAAACGGTGCGCGTCCTCTGTGAGGCGGTCGGCACCCTCGCGGAGGCCCAGGCGCAAGACGAATTGGCCGCGCTGCAGAACGGCCCACGCCCCGAGGCGAACGGGGGGGGCGAGACCCGGCTGGTGGAGGTCGATGGGGTCCAGGTGCCGCAGCATGATGGCTGGCATGAGATGAAGGTTGCGCGGGTGGTGCCCTTAGTACTACAGTTGCACTTGACCGCTTACGGCATCTACTGTAGAGCCGCTGTCCTGATTTGTGCTTATAGCTCTCCTAAGGAAACGTTGGAGGATCACGCATCTGTCCGGAGTGATGTTATGATTTCGTTGAAATACAACTGTAGTACTTAGGACCGGAGCAGCGGACCGAGGCGCTGACCGGGCGCATCACCTTGTGTCCGCAGGACGCCCCTGTCAGGGCCACTTACTCCGAAAAATACCCTCATCCGGGCGTCAGGCGGCGTCCTTGGGCGCTAACGTGACCGTGTAGCCGAGCGCTTCGAGCCCTTTGACCAGACGGGCGGCCCGCCGCTGCGGGTGCGGCGGCTGGTAATAACCTGTGGTGCGAGTGGGGATCAGAGACTGAAGCGGGCAAGGGAGCGATGAGCACGCCCGTGGCCCACGTTCCGCACCCCCAGGCGAGGATATGAGAATATCACGGCAAGGAGGGCAGGGGGGTGCAATGCGACACGTACCAGACAGAGCGGCTCGACCATCTAGGCATCGTGGCGGAGGTCTGCCGCGAGATTGGGCTAGCGGACTGGCTCGACGCGCAGGCATCACAGTTGGCCCAGCACGTGAGCATCGGAACAGCGACGGTGGCCATGGTGCTCAACGGCCTGGGCTTCAGCAACCGACAGCTTTGTCTGGTGCCGCAGTTCTTCGCGACCAAGCCCGTGGCGCTGCTCTTGGGCGAGGGTGTCAGAGCTGAGGGACTCAACGACGACTGCCTGGGCCGCACCTTGGACTGGATCGCGGCGCACGACCCCACGCGCCTGTTCGCGGGTCTCGCCACACAGGCCCGCCGCCGGTTCGGTACCGGCCGGCGCTTTGTGCATGTCGATACGACCTCGTTCTTGGTCAGAGGCGCGTACGAGACCGATCCCGAGGCGGACGCGGCCATCGCCATCACTTATAGGTGCTCGCGCGACAAGCGGGCGGATCTCAAGCAATGGATGCTGGCCCTGGCCACCACCCAGGACGGGGACGTGCCGCTCTTCCTACGCGCCCTCGACGGGAACAGCGCCGATGTGCGCAGCCTCTCGGCCGCGGTGCACGCGCTCCAGGCGCAATTTGCAGCCTCCGAGGACGAGGAAGCGTCCATTTTCGTGGCGGACAGCGGTCTGTACAGCGCGGACACCATGGCCGCGTTGCAGCGGGACGGGGTGCCCTGGATCAGCCACGTGCCCGAGACTTCGACCGCGGCCAAGGCGGCGATCGACCTCGACGCGCCCGACTGGCAGGAGGACGTGGACACGGGGCGGTCCTGGCTGGTGCGGTCGCAGACGCTGGAGCACGGGGAGGAGCGCTGGCTGGTGGTGCGCACACGCGCGGGCGAGGAGCGGGCGCGGGCCACGATGGAGCGCGTGGTGCCCAAAGAGCAGGAGCGCTGGACCAAAGCGCTCTGGCATCTGGGCAACCAGACCTTTGCCTATGCGGCGGACACTGAGGCTGCCCGGCGACGGGAGACGGCGACCCTACTTGCCTGGTGCAGCGTGACGCACACACTGGCGGAGCAGAGGCGCTACGGGGGCCGCGGACACCCCGCGGCGGGCGCGGTGGGCACGTCGGTGTGGACCATACAGGCGACACTCACCGTGCATCCTGAGCGTAGGGCGGGTGTGAACGACGGCGGGTAGGCAATCAATCCGTAGGAGCCGTAGGCGACGAGTAGCGCAGGATGACGCCCGTCACGGGGGAGTCCGCGCCGATGGATGATGGAGAGCGGGATGGCGGTGCCATCGGCAGCGGTGGCCATCACCTCATGCGCTTCCACCGCGCTCATGTCTATCGCGGATGGGGGTAGCCAGCCAGTGTCCTTGATCGTACCAGCAATTGTGTCGTAGCGATAGAGGCGCGCGGAGACGGTCCACGACATCAGCTCGAGAAGCAGGTCAGGTGCAGACGACTCACCGGCCCAGGCCGCGATCGTGCCTTCGACCGGCAGCGGCACCTCGACAATGGCTCCGCCCTGCGGATCGACGCGCCGTAGACGCCCCGCACCCACCGCGAGGTCGCGCGTCAGCAGCACATCGCCAACCACATGTATCCCCTTAATCACCCGCTCGGTCTGCGGCACCACGACCGTCGCCGTGGCCAGGTCGGGCTCCTGCACACGGGCGGTGCTCACCGTCCGGCGGGGGGCGTCGCGCTGCGTGAGCAGGTAGAGCGTATCGCCGCACAGCGCGTAGCCGATTACCGCATCGTCCACGGTGGCGACCTGACACCAGGGACAGGTGGCGGGGTCGGCAAGGCCGGCGGCCGGGGCGATGTACAGCTCGACCTCGGCCTGCGTACCAGGCACGACGAGGCCGATCAGCCAGCGGCCGTCCGCCGAGGCCTCGACGAAGGGGTAGGCGATCGGGTCCATGGCCACCGCCGCATGGATACCACTACCGAAGACGATTGGGTCGGCCTGGGGATCGGTGCCCAGGCGGTGCAGACGCACCACACTGTTCAGGTAGCGCGCGCTCGGTGGCGCATCCGGCTGAGGCGCCGCGAGTTGGGAATACAGGAAGCCGCTGCTGTCGGCCAGCCAGTACACCACCCCGGGCACCCGCTCGATGGCCAGGTCATGCTGCGTGCCACTCTCCACCTCGATCACATGCAGGACGCTGTCTTCATGAGCCGCTCTGCGAGAGGCCGCAGGCCACCAGGCGCCCATCGGGCGACGGGTAGTACCAGTCGATGGTGGTAAAGGTGTCTCCCGCAATGCGATTGGGATCAAGCAGCGTCCAAGCAGGCGCCTGCGGCAGGCCGCGCATGATGAGCTTGGGTAGGTCGTCCCTCGGTTCGCGCAGGCGATAGAAGGTGCGACCAGCGGCGACGCGCAGGTGCGTCAGATGGGGCATGGCTCCACTTAGTGCGGCAATACGGGTCAGCAGGGCGGCCCCTTTAGGCAGCGCGTCGAGCGTAGCGCGCGCGTAGGCGCCTTGCACACTGATCCAGGCGCGAGCCTCCGCACTCGTGGCGTCTTCCATTCAGCGGTACGGATCGTCGATGGTTGTAGCAAAATAGGTGTCCTGCACGATCTCTACGCGTGCAATCTCGGGTGTCATTGCGTCACTCTCCTATTCATTACTCGCGTCTACACGTCTTTCCTGGCAGCCACTCCGTGCTCGGTCGCAGAGGGCCGTGAGCGCGGCGCGCACCGTGAGCACACTCGATGTTAGATGAGCTGAGGCCCCGCCCGCTCCTTGCACGTCCGTCGGCCGAGACACACCGTCGGCCGCGCCGGAGCGTTAGGGTGGAGGTCAGTCCACCGGCAGAGGCGGCGCATTCAGTGTGTGGGCGGCGGGCATTGCCAAGTTGGGGCGAACGGGAGACGAGTCGGCAGCCTAAGCCGCCACATCACTGCTGGCCTGCGCCGCCGATTGGTCGCTATGCGGCTGTGCCGGCAACCTCGGGCCACCTCGCGAAGCGCTGATCGAGCACGGCACGGTGCTGGGTTGCTGATAAGCGATGCCGACCGGGGCTGAAGTGCTCCCGAATCAGACCGAACGGTTCGAGGAAGCGCTGCGCTTGCCCCGGCGACTTAAAGCGCCGCATCGCCCGCTCCCGTTGCCGCGTTGGCTAATAGGAGTTCTCCGCCCGATTGTTCAGCCCCTTGTGCTGACGGTGCTCCGTGCCCGGCAGGATCTTCTTGATGGCTGGTCCGTAGCTGGCTAGTTTATCCGTCACCGAGACACGCGGAGTCTCCGGATAGCCGTCCACCACCCGCTGCAGGAGGACCTCGGCCGCCGCCTGGTTGCGTCGCTCCTGCACCAAGATCTCCAGCACCATTCCATCCGCATCGACCGCACGCCAGAGGTAGAATCTCTATCTTTGCACTTTTGGGGAGGGATTGAGGTATGGCGATCCATCTGGTAGCAAGAGGGTGCTCAAACGCCCTTGATGCCAGGAGAAACGCCATGCCTGTCCCGATTGTATGCCTTGACGCTCGTGTCCGCCAGTGGGCCGCCAACTTCGCCGCGTGTTTCAGCAAGCCGCAGTATCAGCACGTCGTGACCGTGCTGCTGGGGTTGCTGCTGTGTCAGGAGGCGCGGACGCTCACGGGACTGCGGCGGCAGGTGGCGGGCGGTGCGAGCGTCGCCAGCCTAAGCCGGTTCATCGCGCGGGCACCGTGGGATGAGGAGGTGGTCGTGCAGACGTGGCTGGCCCGTTTCCAGACACAGGTTGCCCCCTTGGTGCAGGCCGAGCGCCTCCGTCAATGCCAGGCACGTCCCCTTCAGGTAGGACGCCCCAAGGAACCCCTCGTGACCGGGCACCTTATCGGCGACGACTCCACGCTGGCCAAGCCCAAAGGCAAAAAGATGGAAGGGGTCGGCCACCACTACTCCAGCACGGCCACCACGCGGGTGCGTGGGCACTCCCTGGTGCAGGGACTCTATGTTCTCTTGAGGCGGCGCTGCCCGCTCGCGCCGCGCCTCTACCAGCAGCAGGGCGTCTGCGCGGCGCGGGACGTCCCCTTCCGCAGCAAAATCGCCCTGATGGAGGAGCAGATCCGCACGTTTGAGCCGGTGGCAGGGACCCGCACACATGTCCTGCTCGATAGCTGGTACGGAGCCAAGAGCCTCTGGCGGGCGGCGCGCGACCGGGGCTTTCTGATCACGACGGGCCTCAAGAGCAACCGCTCCCTGCGTGTGCCCGCCCCCGACGTGGAGCAGGGCTGGCGCTGGCAGCTCCTGCGGGCGTACGCCGCCGGGCTCACGGCGGACGATTTCACGCTGCTGGACTGGCCGCGCCAGGGCAACAACCCCGATGAGCCACGCCAGGTCTACATCCATGTGGTCCAGACACGCGTGCGCTCCCTGTACCGCTGCCAGCTCGTCATCGCCCGTCCCACCCTCGATGCCCCGGCGTCCGCGACACGCTACTGGGCGTCGAGTGACCTGGACGCCGACGTGCCCACGCTACTCGGGCACATCGCCGCGCGCTGGGACGTGGAGGTCTTCTTCGGCGACACCAAAGACCTCCTCGGCCTGGACCAGTACCAACTCATGACGACCACGGCCATCGTGCGCTTTTGGACTCTGGTGCTGGCCGCCTACACCCTGATCGACGAGGAGCGGGCGCGCCTGGCCCTGGAGCAGCAGCGCCCTGTCACCAGCGGTGAGGCCCGCCGTGCGCTCCAACACCTCCATTACCGCCATCTCCTGCACTGGATTGAGCAAGAACTCCACGCGGGCGGCGATGCCGACACCTTTTACGATCGTCTGGCGGCGTAACCCTTATGAAAAGTGCAAAGATAGAGGGTAGGGTGCAAAGATAGAGGGTAGGGTGCAAAGATAGAGGGTAGAATGTCTTCCCGTTCATCTTGATGTACATCTCGTCGAGATGCCACCGGCCCTTTGGCTATGGTGGCCGTCGCTTGAGTTCGGCGGCGATGAGCGGACCGAACCGTAGGCACCAGGCGCGAATGGTCTTATAGGAGACGACCACACTGCGCTCGAACAGGAGTTCTTCGGCCCCACGATAACTCAGGGGAAAGCGGTAGTAGAGACGCACGGCCTGAATGATGATCTCGGCTGGGTAGCGATAACCACAGTATGATAGGCCGACTAACGTCATAGGGCGCTCCTCCCTCGCTCGTCTCAGCCGACCCTTTCCGGAGCCAACTCGACAATACTCAGGCTTGACAAAGCTTGATTAGCTGCTACTCTGTATGTTAGGAACAGGTCAAGTAAAGGAAGAGAGGTAATGAAGATGAACTCGAAGGATTTGAACATCACTATCGGTAGTGCTCGTGTGGGTGCCGCGATGATGCAAATGAACAGGATGGAGTCAGTGGATGACCTTGCCGCATCCTCAAAGGAACAGGTCGTAGTTGCCCGAGAAGTCCGAGCGCCATGGGATGTGGTTGATAGCACATCTAGCTCGTCACACAATCGCTTTGAGTCGGTTAGCAAGGAATAGAGGACTGCGTGAAGGCATTACCTGGTGCGGAAGGAAGGTCTCAGTATTCCTTTCCGGGCCAGGTAGTGCCTTGCACGTCCAGGATTTGCTGGACGCAGTATTAAGTCTATATAATGGCTATCCAACCAAATGGCCCATAGTCAGTACAGCAGACCTTAGCAGTTGAGTTGTTGCCCAGCACCAGTACAGATTATTGGTAGTTGCGAGGGATTAGAGTGGCATCAGACATGAGCATGTTCACTAAGGCGGATGCCGCAAGTGCGTCTATACTTCGTAAGAAATTCGGAGGCATGGTCCTTAGTGACTGGCGCAAGATTCTTGCTTTCGCAGATGGCAAATCGATTTTGCCAAGCGACCACAGCCACCTCTTGGTGGACGCGCTCGATGAACTCAGTGCCGCTGATGTCTCTGTACGTAGCGAACTCATCTTTTTCTATTTCCTTGCTCTCGATCGCATTCATCATGACAATCAGATTGGCGCGGCGACAGCAATTACTTCGCTTGGCAACACGCTCCTTGATTATGCGGCGGAAGGAGTCGTGTCAGGTAGTCTGCCAGTAACACAGGCCGTTGGTGGTGGTGTAGACCTACCTGCGGCAGCGCCCGGGAGTGCATTTCCTGTGGTGCCTGTTCAGGGGGTGCTCGACAACAGCATCATTCAAGTGAACGCCCGCGAGATAAAAAAACTCACTAATGCAACATGGTTGGTTAAGCCACAGCTCCAAGACCGGCCTGGCATTCGCGGCGCAACAGCTCCTATCGAGTTCGAGATAAGGAAGTACGACGAACAGACATCCGCGTTTGCCGGCATACCGTGTCACTTGCGTGTTCTTCAAGGTGACAGCGAAAAAGGAAGGTCCGTGTTAGCAGGGCTGGAGCACGCCTTCGACCTCATCCGGACTACGGATCCGGAACTTGCGTCGGAGATCGCGGTGCTGACGGAATATATTGTCCCAATGGAAGGGTTGCAGTTTATTGGTGGTTCTGATATATTCATGTACGGAGCGACTTTTTTGTGCTTGAAGCCCGAATGGTCTGCGTTGTGCTTTGCAGACCACATCATTCATGAGGCGGCACATCAACTAATCCATGCGGTCCAAGAGTTAGACCCACTCATACTGAACGGAGATCAAGTAGGTCAACCGTCGCCGATTCGGAGCGATCCTCGCCCTCTTTATGGATCCTTCCATGCGACATTTGTGTTCCTGCGCCTTGCATCGTTCATGTTGAAGGTCTTTGAATCAGGAGAGGGTGATGTAGTCCGCGAAGCGGAAATACGTTTACACCGACATCTCCTTGGCCTCCTTCAAGGGCTTAACATCCTAGTAGAGTATGGACAGTTCAGTGAGAGTGGCAAGCGCTACTTAGAGTCATGGATTAATGCTGCGAAGGAGCTTACGGCATCAGTTGGAATGCCAAATAGCCAACTATACCAGCTACTCACCTGGGACTACCAACAGGCAAATGGCAAGCTTCCTATGCTCACTGTGTAGACATGGTTCCTAAACCAACAGTGTGTTAGCAAACGAAGAATTCATCGCATCCTGAAGTAGTGATTGACTCATAATCCAAGCAAATACGCTGAACAAACACAGTGCGTTTGAGTCAACTCTTTGTGTCATGCCTCGTCAGTCTGAGGCAAAGCAGATGATGCCCGATCTTACAGCTGACGACCATGGTGCCAAATTGTAGCCATCAATATGGAGCACCACTATGAGGTATCCTCTGTGGTGCAATGCGCATCGAGCGATGCATATGAGTCGTGAATATCTTGCGGTCATGTTTGACGCTACTCTAGGCGCAAGCACAGATTTACGTTGGTCAGAATTCATGGTGGCACAATGATGAGCGACCACTTGAGACGACCGTCTCTGACGCTCGGCGCGAGCGGGCTGATGTTGCGAGGCGGCCCACAACTAACAAGGCGTGTTCTTGATGCTGCTGCAAGTAATAGATTTACAAGACTTGACGTTGCAGCGGTGTGGGGTCCTCTCTACGGCTTAGCAGTTGGCAACCTTCCAGTCGTCGTTCGTATTCCTGCCGACAGTCACTGGCATGTCGGCAATAGCCCACCTCCACCGTTCGAGGTTGCGTACCCATCAGGGGTGGTTGATCGAACGCTTGCAGACGTCAAAGCAGCAGGTCTCGATATAGATATCGCTCTGTTTCATAAGTGGGATCCAACATGGGGTGGCGAACAATTAGCGGAACTGTTGACAGATCTTACTAAGCGGTGTGCTCACAGCGGCGTTCGCTTCGGCGTTTCGTGCCCGGACAGCCATCCCAATGCAGCTCTCAGTGTCGCATCGTCGATCACGACAGTTTCTCTACAATACAATGTTGCTAATCAACGCGCGGCTGCCTTTGGGGGTACCTACGCTGACAGCGGCTGCTCAGTTTCTGTAAGAGCGCCGCTCGACACAGGATCGCTCTTGCCGGGTTTCCTCGATCGCCTTTCAAATGGAGATGTCCGGAGGAGAGTGTTCACACCCTTTGCTGATGCAGTCAATCGCTGTGCTGCTGTTGTCGCACAGATCGCAAATGAATGCGGGGAGTCGTCCGTCGGGGTCGCTATCCGCTGGATCCTTCGGCAACCATGGGTGGACGAGATCTGTGTTGGTGCCACATCTGTCGAACAGATTGAGGAGATCGCGGCGGCATGGTACTCAGGCCCGCTACCTGTTTGGGCCAACCAACTCCTTAACAGTGCTGACTGGAGTTGGCGGTATCAATAGTCCGTGTCGGCAACGGTCGTGCTGACTCTCGCGGTCATGAAAGCCCGCCATCTGGTTCTGACCACTCCTGCCACGATGGGTGAACCGGAAACAAGCGCGATCTTCCAAGTGGATATGTGCGGCCTTCGACTATCGGTACGCTTGATGGCACGGGTGTCCACCAAGGCTCGTGTTTAAGTGCTTGGGAGAATAGCTCATGAACTCGTTGCTTTGCACCGAATATCAGTTCTGCAGAAACAGGCTCTTCAGGCAGCTGCCACCGAAAATCGCCCGAAATACGGAGCGCGTTCAACATGTTTGGTAGGGCGGCGTGGGTGGTAAGGCAGTGAAACACCACCACGTCTCCTATCCGATATCGGGTCGTCGCCCATCGCGGCTCGTGGCTACTTAGCACTCGTAGCTCAATCTGGGGCTCTAGGTGGCTGCCAGGCAGTAGTGCCAGCCCACCAAGCTGCTCCGAAATGTCCATTAACGGAACCCAGGTGGTGATCATGTCGTTGATGCCCCAGTACGAGAAGTCCTGGTGTGCAAAACGACCTGGCTCTGTCTTGTACTGAGCGGGCGGGGTAGCCCGCAAGACCTTAGATGGAAGTGGGTAGACGTTAGGACCAAGAAGGTTGGCTACTAGTCTGCGTAACGGTGTGAGATAGGGAAGACGATGGAACTCCACGGAGTCTGCCGCAGCGCGATACGCTGGGTGACTCGCGCGCGCATCTGAGGAGCATCCCTCCGGTAGCATCGTACCGTCCGCGTCAATCCAGCCTCCCCTCTGCAGAGCCGCGCGTACTGCACAGACAGCGGCATTCAGATCGTCGGGGTCCAGCGCCGACCGGATTAGCAAATATCCGTCCCGAGCGAATGTTGTTTGGAGCGCATTCTGATCTTCTGCTAGATGGGTCGAATCAACGAGCTCTTCCATCCATTTCCTCCCGTGCCGCTCACGCCCTCTGATCCCCTGCGGCTGCCGATAATTCGTACGTACAATAACTCCTGGACCCTACCTACGTTGAAGCGGGAGGGTGAGGGAGTCCTATGCCAACGTCATCGTCACCATGTTATTGTTGCTGCTCTACGGCAGCCCGCTGACCCCTGCCGCCTTGCGGGTGATAGACCTCGTGGCCGGTGAGCAGCCGGTCCGCCTCAGCGGCAATGGGTAGAGGTATACCGACCATTCGCACGTGCGATTCCCACCAATCCGACAGGCCTTGCGGATGAGTGCCGTGGCGATGCACCCAAAGGGGCTGATAGATTGGTCAGATGTAGGCATCGGTGACGATCAGGTCTTTTCACTCTCGCCCTTGGATCGCGCATTTTAAATGTACGAGATACGGTATTGCCGTGTCAAGGGCAGTAACAGCATGAGGAGCGACTCACGATTGTGAAAGGCTTAGGCAGAGCATGGCCACGCCAGAGAAGTGAGACGCCAGGGATGGGTGGCGGCGGGACGGCGGGAGAGCACGGAGGGGATGCGCTCAGGGGGAAGTTCCATGGGCGGGGCAGAGACATGTGCCCCGGTTGCTGCAGGCGGGGGCGGCGCGGTGGGGTGTGCCACGAGATGGAGACGCCGGGGACGGACAGAGTGGAGAGCGGTGCAGACGCGCCTGGGGCGGATGTGCTGCCCGGAAGGCGGGCCACTGGCCTGAGGCCTGCACCGTGCGCAGCGTGGCGAGCGTCTGGGCGCCCTCGTCCGTCCAGCGATGCCCGCACCCTTGAGCCGCGCCTGCACCAGCGTTGTGCACTGCGTTTCGATCATGTCCGAGCCGATGGGCCACGCCGCCGCGACAAAGGCGGGGTAGTCCATGCGTGCGGCATTGCTCTCTACATACGCCCGCATCTGGCGCACCACGTCTCGTGCCTCCTGTGTGTTCGGGGACAGGGCGTCGAGGGCGTGCAGGATGGCCACTGCGCCCTCGGTGTAGAGGGCGTCTGTGCACGCAGCGACCCACGCGTGCACCGTCTCTAGGAAGCGTCAGAACTCAGAACACAAGCTGTTCATCGCCTACGATTTGCTCTAGGGCAGCGGCCAAGAGCAGCACAATCTCAAAGCGCATCCCTGCATTTTCGTCCTTTCAATTCTGTTTTGCAGGCTCTTATTCTGAGTTCTGATAGATCCCTCTGGCATGCGTGACGCCATCGCGCCGCGCGCCGAAGAGGCGCGTGCCCGTGGCCTCGACCCACTGGAGTTTCTGGCGCTCCTGCTCGACGACGAACTCGCACGGCGCGACGCCGACGGCCTCGATCGGCGCATCCGCAAGGCCCGCTTCGACGAGGCGTGCGAGCTGCGCGACTTCGACTTCAGCTACAATCCCGAGATCCCCAAGGCGCGCATCTGGGAGTTGGCCAGTGGACGGTTCATCGAGGAGCACGTGGCGATGGTGTTGTGCGGGCCGACCGGGGTGGGCAAGAGCTTTGTCGCCCAGGCCCTCGGCGTCCAGGCCTGCCGCCAGCAGCACAGTGTGCTCTTTAGCAAGACGAGCGCGTTCCTGACCGACCTGGTGGGGGGTCGCGCCGACGGTAGCTACCAGCCCTGGCTGCGGCGCTATCTGAGCCCGCGCGTGCTCATCCTCGACGACTTCACCATGCGCGAGTACACCGTGGCCCAGACTGAGGATCTCTACGAACTCGTCAGCCGGCGTCATCGGCGGGGCTCACTGATCGTGACGACCAACCGCGACACGCGGGACCTCTACCCGCTCTTCCCCAACCAGGTTCTAGCGGAGGGGCTGCTCGATCGCCTGCTCAACAGCGCCTACGTGCTCACATTGCTGGGTCGCAGCTACCGCCGCCGACAGCGTCCCACCGTTACGGAGGAGTCGTCCATGGAGGCGGCTCTGGAGAGTAGCACTTTTCCCAGTCCCCAACGGCGTCACAAAAAGGCCACCGCGGAGAGTGACGCTGTTCTCAGCCCACACCAGCGTGAGCATCACGCCCCGGAGAGGGGTCTATGAAAGAGCGACGCGTCCGATGCAAGGAGCGTCGAGACCACGACGCGCTCCTCCGAAGGGAAAAGGAGCAGGGGTCATCCACTGGCTAAGAGGGACAACGAGAGACCATGAACAAGGGATGAGAGTGGTTAATTAACGTGACCATTGACACCCAAGAAGCACACCACGCAATGGGTTGGGTACAAAGCGCACGTCACCGAAACGTGCGACGATGATCTCCCTGCCTTGATCACCAACGTCGAGACGACACCGGGGCCGACCGCCGACGGGACGGTCACGCCCATCACCCACGCCCATCTCAAGGACAAGAACCTCCTGCCCCACCTCCACATCGTCGACACCGGCTTCCTCGACGCGTCCCTCTTGGCCGAGAGTCGCCGGGACTATGACGTCGACCTGTGCGGCCCGACGCGGGCCGACTATCATTGGCATGCACGCCGGTGAGGGCTTCGACGCGCAGAGCTTCCGCATCGACTGGGAGCGTGAGCAGGCCACGTGCCCGGAGGGGCGCACGAGCAGCGGCTGGACTACAGCCGTGGACAAGGACGGCAACGAGGTGATGAAGGTCAAGCTCTCGGCTAAGGATTGCGGGCCCTGTGCCAGCTGCCTGCGGTGCATCTGCTCCGCCAAGCGCTGTCAGCAACGCACGCTCTCCATTCGGACCAAGGAGCCCTACCTCGCTTTGCAAGCGGCACGGCAGCGCGAGGGCACCGCGGACTTCGTCGCGAAGTATGCCCGCCGCGCCGGCATTGAGGATACCCTCTCGCGCGGTATCCGCACCTGTGAGATGCGACGGAACCGCTATAGTGGCCTCGCCCGCGTGCATCTGGGCCATGTCCTGACCGGCGTCGCGCTCAACTTCCTGCGTCTGGGCGAGTGGTTCGCCGACGTTCCCCGGGCTAAGACACGAACGTCTCCCTTCCGATTACTGATGGCAGATGCCGTCGCCGCGTAAGGCTACTGACTTCGCTATCGGTATCAAAAGTGCCCAAGAGCCAGTTTAAGCCGTCCAATCACATATGCCGCCTACGATCATCTGCGCTGCCCCAAGCAGCGGTGTTGGGCGCATCTCCTACGCACGGCCCACACGCTGAGCGAGCGCGATCCAGAGGATGCCCCCCTGCGCTCCTGGGTGGATGGTCTCAAGGGCTTGTATGGGCAGGCCACCCGCGTCGCCACCGCTGCGGGCCTGAGCGACCGGCAGCGAGCGGTGGCGGCAAGCGATGCCGAACGGCGTGTCTGCGCCCTCGCGCGCTGCTATCGGCGCGACACCGCGCATCCGGCCCATGCGCTCACCGCCTGGCTGCATCGGCACAAGGCCCTAACGTAGCGAAGGTCCAAATTTCGGCAAGGTAACGGCCATTTCGGCCAGGGAGTGGGCGCGGTCGACCATCATGCCGCTCCATTTGTTCCTAGAATGCTCATGCCACGAACTTTTTCGACTCGTAGGCGCCGATGGAACGAAGCCAAGGCCGGCCAATATCCTGTACTTCGTCATCAACCGGCTAGAGCGAAGTCGTTTCGCCTGATCGGCTACAATGCCACGCGCATGAGATCGCTTTACTTTGCCGAAATTTCGACCTTCGCTACGTTAGGGCCTTGTACCAGGTATATGGCAACGATTCGCGATTTCTTGGGCCACAGAACATAATATACCGTGATTGCTAGTCGAGATTGAGACAGGTGAGGGCGAGCAGGGACGCATGGACGTTGATCTCCAGGCCGGCGACGGAGCGGACATGCAGATGGGCGAGGCCCATGGCGGTGAGCTGGCTGTTGACCGTCTCGATGGCCAGGCGGACGGTGCGCAAGCCGCACTGCTCGGCGCGCGTGTTCGGGACCATGGTGTCCTTGTGCAGGGGCACGAGGACACCCCCGCCACGGGCGCGGATGACCGCCTCGTCGGGCGCACTGTTGTAGGCCTTGTCGCCATAGACCCACGCCCCGTCGGGCACCTCAACCGTCAACGCGTGGAGGGGGGTGAGGGCGTGCCAGCCACCCGGCAGGAGCGTGAAGGCGACGGGCAGGCCGTCCGTCGTGCAGACCAGATGCAAGCGCCCGCCGAAGACCTTGTCCTTCTTGGCCGCACAGGAGCCGCAGGAGGCCCGCCCCTGCACGGTGCGGCAGCGCCGCGCCCGCACGCGCTTGCACACGGGGACGGGCCTGCTGTCGATCACGACGTCACAGAGCGCGGCCTGTCCGGGGGCGAACAGGTCCCCGCGCACGTCGAGCAGCAGGGCGAGCCCGTCGGCCACGGCATGGATGCGGCGCGAGAAGCGCGCGGGCGCTCTCGCCCGCGCCAGGTACCCTGTGGCGCGCACCACGGCCAGCGTGCGGGCGTGGTGGTGGCCGTCGAAGGCCGCCGCCACGACCGCCACCGTGAGCACCTCCGCGTCGCTCACCCCAGCCAGACGATGGCTCGTGTGCCCCACCGCGCGCATCGTCTCGTCAATCACCACGTCGATGCCTCTACTGTGCGCGGCAGTCATCGCCCCTCTCCTGTTCACTGCTGTCTTGCAACCTCAGTGAAACCGGACCGGGCGATGATCGCCAACTAGCAATCAGGGTAATATAGGTGGCCCACACAGCGGTTATGACATGGCATAGTGCTAACGCCGCCCTTGACGACAAAGGCTGGAGGCGTACGGCTTGTAGCCATCTTTCGTGATCATGAGGTACCCGATGAGCGTGCCGCTCCACCCGACGCCCTATGCTGATGTCAACGCCGTCCTGTCCGATTTCCTGGCGCGCATACGCCTCATCCTGGGTGATCGCTTCCGCGGGATGTATCTGGATGGATCTCTCGCTCTCGGGGACTTCAATCCGCAGAGCAGCGACATTGACTTCGTTGTCACCACGGATGGCGCGCTCCCCGCCGCTCTCTTCGTGGCCCTCCGCGACATGCACGCGCGGTTCGATACCAGTAGCTCGCCCTGGGCCACGGAAGTAGAAGCCGTGTACGCCCCCGAGGCGGTCCTGCGTCGCTACGACCCGGCCCACGCGCCGTGGCCGCGCATCGAGCGGGGCGAAACCCTCGTCCTAGAACAGGGCGACACCGGCTGGCTTGTCCACTGGTACATCGTGCGCGAGTATGGGACGATCATTGCGGGACCCGATCCTCGCACGCTGATCGACCCTGTCGATCCCGAGGACCTGCGACGGGCCATGGCCGCGATCGGAGAATCGTGGTTGGAACCTGCACGCTCTGATCGCATCGCGTTGCAGCGCCGTGGGACGCAGACCTTCATCGTGCAGACCCTCTGCCGGATGCTGTATACACTCGACACAGGCAGTGTCGTCTCCAAGCCGGTAGCTGCACGCTGGGCGCAACAGATACGGGGTGCGCGCTGGGCCGCGCTTATCGAGCGGACCTTGGCTTGGCGCAAAGAGCCCAGGGGTCAGGATACACCGAGCGATGAGGAGATAAGCGATACCCTTGCCTTGATCGAATACGCACTTGAACGGTGCCGACAACAGGATCGCACCCCATCACCAACTGAGCCATGATGAGAGCCACTCGATGCAGAAAAGACGTAGCAGAAACTTCTTTTCGGTACGAGTTTGTGCCCTTTAGGGGTTGAGCCGAGGTACGCGCGAAAATAGGAATTAGTCCCCTCCTATTCCGACGACTGCGCGACGGCGGCCCAGGCCGCATCGATAATAACGCGGTCGTGACGCGTGTCATGGAGCAGATCGAGCGCGCCGGGCTGCGCGAGTTGCGACACGATGAGGGGGCGCAGGAGGCAGCCGAGGAAGATCGCCGCGAGGAGATTGGGCTGACCGTCGCGGATCGATCCGTCCTCCTGGCCGCCGCGTATCACCGTCTCGATGAGATCGAGCGGATACAC
>JAABUY010003831.1_pt1 | contig 16186 bp, 14 predicted proteins | sample 5560271 | NCBI WGS metagenome assembly JAABUY01 (sample SAMN10711886, study PRJNA513374) | rock metagenome | isolation source: Antarctica rocks | place: Antarctica: Victoria Land, University Valley
GCCGTTCTAGGTGTGTACACTTTTTGGAGAAAAGCTGAAAGATTTCTGAGAAAGTGATAGGCGTTCTTAGTGTAATCCAGAATCTTGGCTTACGTTCAGCCTCTTCAATTTCATAGTCGTGATGGTGCAAGTCGAGATCGCGCTTTCGGACACAATCTTTCCGCGAACAATTATGTTTGTAAGAATTTTCCTTCATAAATCAGCCTATGGACGCGATATTGCGGAGCACACATGTAACGTAGACGGATCCGAGACTTTCGAACGTAGGGATCAATGAAGCAAGATGGCAATGTTTATTCTCGTTGACAACGTTAGTAAATTACTGACCCTTCCTGATAGAGTAAGTGTAAGCATAGTATATGTCATAAGAGAAAGTTCGCATCGATAGATAGAATGTTTTTTTACTCATGCAATCAATGACGGTATTGTACGATCTCCCAAACGAGGTATTGGAAAAGATAATTAGATTTACACGGGAAGACCAACAGTCATGGTCAAATCTTATCGATCTTAGACGTGTGGACAGTATGTCTTGAGGTTTGCATTTTGTTCCACCAAGCTGAACAATTACAGAGCTATTGAACGAGTTGGTCTTGTATGATCTTCTTCGTAATAATCTTCATGTGAAGGCTGCTTTGAACGATATATCTGGCCTGCAAATCCATATGGAAGCAAATTCAAATGAGCGTGGCGCATATTTCGAGAATACACTTCAAACAGCAGCTCATTTCGGTCATTATACGATCATTACTCTTCTCTTGGACTACGGGGCGGCAATTAACCCGTTAAAGGGAAACCCTTTACGTGCGGCCGTAGAAAGAAATCACACAGAAGCCGCGCTTCTTCTGCTACAAAGAGGTGCGCAAGTGAATGTACCGATAGGTCATCACGGAAGTCTTTTGCAAGGTGCCGTATTTAACAAACAGCTTGAGATGGTCCGTCTGCTTTTGGCATGGGGGGCAATAGTCAATGAAGACCTCTCGAAGTATGGGCCTCCATTGGAAATCGCTTCATACCGCACTGACGGCAACGAGGACATGCTTTCGACTCTGATCGCAGCAGGAGCAGAGGTTCATCGAAAAGACTCGCTTAATAGCACACCAGTGGAGAGCGCGGCGATCTTTGATCACAGGCGCAACGTCGAATACCTCCTGCAGCACGGTGCGCCTGGCGATCGAGCTTTGAAACACGCAGTACAACTCAAACTCCTACGAGTTGTTCGAAGTATACTTGACCGCTATCCAGAGCTACTAGAGATCATCACAAGCACGTCTTGGTCTCCATTGACATGCGCCGTAAGTCACGGGGATTTCAGAATGGTAGTGTTGCTGTTGAGCAGGGTTCGGCCATTCTTTCGACATACACTCATAGGTTTATCGGACACACAGCACGGAGCTACTGCTTTGGAACTCGCCTTTCAAAACGAGAACTCGAAGATTATCAGAATTCTAACCGATACAATCAGCTTCCTTCATGTTCCGCATATAATATATCGTTTTAGGAATCGAGTCAGGAAAGGCCATAGGAAATCGGTGTTGGAAACAGGGAACAGTACTGTTACCCCTGTGGTTAGGAATCTCCGCATTGATCCGTTGATCCGGCGCTAGTAGAATGGGTATTTACCATTACCCACTTCTTCCTTCCGTTGTTCCTACTTACTTAGTTCAATCAATATAATATACTTGCCATATAATGCTCCTTCTGACCCTATATCCGTGCCCCTCACTAAGCTCATTCTTCACTTAAATGAGCTTAGTGAGGGGCACGGATATACCAAGAATCGGATGAGCCCATCCGTCGTAGATTGGCAAAGTCGTGAAGAGAGACAGTGATTTGGTTTGGGGAGAGTAAGGTCTGCTAGTTACAACTACGATTACTATAAGACATCGTAGAAAAACGACAAATAACAAAATGAGGGCATCATGTTTTGTAAATTGGGGTTAAATGCTGATTGGCGCGTCCTCATGTGCAATCTCACAAATCCGACAATTTATAGGGAGATAAGTGAATTAGGATTTTTAGATACAGCACTGCTAAAGACTTAGATAAGGTATTTCACTTCCGAGAATATGATTTTCCACATTGAAATCCTAAGTGCTACTTTGACCAATCCGCCTGGTAAAGTATTCAACATCAAGAAACAACTTATCATCAAAAATTTATTGCTACTCTTTGTTTCGGCAACGACGGTAACAGAACAAGAATATTCATTAAAACAAGAAAAGTTTGGGCCTGTGATCTTGGCCCTATGTCATTGCACTGGACAGAATGTGATTGTCATCCGCGGCTTCGTTCCGTTGTCGAAGCTGCAAGTGGATAACACATCCCTCTGTCCATCCGAGTATGCATAGCTATACGCTTCAGGGCATGCTTGAGCGAGTACAGGGTTTGGATCTAATTTACACACAGAGGGACTTGAGTAGTTACCTGTGCAGCATGCAGCATCTGTTCCAAGAAGAGTACAGTTTGATAGGCATCCGGCAACCTGTGACATGTTCATTATACGCGAGGGAGGAAGAGACTTACCACCTTTGAGCCATATGTTGTCACTTGGACATATCGTATTGGGAAGTTCTCCGCTTCCGAAGAGCCCCAACCAAGCAGGCACCGGACAGCTTCGCGATTGGCATTGCTCCGAGCCGGGAAACGTAATACTTAGCGGCTGTGAGTGTGCATCAACTGTCATCATCGTCAGTACGAGAAGTAGGTTCGGAATTTCTCTGTTAACGTACCAATACTGACATCGCCCCAAACCGTGTCATTGTCGAAGGTAAGTTCTGCCAAAGTTACGTTCTTTGACGATCTTCCATTACAATCTCGTGCACCACAATCACCTACTGCACAGCGAGAACCTGTACCATTGCAATCCGATCGGCTCCAAACTCTGCCAGACCAAGGTGGCACCACAGTCACAGTAAAAGATTCATTTTTTGACAATCCGGGTGGCGTGGGTAGATTAATAGGTTTTTTGTCTTCTAGATTAACACCACTTATTGCTGGATATATAAATTTATCACATTTGTTCTCCAATTCAAGAAGAAGATCCGATGCACAAGTCAACGTTACAAGGCTGATAGTAATAACAAAATATAGCAAGTTCTTGTGATTCATTTTCATAATAGTAAAGAAGTAAGACGAGTTAGTCAAAGGCCTTCAGGGTCTTCTCAAGTTTTATAGAAAACTTGACGGAATAAGCATAAGCAATGCTTACGAAGTACAAGGTGATATAATACCAGGCAGTCTGCCAGACCTGACAATCAACATTGATCTTTAATTATACTACACGGATGAGAAACATTCATTGACATGTTAGTAGTTTTATTCAGAAAATGGTTTCTAGGCAAGAGCAAAGAGAGACCCACTGCAAGGAATAAGACCGAGCCTACAAGAGTTTTTGTTGATCTGTGGAAGCCGCTCCCCCCATTACCTCTGAATATCAACAATAGACTATCACAGCTGGATGCCAATAGAGGAGGGTCACCATTGCAAGTGCCTCGTGGCCCCGGTGATATGTACCCGTTGAGACCCTCCCCTGAACCCCCTTCGTATCAGCAGAACCCCTTCTCTCCCAAGAAGAAGTGAAGGATAGAGTGGACAGTCGCTCAAGCAATTGAAGGGTCTGATTGGTTGGACTATATTGCAATGTCAGGACGATACGACAAGAGGTTTCAGCCCTACTTTCTACATAGCATAAATCATACATCACCATACTAAGAGAAGCAATCTGACTCCCAGACAAAAATTTGAGATTATTAATAGTCTTCAATTGTTGAAGCAGCGATAGGTGTAAGTGTGTTCGTTCTATGAAGCGAAAGATTTGCCTAAATAGTCAATACAGGGGGATGACATGATCCCAATAGTCCCAAACTAGTCCCCAAAAAGGCCTACCTTAAGCATCTCATTTCAACATCAATTAGTCCTTGTTAGGTTCTTTCAGACCCTTCCCCTTTGATGACCAGTTGTTATCCCTTGTCAGAATGAAATTACGGGTAGTGCAGATGACTGCTCGGTACGATCGACACAATGACGTTACCATGTCTTCAAAACAAATAGTCATGAACGACGGACACACATCTGTGCCCGATAGGCTACGTCCTCCTACTTCTCCAGCAACTTTCGACTTGCGAGTAGGGTGCGAACGTGTTTAAAACATGTTTTTTGACTACCTTCTTTAGGCTAGCTCAAAGCGTGTTTTATACATGTTTTTTGAAGGAGGTTTTAAACACAGGGGTGGTATATATTTATAGTAGCAAATTAATAGGGGATTAATTGGTCTGCAGGTTGACCCCTATGTAAAGGAAGCTCCAAAAGCACCTGGTCGACAAGGTCATCGATGACGCTATTCAAATACTCGTTGAGAATATCTGTTGGGACCGTGCCTAGAATCTAAACCAATAGGGCGAGAGTAGTGGATAGAATGTTCATAGAGGTAGCTATAACTAGGACTTTAAGAATACAGAAGAAAGAAGGTACTGAAGGCAAGAAGAACACGCTCTATATAGTAATTACCCAGGCCTGCGCTAGTCCCGATCCGAGTGTGTTGAAACACAAGGAAGGTGTTGATCCGAAAGGTGTTTGCGACACAAAGGAACGTGTCTGCCATAGAAGCATGTTGGCTAACCGTAACACAAAGGAGTGTGTTTGCCTAGTAGGCAATAGAAGCTGGTGTAGAAAGGGGCTAGGGTGGATAGATGAATCAGGGCCAGGTGCGAGCCCGGTCTGAAATAGGCTGGGAAAGTCTGGATCCAGATGGTGAGCCTTATAGGGTTGGTGGAAGCCCTAATCAATACGCAACCAACTCGCTAATACTGGTTGTGAATTGATTAGGGTTAGTAGCCTTGTAGGGCTGGTTGAAGACCTATTCCATCCTGGTACCGTTCGTAACAATATCCTCGCTCGAAGAATCTTCTATAGGTGAACCTGCTAACGTGTAGCTTCTGGAGCCATGATCTATGACAGTGACGGCACTGAACACAAGCCTTCCAGGTATGATTATCTGCTGGAAGTTATCGACGACGAGCTGTTCAAAGGCCTACCGCCACGTTGCGAAGACATTGCTGAAGATAGAGAGGTAGGGGTCTGCAAGCAGATTAGCCAGTAGAAAGGACGACAGCGAGGTGGCGACAGCAGGGTAATTCTCCAATCAAAAACCCTTGTATGCTTAGATAATAAAAAGCCAAAAAGCGAAGCAAAAAAGCCGCTAAGAGGTATTATACACGTTTTTTGTAGAAAAAACGGTTTTATTCGTTCCCTACTTGCGAGATACTTCGAAACCTTGCGGGAAACGAATATCAATGAAGGGTAAAAAGCGCCAAAACCGGACCACGACCAAATAAAGAAGAGCTAGAAAAAATTAAGCTTCAGGAAAGTCACGCTTGAAAGCAAGAACATGAACAGTGATGACGCGAGAAGCAATAGTTCTGTTGGAAACAGGGAACAGTGCTGGAAACAGGGAACAGTACTGTTACCCCTGTGGTTAGTAATCTCCGGATTGATCCGGATTGATCCGACGCTAGTGAATGGGTATTTACCCTTCGCCCACTTCTTCTTTCATCCGTATGCTTTACCTACTAGATAGATTCAGTCAATATATCTATATGCACATACTCGCTCTGACCCTCATATACCAATAAGTTCCACGGAACTGAATCAGAGAAAGAGAGACAAAGAAATACAAGTCAACACTATAATATCGCCTTCAGACGGTGATTTGAACCATAAGGTACAGTTAAAGGAAACCATGTATTTTCCTAAGGTAAGGTATCTAAGTGAAGGGTGAAACATCACGCTAGCTGAGCGTAATGAGTGGAATCATCTTTCAATGACGAACGATTTACTAAAGAGAGATGCTTGACAGCAATACAGTTCTAAGCATAAAACTATTGTGCGAGTAATCTTCGCATTCATCCGGCGCTAGTCCGGCTGATTCCCTTCCTCCGTAGTACCTACTAGAAAGTTCAGTCAATATATTCACATGCCTCTCTACCCTTGTGTCCTCGTATACCAAGACAATCTTCGCACTTCTGTCGAGCAAGCAGGATTTCTATATTAGTTGAACACCCTAATATAGAAATTCTGTTGTGAAATTTTTCTTCATCACTCGATTGAGCAACCTCTCGATAAGGTTTTGACGTCAAGGCTTTCAAATAAGCAATCGTTAGACTCATTTCCAAATTGTCGTCTTTACAATTACATGTCTGTTGCTCTGCTTCGGGTGACGTCATGTCTACTGATCTTGATATGGGCTTCAGAAGTTTGAGCTTCTTAGTCTTGCCACTCTTGCGTGGCAACGGTGGGACGACGTCTGGAGCTTGCGTTGCCCCAAGATCAGTGTCTGAACTTGCCATTATTGAAAAAATTCTGTCTGTGTTAATTCACTGTCAAGGCAGCCTGAATATATATCAAAGTCAGATGTCATAGAACAGTCAACGAGTGCTTATAGTTGCGATGTGGGCTGAATAGACGTAACCACGATTACTCGGTATTACATTCTGGTCAGGATGACCGTCGCTTGGTACCATGGTAAGACGGTGATAATACTGATTAGGCCGATTCTGGGACCCACCGCTTTTCGCTTCCATACTCCCACGGTGATAAGGTGGGAGTCGATACCCAAGTTCTCGCCCCAGCCTTGAAGATCCTACCAACATGGTATACATATTGTTATTCAGGATAACATGTAAAGTTGAGGGGTCTAATCCTCTTGATTACTCCTGATGCTTTCTTGGTTGGTGTTCTCTGCTACTTGACATTTCTTGAACAATTCGGCCAGGAGCATAGACTACTAACCACAGGGGTAACAGTGCTGTTCCCTGTTTACAATAGGTAATAGAGATATCTATCTGTTCTCTTGTGATCATTCATTAAACAGATTTCGTCTCGCTCAGGTGTCTTGACCGCAGATGATCTAATGGAGTACCCTTTTGGGGGCTCAAGAGTAATTGGTTTTATCGCTACCTTCAACTATCTCTGACGCTTCTTCTCATATGAGCTACCATCAATTGAGCTCAGAACGTTCCGGGCTAACAGAAGCGGCTTTGATCTCAAGCTCGCTCTTCATACTCCATACCAGCAATGCAGATAAGCAAGATTCAGGCTCACCATTACACTCACCGCTATACCTTTACAACGGTACTCGTCTGCATGGCAGTTTTTCCGTGAAGAATTCGGAATGGAGACTTTCGAGAAGGTCTGTAGATTGGCGAAGTCCGTCTTTGTGATCCCCATTTGGCGGTGGAGAAGTGCTTCCTATCGGACGCATCCTAATTCTGCGGAAATGGCAAAAAGGCGGCGACAGGCGTTGTCAACCCAGCGTTGGTTCTGGCGTAAGGGTGATAGTTCTCTATTTCTAGTGCTGGGTTTTGCTTGTTCCTGCTGTATGCTTGTTCATACTTTGATAACCACAGGTTGGGCTGTGGCTGAATCACAGGCAATTCAGACCTTGAACGGCGTGGTATAAGTCTGGAAAATGGATTTGAACATTTGTGTGTCGAGCTGTGAAGCTTCTTCGCCATCAATAAGAAGAGACAGATAACCGCTCCAAATGCTAGGTGTATTGCAACGACCAGGCCTGTGGTATAGGTGACAGCCATGAACGGATATAGACCGGCGATAACACTTATAGAGCACCTATGATGAGGAAATGTAGGATTTAGGACGCGCGGCAACTTTGATACGAATATTTGATTTCAGTAAAGGAGGTTGGGGAAATGAAAGCGTCAGGTGGAGGGAGAAGCAAGGGGTAATCTAATGTAGGAATGGACAGCATACTCAGAAGTCGTGAGACCATGAATTCATAGTTTGCACACTTTTCGAGACGAGGATAAGCTGCTTACATACGGTCTCAAGACCCTGGTGATCCGCTTCACCCATCACACACGAATCCGCATGTAAATAAACACGTAATAGAGCGCCATCATGTAGTCACTCTAAACTGTTGCAAGTAAACAAATGTAAGAAAAGTTGAGTGGTCATGCGACCTCCTTGTTAAGAGAATCGCTTCAGGACACCCTCAATTTTTTCTGCTTATGTTGGTAAAATTTAGTGAAAGCCTTGAAGCGCTTTTAGCGTGTGCAGAAAGCTTTCGAATCCTTGGCATCACAATTGTCGCCCCCCCCCCCCAAATTTGTATAGATCTTTCGACATTTCAACCAGACCTTTCGACATTTCAGCCCTTCAACACCCATTATCGCATCAAAACAGGTGAAAATGAATTGTTCAGACTTCTTCGCTTATACTGACGTGTTTTCAGCAGCTCAGCAGCTATGACCGGCCCTTTAGCCCCTGCTCTTCGCTCCAAAATATTACGACTTCTGCTACTTCACTGGTGCCCCAAAGCTATCGCCCAAGGGGTTCACTGTCACTTCGATACCGTCTATAGATTTCAGGCGAATCTCTTCATGTATGGCTCTCCCTTTAGACCTCAGTTTCGTCCGAAGGGCGCCCCCCGAAAGGTATTTCCAGCCGCTGAAGACTCCCTAATTACATACCTGGAGCAACAGTCATGGGCCATGCAGAAAGAGATGGTGTGGTTTCTATGGGAGGAGTGGGGTATACATGTTCATAGATCCACGATATCCAGGATTCTGAAGAAGAGAAGCTGGAGTAATAAGAAGGGACAGCGTGTGGGCATCAGACAGAATGATGAACTACGATTAAACTGGGTTGCAGATCTGCTTCGCCTGACTGCCGAGCAGCTTGTCTTCGTTGATGAGACTCTGTTCAACGAGACTACGGGGTGGCGTCATCAAGCCTATGCACCAGTTGGTGAGCCAGCTCGCTATCAAGCCTCTAGAAAGAGAGGGCATTGCTGGAGTGTTCTTCCGGCTTACACGATAGATGGCTATCTACCCTGTACCGGTATTCGTGAAGGCTGGTTCAACGGCGAGGCTTTCTTTCGATGGCTAGCAGATGAACTGCTACCTCTATGCAGCCCCTTTCCGGCTCCGAAGAGTGTAATCATCATGGATAACGCCAGCATACACTGTAACGCTCGTATTGAGGAACTCATTACCTCACACGGGTGTGAGGTACGATATCTACCACCATACTCTCCGGACTTCAATCCCATTGAGCTCAGTTTCAGTGTGCTGAAGGCCTGGGTCAGACGACATTTCGAGGAGATATGGCCCCATTTTGAACGCACTTTTGGTGAATTTCTCCATTACGCTGTCGAAAGAAGCAGGTGTGATAGGTTTCCGAGACAGCATTTCAAGCATAGCGCCGAAGGTTATATCTTTGAAGCTGATATTAAAGCCTTGGAAAGAGATCTTGAAGCTAGTACTATAGAATTTGATTAGTAGTGTATGAATAGCTTCATTTTCACCTATTTGAGCCTGTTTTTGATGCGATAATAGATGTTGAGTGGGTTTGAATGAATTGGAATGTCGAATGGCCTATACAAAATAGGTGGGGGGCGCGACAATTGCGATGCCAAGGATTGAAAGCTTTCTGCACACGCTAAAATTAAGACGGTCCGGCCGAAGCCGGCTTGGCGCTAGGGGTATCTTCTTCCTTCGATAGTTCACCTACTAGATAGGTAGTCAATATATGCACATATTCGCTCTGACCCTCATATACCAATATGCTGAAAATCACCTTGTATTTCGGGATCTATGGAAAGAGAAAACAACAGTGAAGTACAATGACAAAACCGCTCCTCGTCGCCAAGGTTTCGTCTGGGTCCTCTTCCGTAACAGACCTGACATTGAGATTTCAATGAAGGACGGATTCGAATTCAATTTCAAGATCAAGTGGCCAGATCGTAGCGAGCAGCAGAACGTCGAGTATGAGATACATCTCAAGCAATACTTACAAGAGCATCGAAACGTCATGCCTATACTGACTCAGCTATTGGCCAAGCAAGACTCTTGCAGGCAACCACCTATCTATTTACTAAACGAAGAGCTTGGTCGTGGTAGCTTCGGTACCGTGTACAAATCCGTCAATGTGAGCACGGCTCTTGTGTGTGCTGTCAAAAAGTTTCGCGACCCTGAGGGGCACATGAAGGAAGTTGAGATCTTGAAGGAGCTCTCCCATGTAAGTAGGAGCATGTTGTACAGTTATTGGACTCTGTGGGTAATGCCGTATTTCCCTTTGGGAGATTTACACGATCAGCATCAGAAAAGTCATATCACAGTGGAACGGTGTACGCCTGCTTCGCAAGCACGAATCCAGACATTCCCTATATCTCTGGACCGACGCTTCAGGTCTGCACGGCATGGGGGCCTACTACCTGCGTCACCCCGGCCCATCACCCGCTGCTAGCCAAGCATTTTCTAAACGATTTAACACACGTTTGAGTAGCAACAATGTCAAAGAAATGGCTGCGGTTCTTCATGCTCTAACAGCATGGCTTCCTCTTTTTGCGGGGTGCAACCTCACTATATATGGCGACAACGCGGCCGTTGTCGCCGGCATAAATAAGACCTCCATGCCGTGAAGGGGCAATGCTGCCTTTGCGGCGAATAGCCTTGGTGGCGGCTGCACACGATATCTGCGTACATGCTCAAGGGATTTCAACCACTGAAAATCGCCTAGCCGATTTGCTTTCCCGAGCGAAGTTCAGTACTACGGATTTCCTCAGCTAGCTACACTCCAACCAATCAACGCGAGCCACCGAGCTCTTGGTACAACGAAGTCCCCCTTGACCGCCCAGCAGCCAGATACCTTTGGTGGGGTCTGGCAACGTTCACTAGGGGCACCTACGACCAAATAACCGGCTTCGATTTCGACCCTGGTCAGTCTGAGCGACACAACAGTCAAAGCCAAGACTATTGAGGCATACCTCATCGGTCTACGGTCACATCACATTGATATTGGCTACTCTGGTATCAAGATTGAAGTGTTGAAATATACTATACATACCTGAATAGAATGTTCACATTTTGGTCAATTCGTAAACCAACATGAAGTGTTTCATCACCCCACACTACAGCGAAGACTTCAGAGCGACAGTCAGAATCGTGAGCGAAGACCTATAACCTGTGACCTGCTGCTACTTCTACTACATCAATTCGATCAATCTATCATTGAAGGTGCAACAGGGCATGCGTCATTTTGCCTGGCATGAGCGAGTTTACATGAAGTCATTTGGATAAAAAACCTGACTTCAAGCAGTGGCATATAACCAGAAGTTCTGTTCTTTCTAGAAGATTCTTTGGAACTCACTCTACCGAGCTTCAAAACCGACCCCTTAGGCGAGGGGTGACACTGTTTACCAGATTTCCTGCACCCCTACTGGACCCAGGATATTCATACACACGAACCCACGTCACTGAGATTCTGCGGGAAACACTAGCCACACTGAGCATAGGGGGCCACTACTTCGATCAGTTCTTTCGCCGAGGTGCTGCCACCTCGGCTCGTCGAGCAGAGCTTTCAGAAGAAGATGCTAGGGAGGTGGAAAGCTCAACCAAGCTACATACTGAATGCCTCCAGAAGGCATCAAAGATAGTCACACTTCCGATCATCGACTGGGTCCAGCCCTCGTTGGTCTCGATACTTCGCATCGACGTTCTTGGGGTTTGGGAGTGCACCTCAGGACGGCTTCCGGGGCAGAAACCGCCAGGGGCTGTCAGGTTTGCCCAAACAAACAAATATAATATATATTTATAGTTCAAACCGGAGTCGATGCCCGATAGGCTAAGGTTGGGTATGGGCTGGGTCAAGGCTAGACATCGTCCACACCTGCAACAACACTGATGTCCGTTTCCCAATCCTGCAATACAGCCTATCATCCATTAGACAAGTAGGTAAAGGCACAAGGCTGTTTGTCGCACCCCACCCGTGGATTAAACCTATTCACGCAGAATTAGTCATAGATTGCTTGCTCCATCATCGCCGAATCCGCTAGATCAAATCTTGACTGTACTATAGCATGTTAAAGAGGTAGCAATTAGATAATTTTTCGGATAGTGAGATTACAAGGTGGAGGGCGGTGAGGCGACACCGAGATTGTAAACTAGCTAGTCATGAGTCTGGTTCTAAATTTCATGTATTTTGTATGCTAATCTATCTCTATCAAATCATCAAATATTAAGATCGCTGAGCATTTTCATCATTCTTAGCCTTTTTAGCAGCAGGTGGTGCTGGGGTTCCTTCTGAGTCTTCTGAACTTTGTTCCGAACCTAGGATTAATTCTGGGGTTGCTGTGCGTTGCCTCTTGCGACTGGCGACTAATGTGCCCCAATTAACACCTGAAAGGGCCTGATTCCCCCAAGATTCAGCATCTGGTACGTTTGATTGTAGTATCAAAGCTGAACGGTTCTTCACTTTCGATCGGCTTTTGGATTTTATTGGATCTTTTACGTTTCGTTTCGGAAGTTTTGAGTTCTTAGAATTTGAATTAGAGTGGTTCTCCTCTGAATCTGAAACCTCAAAGATCGATCGGCGTTTGGATTTTGATCTTGGCACTTTTGAGTTCTTAGAACTAGAATTAGAGTGGTTCTTCTCTGAATCCGAGGTTGAACTTTTCCGTTGTAAGATTTTGGGTTCTGCGGTCCCCAAAGTCTTTTTACTTTTCTGATTTGATCGAGTCAAAGGCATTGTCTATGTTAAATCGAATAATATTTCCCCTACTTATATACTCAAATCCTGATTATCTGTGTAAGCGTAAGCTTTACTACTGATTAGAATAAGCACTCCCCAACTTTTTATATATAAAAGCCGAACGATTCAGACTCTAAAATTTCCCAGACTTTCAACATTCCCAGATTTTAAGTATGGAATCGTATCTGATAACCTTGGCAACATTCCTTCAAAATCAATTTGATACGAATCAATGCTGCACATATTTTACAGAACTTAAGACACTCGTTGACAATAATCAATGGTTCCAAACTATCTATGCTTACAGAGCAGGTCTAGAGTGTCTATTTGCCATACATACTCGAGATCAGTTCGATGATTTCCTGCAACTTTTCAATAAATATCAGTATAGCAGTATCGCCGATAAAGATGACATAATGGATGAGGCTGATTTGGAAGAGACAAGCGCTTTATTGGTTGATCTAGCCAATATTACATTCCCTTTTTACTTGGAAGGGGGGTGCAAGATGACAAAGTCAAAATCCGGCCGTACTTTTCTTGATAGCCTGCAAAGACGCAAGAAAGTAGTACACGTTACACTTTTGCCGCCGGGTCTAGACATGTTGTCAGATGATAGTACTGTTAAGCAAATGATCTCTAAAGCCCCACACCTTTTTGGTCGAAGTGCAGAAACGTTGCAAAATAAGTCTGGAAGGAGCCTTAATCAATTATATGAACAGCAAATGAACGCTTTTAACCGCGCCATATTGGATAGAGCTTCAATCAAAGACTTTGTTGCTATTGCAGAAAAGACGGCTGACATAATTACAGGTGAATCGGCTCCGAAACCTATCGCCAGGCGCGGACCGTCTTCGAAAATTACATTCAAGGTTGAAGCTGTCATAAAGTGGTCCCGTGGCCGTGGAGTGATATTTTCATCCCTCTATAATCTTCGCACGTTCCTCTTCTATATGCAGCAGTCCCAACTTAAAGGAGACGAAGACGGTACAGATTTAGTTGACCAAATCGATGAAGCTTCGGTATACCAACTTATAAAAAAACCAAGCAATTCGTCGCAGATCGATGCAAAGTATACCCTACGCGTGAAAGATCAAACAGATGCTACATATGTCGTTGCGATGGTTGATAAAAAGCGGGCGGTATTCCGGTTGAAGGCAGATGAGTATAAAGTCGGATTATGTACACGAGTGCGTTCCGTAGACAAAGCTAAACTCTATATAAATAAGGTTAAAGATAGCGAATTATAGATAGAATCCAGGATCCTTCCTCAAGATACTCTGTAAAACCCTCTAGAGCTACAACTACTCTATTATCTCTTATACAAATATACTTTATATAAAAGTCTACTATAGCTTTCAATTATATTCAACATTATATTACAAAATATTCTTTTTATTTGTTTTCGTACAGTACAAAACTGCGAATTACCCCTTACCGCTATTCAAGGCGAGAATGGGCCAATCATGTCTACTGACCCCCTAAATCCCTTCTCGTAGATAAAGTTTCCTCTTCTTATCCAAGTGGGATCGATAAATCTCCCTTCCCACTTTTCAACTTAGTAGTGTCCAGAGAAGCCTTGTATAGCTAGAAATAGCTGGTAAGCTTGGAACACAAGTGAAGCTATTGATCCTGAGAGCTTATCTTGTGTCTTCGTAGCATGCAATTCTCAGAATGATTTTGGTCATCTCATCGTTCCCTTTTCAGTACAAGACATCAAAGAAGCAATCATATTCTCTGCTCGATGAAGTTTTCTCTGCTTTGATTTAGCTCCTTACTGATAGGGCCACATGAAAGGGTTTGTGTTATGGATTATGAGTTTGTTCCTTTGAAATAGGCTAGCGCTCGGCCGATGGCGGCGCACTAGTGCTTCTAGCGGCGCACTATTTGTACTTTAATTTGACTCCGCTTGATTTCGCTCCATAGCTTTTACATACTACCATAGGCTATACCTATCAGATGTTATTCCACCACAGTTTGAGCCTTCGGGCAAGAGCCTTCGGGCAAGAGCCTTCGGGCAAGAGCCTTCGGGCAAGAGCCTTCGGGCAACAATGCTAGAAAACAATAAGCGACAACTACCATAGTCCCATATTCTGGAAATAGTTCCTTATTCAATTGCGTCTCCGCTTGAACGTTCTGTCCCTTCTAACTTAGTCCTTTTCTGTGTAGCATCGACCCATCATACCAACCTCAATCTCAAGCCCTAAACTCAAACACAAACCCCTTCACCCCTTCCACAAACTCCTTCTCCCTGATCATTTCCCCTTCAGCTCACGCACGCTCTCCCTTTCTCTTCCCCATTATCTTTGTCTTCACGTTCATCTTCTTCAACATCAATACGACATCCGCCCGCAGCAGAGTATCTCATCTCAATAACTACAGCACCTCTGCTCTTTCGCTTCCTTCCCCTCCAATATTTCTCAGCATCCGGGCTCGGATTCTTCATCTCCTAATAAGTAGTATAATAAGCAGTAAATTAAGTAGTAAAGTAAGTAGTATGATAAGTAGTAAAAAGTGATAATAGTAATGACGAATCTCCCTGGACAGCCGTGCCTGCAGATCACATCTTCCCAGAGGAATCTCGCCACGTTGCTGCTCCCAGGGCTCTTCCTTTGTCTACAGCTTATCTTATTCGGTCAGCGCAATGCCACTCTCAAGGCTCGTTCTCCCATTCGCATCCCTCTCTTCGGCACAGTATATTTTATGAAGATCTTTGAACGCAGAATATGTCAAAGAAAGTGTGATGGCTGGTTGATTCTCGATTGGGAGGTAGAGTATGTTGAGATGCGAATGGCCTGACATCAGACGGATCCATATCTCTGTTTCCCTTATCATGGATAAGCGGCGTCGCAAAGGGAGGATGGACACACTCAGACTAGTTCTGATATTCGGGGGTGCTAAATCCGCAGGCTGGCATGGCCTGGAGGTCAGACCGGGAGACTGAATGTCATCGGTCAAGGAACAGAGGACTGGAGTGCATGTGGCGGATGATGACTCTTACCGCTGCCACCATGCGAATTGACATGTTTACAAGACAAGGGCGATCAATAAGCCCGCACACTAAATGGTCAGATGAATTGACCATTCAGGTGGGTTATACACTTCAGAAGGTTCTGTAACATTGGTTGCCTGTCTTACATGTATTATGTTGAAATATGCTATACATACCTGAATAAGATTGTTCCCAAGTGTGTTCACATTTTGGCCGACTCGTAAAACTCAACTTATTAAAGTCTCAATGCGAGTAGTCGCTTATTGCTGCTGCCATCAGTATCGCGGTTAGTTGACGTTGCATAAGCAGTCAGCTGAAAGACTTAACGGTCATCTTTATTGCATTAAAATGGTCTGTCGCTCAACAAGCCGTACTCTACCCTCGCATCCTTCTCCTCATTTCAAATGTCCGTTCCCTGATGACTTTACGAATCGGCCAAAATGTGAACACAATTTGGATAACCCTATTCAGGTAAGCACGGTAAGGTATATAGCATATTTCAACATTCCCTCGGTAATCTCCGCCTTCATAGGGCTGATAGGGCTGGGGCCCGCTAGTAGTTTCCAATAGCGCAAGCTGCTTAAGTTGTTGTTCCGTTCGCAACTCACCGACCATGTTTATCGTCGTCGACGGCAGAGCATCTATAAG
>JAABUY010003832.1_pt1 | contig 16183 bp, 14 predicted proteins | sample 5560271 | NCBI WGS metagenome assembly JAABUY01 (sample SAMN10711886, study PRJNA513374) | rock metagenome | isolation source: Antarctica rocks | place: Antarctica: Victoria Land, University Valley
GCGCCCGCAGCCGCTCAAGCTCGGCGACCTCCGCGACCTCTCCACCGGCGGCGCCCTCACCCTCCCGGCCGTCGGTCGACCGGTCCTGACCGGGGGCTGCGCCGGTCAGCGGGGCGTCGAATCGGCGACCGGGGTGCACCTGTGCCCTCCACACGGCAGGACGGGGCCGTACCGCCCAGTCGTCAGGCAACGGCTCGACCTTTAGCCTCTGCACAACAATCCCCGCCGCGCACTCGGAGCCCGACGGCACCGTAGGCGCCCATTCTGCGCTGGTGAACAGCCCCCGGACGGGCGTCCACCGCCCAGGCATACTGGACCTCGCAAGGCTCGCGAACGGCCACCGCTACTTCTCAACCGGCTGTTCAACAGACCTCGGGCTGCTGGGGTCTGTTGAAGAGTGTGTTGCCGCAGGTCAGCCGTTGTGTGTGGGGCCGGTACGAAACGGACATCGCGCGTATACGAAAACTCCACGCTCACACAGCTGCAGCGGAGCCGACTAGGACCAGCCCGAGTCGTCGTAGGTTCGGGTGGTGGCAGCGGGCGGCGAGGCGTCCCTGATCGAGGTCCTCTAGATCGCGTCATCCACGGCTGGTCTGCTCGCGGCTGGGTACGCGGCGTGGGGCTGGTCCGCAAGCGTGTGGAAGCGGACCGTGGGCAGCCGGAAGACCGTGAGGCGGCAACTCGACGGGATGGCGTGTGGCGTCACCCTGGCCTACGTCGAGGACAGGCTCGGCCACCCGGCGTTTCGGCGCCCTTGCTTCGACCTCGTCGAGTTGACCTGGCGGCTGCCGCACGCGTGGTTTTGCGGACTGGTCCGGGACGACAGCCTGTTGTCGTTCGCGGTCACGGTCACGGACCCGAGGTTCGGCTACGACTGCCGCCACCTCACGTTCGGTCTCCTGCCGGTGACGCTCGGACGTGACACCCTCGCGGCTGGCCCTGAGTCCGGGAAGACGACCGTCAGCGTCGGCGCTCGCAGGTTCTACGTCACCGACCAGCACTACTTCGGGAACCCCAGTGCGTACCAGCACTACCTCCTCGCCTACAACGACCAAGGCGTCGGGAGTGTTGTCGCGGACACGGCCTCGACCGACGGGACCTCCGCGCCTGACCTGGCGGAGTTGGTCCGGGTGCGGACCGGCACGACGGCCAACATGCTCGTCGTCGGCGGAGCCCACGACGACCGGGCGTGGCGGCTGTGGGGCTTCCCGGGCGTCGACGGGGACTTCGTGAGGACGCTCCGGGGCGCCGACTAGCACGACGACAGCGCACCCGGGTGCGGCGCCCCAACCCGATCGGGTCGTACGGTGATGCGCTTGCCACCGCCATGGAGGACCGCATGACCCGCGACCCGATCCCGCTCCCCGTGCGAGGTGTCGTCTTCCCTACCGACCGGGCGGTACCGGTTGCCGCGCACAGGTTCGATGCTTCCCGGGGTGGACTTCAGACGCTGATCGACGGCCAGACGGAGGCGGTCATGCTGGGGGAGGCCGGGCCGGTGATGTTCGTCGACGCCTACGGGCAGAGCAAGGGCCTGCCGGCGAACCCCCGGGCGACCCGGTTCGTGGACGCCTACCGCCCTGGCTTCGCGAACGCGGACATGATCCGGGGCACAGCCGTCGTCGTCGGCCTCGACCCGGAGACGGGCGCCCGGGCGGACGTGACAGCGGCGGACGTCGAGGCCGCGCTGCGGGCATGACCGCCCGTAGCGTCTGAGCCGGGACGCGGGTCGACCTAGGCCGGGAGGCAGCCGCGGGTAGCCCGTTCCGGCGCTGGTGTTCCCAGGTGCGGACATCAAGCCGGTGCACGGTCGCCGGTGCCGGTCGGGTGGTGCTCGCGGTCGGTGCTTCGCTGGCGCAGACTCCGGGTCGTGGCCGCTGCCAGGGATGTCCTGCCCGAGCTACGAGACGACCTGGCCCGTGCCGTCGGGATGGCCCGGGACAGGGTCGACCTGTGCAGTCCGTTCCTGGGGCACGACACCGCCGTGTGGCTCGCCGAGGCCGCCCGGGCCAGCGCAGCGGCTTGGACGCTTCTGACACGGCTCGACGCGGTGTCCGCCGCGTACGGCTCCCTGTCCCTGCCGGGCCTGCGACTGCTCGCCGACGCGGGCGTAGAGGTGCTCCACGTGGAGCGTCTGCACGCGAAGGTGTTCCTGGCCGACGACCGGACCGGGTTCCTCGGCTCAGGGAACCTCACCGGGTCGGGCCTCGGCGGCCAGCCCCGACAGAACCGGGAGCTCGGGGTCGCACTCGACCCGTCGCAGGCCGCGGCGGCTGCGGCGACCCTCGCGACCTGGCGGGCACAGGCCACGACGGTCACCGCCGGGATGGTCGACGCGTGCGAGCGGCAGGCCGCGTCGCTGCTGGTCGCGACCCCACGCCCGCCTGGCCTTTCAGGCCCGGTGGACGCCGCTGACGAGGTGCTCAGGGCCGGGGTGGCCGCGAAGCAGGTGTGGGTGAAGGCGCTGTATTACGACGCCGTCATGGCGGAGCAGCCGTGGGGCCACGACGACTGGGTGGCAAGCCCGGCCAGGGGGAAGCCGTCGTTCTCGGTCGGTGACCTGCTCCTGATCTACGCGTCGTACACGGACGTCTGCAACGCGGTCGTCCGGGTCACCGGCCCCACCCGCGACGACCCGGTGTTTCTCGTCGCCCAGGGATGGCCCGACGAGGACGCCGCGCGGTGGCCCTGGGTCACGCCGGTGGAGGGGATGCTGCAGGTCCCCGTCACCGACGGCGTCCCGGTTACGCGGCTCGGCCTCACCGGGCAGTCGCTGCGGAACGGTCACACACGGATGCCGACCGGGGGCCTGGCCGCCGCGCTGCGCCACATGACAGCCCCTTCTTGACACATGCCCGCCGCGAGGTCGACAGGTGGCTACGCGAACGGGACGACGGCGCCCTCACCCCAGGGCAGCCGGGTAGTCATTAGCGCTCCTCCGGCCAGACTGGGCCGCGGGAAGTGCGAGGCTGCGGGTACCGGATATCAGCAGGACGGGGACGGCGGTGGCGGCACGGCTCGGCTCGCTCACGGTGCAAGGACTGCGGTGCCTGCACGGCCTGGAGCTCGGCTTCGAACCGCTCACCGCGCTGATCGGCGCGAACGGCACCGGGAAGTCGAGCACGGTCCGCGCGGTGCAGTTCCTGTTCGGCCAGGTCGAACTCGACGACGACGACTGCACCGACGGCCTGCACGACGGAGAAGTCCACGTGACCGGGGTGTTCATCGACCTCCCGGCCCCGTGGTCCGGGTCTCTGCGCCCGTGGCTGTCCGCCGACGGGACGCTCCAGCTCACGAGGTCGCGGACCCGGGGCGGCGACGGCAAGCCCGTCGTCCGGTGGTCGTCGGAGCGGGCACAGGCCCCCGGCTTCGCGAAGGTCCGCGCGGCGGTCGCGGACGGGGCCAGCGCCGAGGCGCTGAAGGAGGTGTACGCGCAGGCGCGTGCCCTGTCCGGCGACCTGCTGGCACCCTGGCCCAACAAGCCGAAGGTGCTGGAGACGCTCAACGCCTACGAGACGTCGCACCCCGACGCAGCGACGGACCGCGCCCCCGACGACGGGCTGAGGTTCGGCAGGGGCGGGACGCACGACCTCACCACGATGATCGAGCTGCTCGTCCTGCCCGCGATGAGGGACGCCGCCGACGACTCCGGCGAGTCCCGCGGCAGCACCCTGGCCCGGCTCGTCGACATCACGGTCCGGTCCGGGATGGACCTCGATGGCCGGCTCGCCGCGCTGTCCAAGGACACCGCCGAGGCGTACGACCTGCTCCTCACCGAGGGCAGCGGAACCATGCTCACAGACCTCTCCAAGAGCATCACGACCCAGATCGCAGCGTTCGCGCCCGGCGCGGCGGTGACGCTGTCCTGGGAACCCCGGGTTCCGGCGCTGTCGGCTCCGCAGGTCCGCGCGCGGATCGTGGAATCCGGCCATGAGGCCGACATCGGCCGGCAGGGTCACGGCGTTCAGCGGGCGTACGTCTTCTCGCTCCTGCGGGCGCTGCTCGACGCCCGCAGGACCGACGGTACGGCCCGGCCCGGCCTGCTTCTCGTCGTCGAGGAGCCTGAGGTCTACCAGCACCCGCTGCGCGCCCGGTACGTCGCGCGGGTCCTCGCTGATCTCGCCCGGGACACCGCTCAGTCTACCCAGGTCGTTTACACCACACACAGCCCCTATTTCGTGTCCGTCGACAACGTGCAGGCGGTCCGGCTCCTGCGGTTCGCGGCTGAGGGCGAGCCCCCGAATCCACCCCGCACTCGAGGGTCGGCCGCCCGGCTCGAAGCGGTCGCGGCGCGCCTGGACGAGGCTCGGCGGGGGACGGGCAAGGGCTGGACCGGGCAGAGCGTCGCCGCGCACCTCCCTGGGCTGCTCGGCACGTCGGTGTCGGAGGGTCTGTTCGCGGACGCGGTCGTCCTCGTCGAGGGCGAGGAAGACATCGGACTGATCGACGGTGCCGCCGCCGCAGCGGGGATTGATCTCGCGGTCCGCGGCGTCGCCGTCGTCGCGGTCGGCGGGAAGGACCCCCTGCCGCTCGCCGCCGAGGTGTTTCGCGCGCTCCGCGTCCCGGCGTACGTCGTGTTCGACACTGATGAGAAGCCCGGCGGGCAGGCGACCGACGCTGGAGCGCTCCGGTCGAACTCGATCCTCACGTGGCTCGCGGACGGCACTGGACAGGAGCGCCCACCGACGACCGTCACGCCGCTGTGGGCGGCGGGCAAACCGACGCTCCGTGCCGTGCTCGACGAGGAGGTCGGGCCCGGAAGGGTCCGCGAGGCGTACGCCGCCACCGCCCGGGACATGGGCCTGCCCGAGGCCACCTGCAAGAACGGGCACCTCGTCCGCACCGCCGTCACCGCGCTGTACGCCGACGGGGCCAGATCGGCCACCCTCGACAAGATCGTGGAGGCGGTGACGGCGTTGGTGCCGAAGTCGGCAGCGCCTCCCGCCGACGAGGACGACCTGGACGGGTTGCCCAATCTGGCTGCAGAACTGTCGGGGCCGGCCGATACTGTCTGACAAGACGGACTGCGTACGCGGGAGCCGTCACCCGGAGCCGGTACTGCGCATGCGGGAGCCGGCACGGGGAGCCGGCCAGTTGGTCGGAAGTGGAGGCGCCCCCCAGTTGGGAGGGCGCCTCCGCCGCTATCAGGACGGAGGGCGCCACGTGTACGTGCTCGCGCTCGACGAGTCCGGTATCCACCCGGGCGCGAAGGTGATGCTGGTCGCCGGAATAGCCGTACACGAGGCTGACGCCCGCCGCCTCGAACGTGTCCTGCACGCGGTCGTCGTCGACAACCTGGCCGGGCTGCCGGGACTGGACGCACACGCCCACGAGCTGCACGCGGCTGACCTGAAGACCCCACGCAAGGGCAAGCCCGCCAGCGACTCGCACCCGTCGACGCGCGACAGCGAGTGGCTTGCCGTCAGCACCGAACGCCGACTCAAGATCTTTTCCGACACCTACGAAGCCATGCGTGCCTTCGAGCCGACCGATCCGGCGTTGCCCTTCCGCGTGTTTGGCGCCGTCGTTGAGCGCAGCCACAAGCAGTTCACGACAGCCGAGCGGTACGTGTACGACCACGTGCTGCACCGCTTCGACGAGATGCTCCGTCGGATGAGCAAGGAGCGCGCCGCGCAGGAGCGGGGCGTCGTGCTGCACGACCGGAGCCCGGACCGCGAGAAGGCGATCCAGCAGATGGCCGCGGGCTGGCAACGCACTGGCGCGCGACTCGAAGCCCTTGTGCAGCTCCCGCTCTTCGTGGACAGCCGCGCCAGCCGCCTCGTCCAAGCCGCGGACTTCGTGTCCCACGCAATCGCACGGACATACGCCGAGGACCCCGACGACGCCCTAGCAAAGAACCTGTGGCCACTGGTGGACATCGGCAGGAAGGGCGAGCTGAGCGGGGTCATCCACGTCACCCCAGACTTTGGTCGTTGCTCCTGCGCTCCCTGCCAGAGCCGGCGTACTCAGCCGGCGGTCAAGCAGCATCCTCCAGCGTCTTCCTGACCGGAAACACAACGCGAATTTCGACAAGATGACCGGCTACTACCTTCTCAAACAGGAGCCGCGCTTCGGGAGAGCACAACCTGACTTCGGGTCTTGCTCGATGTCCCTTGTGCGCTCTAGGCGCAGCTCCGGCCAGCCGGGCGCACCAAGTCACGTCTTCGTCGGGTACCGCCTTCGTATCCGGCTCGCCGGATGACTAGATGAGCAGGATTTCAGGGAACGGCTACCTCTTGTCAACCTTAAAACGGCGTGCCGAACCATCCACCAAAGGGGTACTTCATCCGAGGTGGCGCATAACACTGCGCGCACGGTCAGCGAGGCGTGTGCTCCATGACCGCACGACGGCCTGTCCGGCCGCTCCAGGCAAGATCCGCGGCACGGACGCGGCGTCCTGCGTGACCGCGGTGGGCGCTGAGTAGAGGGCGCGCTTGGCCTGACGATCGCGGGCCCGGTTTTGAGCGACCTCGTCGGCTGTCCAGTCGCCCGCCCACGTGACGCGACCCTTGTCTACGGTGTAGTGGGAGCGGCACTCGAACCCCCAGTTCCCGACGGACGGGCGCAGTGTGACGGTCTCGCCGTCGTAGGTGATCCGATACTCCTTGGGTCCTAGTGGCGTCACGGCTTGGGTGCCGCAGCCGCACGCGCACAAGTGGACGACTGTCCCGTATTCCACCGACACGTAGAGGACGCCCTCGTCGAGGATCTCCGGCGCGAATTCGACGAACCGGACGTCGAGGTGGGCGACGGCGGGCATCAGGCGTCCTCGTTCACAAGGTCGTTCCCGTCGACGACGTAGACCGAGTGGTGTTCCCCTTCGAGGTCGGCGAACACGCCAGCGTGCCGTTTCCATCGGGTGACGGCGAGGGCGGCGTTGAGCGCGTTGAGGTCGACGATCTGGACGTTTCGCCGGTACAGGTCGTCGGCGCCGCCGCCGGTCGGGAGCCGGCGGCGCTGGTCCCAGAGATGGTCGCGGTGGCCGCTTACGCTCGTGGTGACGCGGAGTTGCCCTCCGATCCGCCCGTCGGTCTCGTACAGGCCCATCCCGACGTCGACGAAGGCTCGGTCGTTCGCCTCTAGGTGTTTCGCGACCATCGCCCGTGTCAGGTTGTCGTCGACGGCGAGAAACACGAAGTCGAACCCGTCGAGGTCGCCGACGTTGACAGCATCGACGAATTGGGTGTGGGGGACAACGCCCCGGCGCATCGCCGCGTAGACGCACGCGAGGTAGTTAACTTTTGACTGGCGGGCCCGCAGTGCTTCGACGGGTACGGCTCCGGGATAGCGGAAGGCGTTGTGCTGGGAGAGTACGTCTCCGTCGAAAAGGTGGATCTCCGCGACGGGCGACTTCGCTAGGAGGTCCAGCACGTAGGCGCCAGTGCCGCCGAGGCCGACGACGGCGAGCCGCTGTCCGGCCAGCCGGGCGGTGACGGCGGTGATTCCGGCGCGTGCGGAAGCCGTGTCGAGGTAGACGAACGGACCGTCGTCGGCGGTGTCCGGCTCGACGACCGGGAACGTCTGCGCCGACACAGTCGGGTCGATGGCGGTCGCGTGCTTCCCGAGGACTGACGTGTACGTGTTCACCAGCTCGTAGTAGTCCGGGTACCCGATCGGGGGCTTGTGCGACAGCATCCATTGGGCTGGGACGCCGGGGACGAAGTCGAACGCGCCGGCGGAGTGGACGATACGGTCCAGCGGTCGTCCGTCGGTGTCGCACGGGCCGGGCCCGGCAAGGTAGGCGACGTGCGTCCCGGGGGTGACGGCGACGTCTGCCAGGAGGGTCAGCGGCGTGACGAGCGTCCCGCGGACAACTTGTCGCTGGGCGTCGAGGTACGGGACGTCGCGGACGACGAGGTGCGCGGCGACGACGTCGAGGTCGTAGCCCTCGGCGCGCAGGCGAATGAGATCGGGGCTAAGACTTATCGGTCGCTGTGACAACGAAGACCATTCCTCCGCGGACGCTGACGGTCGTTCCGGGCAGGAGGCTGCCTTTCGGCTGTGAGGGTGCGCCGTGCCGATAGGTGACGGTGAACTCAAGGTTCGCGCCGGGCGGGGGTACCTCGAATGCGAGTGCGACGACCTGGTCGAACGTCACGTCGCCGGCGGGCACGGTCCGCGGGCGGGCGTTCACGACGATCCTGACCTCACGTCGGTGGCCGTCGAGCGTGGCTTGGCACGTGCCGGAAGCCGGAAGGCAGCCGACGTGTACGCCGTTTTCGACGGGTCGGCCGGTCGCACGGTCGACGGCCTCGTACGGGCCGTCCGCGATGAAGAGCTGGTCGGCGGCCCGGCGGAGGACGGTCCCGACTGTCGTGGCCGGGCCCGCGTCGACGGTGGTGTCCCGGCTTTCCAGTGCGACGGTGACGGCGACCCGCTGGCACGTGCCCCGGTGGACGTGGTGGCCGGCGTGGATCCCGGCCGTCTGGAACGTGACCGTGAGGTCGACGGCCACCTCGACTTCCTCGATCCAGATGGCCTCGCCGTCGCGGCCGGCGACGAGGACGCCCACAAGAGCGGTCTCCTCGACGGTCACGGTCTCGGGTTCGGTGCGCCCGGGTGCGTGAAGTTGAATGTCCACTGGTGCCTCCTGGTGTGTCGTGGTTCCTGGCGAGGGCAGGTGCGTGGGTTCTGCGCGTCAGGTGGCGGTGGTCAGGCGGGTCAGAGAGCGTGGCGGGTGAGGGCGGCACCGACGACGAGTCCGAGGAGCACGACTTCGACCGTTGTCAGGCCAAGGACGGCCGCTTCAGCTCCGACGACCTGCTGGGCGACGGAGCCGGCCGCGAGCGCGACGACGAGGGCGGCGGCGGCGGTTTGTTTCCTGGTCACGGTGTTCACCTTCCTTCCGGTGCCGGGTTGTCGGTGGTCGGAGGTTCGGGGCGGAGCTCGGTGAGGCGGGCGCGGACGGCGGCGACGAACGCAGTGTTGTCCCGGCGTGCGGTGGTGTTACCTGCGGCGGCAGCGAGGGCGGATTCGCCGTCTCCGGCCTGGTCGAGGCTCCGTTCGAGGGCGGCGAGGGCGGTGTCTGCGTCGGCTCCGGCGTGGTGGATCCACTTAGCCACGGTCTTGGGGGCTTCGCCAGAAAGCGGAAGGGTGCCGCTTTCGAGCCCGCGGAGCCGGTCTTCGGTGAGACCGGTGCGTGCGGCGAGGTCGGCACGGGTGACGAGCGCGGCGACCCGGGTCTCGGCGAGGAGCGACTGGATGAGGACGTCACGCCGGGCGTTCACAGCGAGTCCGCGGTCGAGGGCGGCGAGTAGCCGGTCGCGGCGCGCGGGGGTCTCGGCGGCGGCCGGGTGGCCGCCGTTGCCGGCGGTTCCGGCGAGGAGCGCGTCGACGAGGGCGCGGGCCGTGTCGGAGACGTGCGCGCGGGTGAGGCCGTCGAGGTGCTCGTCGGCCCATGCCTGAGTGTCGTCGAGGTCGGCGGCCGTGTCCGTGTCGTCGGTGGCGGCTGCGAGCACTGCTGCTCTCATCCGTGCTGCTAGGTCTTCGTTGGTGGGCGGTGTGTCGTTCACGATGGTCAGCTCTCCTGTGCAGGCGTCGGGGTGCGAGGGCATGTGGGCCGTGCGGCTAGTTCACGGGATTGGCGGTGGTGGTGTCGGCCTTGCGTCGGCTGGCGGGTCGAGGACCGCGCGGAGTGCCTTGACTATCCGGGAGTGCCGTTTGCGGCAGGCGTCGGCTGTGGCACCTCCACCTAGGACGTCGGCGATGTCCGCCCACGTGAGATGGGTGTCGTGTCGCAGGAGCAGGAACGCCTGGTCCTCGACCGGGAGGGTCAGGAGGACTGGCGTCAGGTCCGGGGCCATCCTCGGTCGTGGCCCGGGCAGCCGGTCCGGCCGGTTGTCCGGGATCTCGCCGTACGTCTCCTCGAAGACTTCTAGGCTCTCGACCCCACGTCGGGCCGAGAGAGCGTCGTAGACACATCTTCGGAGGATGCCGAAGACCCAGCCTCGAAAGTCGCCCTTAGCGGGGTCGTGGCCGGCTATCCCGGCGACGGCCTTCTCGACCGCCGTCTCGGCGGCGATCTCCGCGTCGGTTTCGGACAGCCGCCCGTCGGCGAGCCGGGCGGCGTGGCGGTAGAACGTGGGTGCCAGTTCGCTGACGAGTTGGACGCCAGCCGCCTTGTCGCCCTTGCGGATCCTCGCTATCAGGTCGGTCTCGTCCATCGGACCTCCTCTCACCCTTACTACAAACGGGCGTGACAAGGGACCCCGACCGGTCCTACGGCCCCTCGGTCTCGTCCTGTCTTCCGGCGCTCCAGAGCGGGGCCGCGCCGGGCTCGCGGCGGACTGCGATGCGGTCCTCGTCGGGAAACCATGCGGTGATCAGACCGGGGACACGCCAGGCCAGGGCGTGCGGGTCGCGCGGGTGGTCTGTGGCGTCGACCACGGCCTCGGCTAGGACGCTCGGTTTGCCCTGGTCACGGAGCCGTCTGTCTTGGAGCTCGACGACCCACACGTACCGGCTCATCGGGAGCCGGGAGTAGACGGCCCGCAGGCCCGGGGGCATGCCGCGGCGCGCGAGGTCTCGCTTGAACTCGTTGCTTGGAACGACGGAGGATCTGACGGTCACGTCGCGGGCTTCCCATCGGGACAGCAGCGTCTTGGCGTCGTGGTCCAACGTCGCCTGGAGGGCGTTCCGCAGTCTTCCGACGCCGATGGTCTCGGCGTCTTCTCCTGCCAAATAAACCTTCTGCGGCAGGGGCACGATGGCGTACTGCCACGGCGAGTACGGATCGAGCGCCCAGTGGTCGATCCGCTCGTACGGGCCTACCTCATCGTCCTGGCGGACGAAGTAGAGCGCCTCCTCGCCTAGCGCATTCCGCTCCCGGCCGTACCCGACGACCACGAAGGCGTGCCCGCGGCCAACAACGATGACCGGGATCCCGCTGTTCAAGTACCGGCACAGGACGCGGGGGATCGTCTCCCCTTTGGCGAGGTTCTGTAACGGGTAGACGAGCGGTGGCAGGCGCACGGCCCGGCACGTTTCCGACATCTGCGCCATCGTTAGTCCTGGGCTGGGGACGCTCCGGCCGAGACCGCCAGCGGCCACGACCGCGTCTGCGATCGCTCCGGGCAGGACCCTAGGCCCGGCGAACCGCCTGTGATTGATGTAGGCGGCGACCCACGTCGTCGTGTGCGCGCACCTCGACAACTGAGCGTCCTGGGCCATGAACGGCGTGCCCTTGACCCGAAGGTCGACCCCGAACACGTTCACGGTCTCCTCGACCGTGCACGTGACTTGCTTGACCCAGCGGTCGGGGACGCGAAGGACCGTCCGTCCGACGGGCGCGCCGGGGACCGGTCTCAGGACGGTGTAGCCGAGGTACGTGAGCCCCTGGAAGTCGTAGGGCACGTCAGGGTCGGACAGGGCTGCCGGGGGCGCGTCGGCAAAGAAGTGGACACGGTGCGCCACCGAGGGGTACCGACGAAACGTCGTCGAGTAGAACTTGGAGTGCTCGTCCCGGTAGTCCGCGTCGATGTAGCGGCGCTCGATCAGCGCCGACCGCGCTCCGAGGCGCCATGCCTTCGCGAAGACCGCCCGGACGACATCCGGCTGTTGGGCTCCGTAGAAGTCGATGAGCCGGTCGAGGGTCCCCGGCACAGTCAGGTCGGAGACCCGATCGGAACCGCTCCACTCGTCGAGCCGCATAAGCGCTCCGTTTTCGGGCGTCCCTGACCATCCGGACGTCAGGAGCCGACGTAGACCTGGTGGCTCTCAGCCTCGCCCCGAAGGCGCGCCGTCTCGAACTCGTGCAAACGCTCACGGATCTCGCGCTGCTCATCTTGGGGGAGACGTCCTTGGGCGTCGTCCTCGGCAGGTTCAAGTCCGCTCACAAGTTCGACAGAGAAGTCGTCAAACCTCACAGGGCACCCCATCGTCGGAACAACGCCCGTCCTTGTGTCCGGGTTCCTGGCAACCTACCCGGCAGCCCGCCTCTTCCGTACCCGGTTACGCTAAATGTTTCCGCCGGTCCGGGTCGTCTTCGTCCCAGGAGAGCCGGGCGAGCAGTGCCCGGTCGTGCGTGACCGTCCCCGGGTCCACTGCTGGATCGTCGCCAGACCCCTCGTCGATCCGAACCCCCATCCCGTGCCGGAGGACGCAACCAGACCGCACTCACCAACGGATGCCTCCAGCTCGCCCGGCAGCCACGGGTTCAGGCACGTGAGGGTCTCGGCGGTCGCCAGCGGCGGCCACGTCCCCGCGAGGAACGCACTGCTCTACTGCCAAACCGACGGCCGTCTCGCCACGTTGATCGGCGCGCGTGTGGTCAGGTCCTCTGGACACCCCGACTCCGTCAGCGTCCCGGCGATCCTCAGGAGGTCACCGAGGGTCGCGCAGGCTCGGACTGGGTCGAGTTCGTCCGCGAGCCGCACTGCCCGGTCGTGCTCGACGACTGCGAAGGCCGCGCCGTGGAACGGCGTGGCACCCCATACGACCGGTGGCTTGACGAGTTGCTCGGTGGCTCCTGTCGCGTCGTCGAACGGCGATCTCAGGCGCCACGGACGGCGAGGTCGGTTTTCGGGTGGGTACCTAATCGAGCAGGAGACGTCTGAGCGCGTCTTCCACCGACGCCGCGTGGGCTGCGCGGAGGGTCCCGTCTTCTCGCCGGGACCACAGCGTGGCGCCTTGATTGTCGAGTTGTTGCACTTTGTCGTTGAACTTGCCCTTGCTCACGAAGTGGATCGTCAGCGTCGTCGGCACGCCGGGTGCGGGCCTGATGGACAGCAGCTTCCGTCCGGAGGCTTCAAGAAGGAGGTGTTCGCCCTTCGTGTCCACCGCCAGCACCTCGTCACCGCGCCAGATGAGGAAGTCTGGATAGAAGTTGTTGGTCACGCCGATGCTGATGAGGGGGATGCCGTACCCCGTGCGGGGGGGATTGCGGCACCAGTCGAGGCCGGTGGCGTCGACCGCCCGAGCGAAGGTGCGCTCCAGGGGATTCAGTCGGTCGTAGCCTTCGTGTAGGGCGTTTTCGAAGGACTCGACCTCATCTTCGAGCATGAGCAAAGGACCGACTGTGTACGGGTCGACCTTGTTCTGCGCGAGCGAGACGTTCTCAAGGTAGGCGTCGACGACACGGTCTGCGGTGCTGACAATGTGGTCGTACGCGGGGCTTCCGAGGCCGACTCGCGCGTCGAACTTCCGATCGGCGGTGCTGGCGACCTGGAGGGCCTTCGCATAGCGGCGCTTGACCTCCCGCACGAAGATCCACCTGGCGGACACGAGATTCGACTGCTCGAACTCCTCCCATTTGCTGTCAGGTCCGGCGCTGCTGCCGATGACTTGCTTGGCTATCCGGCGGCTGCCAACACCAATCGTGTTCACCGTGTCGCCGTTGTAGTCGGACAGCGAAGCGATGAGACTCTCGATCGGCTCCCGGGTCGCCTTCGCGAGGTAGGCAGTCGTCGGCAGGGTCAGCACCTTCTTTGGCGGATATTCGACCGGTCGGCCCTTGTCCGGCAGCTTCTTGAGGATGCGGACCTGCGGGGCATCCTCCGCGAGGCGTTCGCTGACGTCGTCCAGTACCTCGTTGAATGTCTCGTTCTTGTCCACACGGACGTAGAAGTGCGCCGTATTGAGCCGCTCGGCCGTATAGCGGGTAGCACCTGGCTGACGGAGAACACGTCCGATGACCTGTTCTACCTGCGCCTTGGACTCCATGCTCTTGTCGATGTAGGCGAAGTAGCACAGCGGGTCGTCCCAGCCTTCCTGCAGGCTGAGGTTGAAGAGGATGTGTCGGTAGGGACCGCCGGTGAAGCGGTCGTAGTCCTGGTCGGCTCCCTTGAAGAGCAGGAAGTCGCTCGGGGGCGGGTAGTCCTTGTCGAACGCCAGGTTTGCGTAGATGGCGATCTCCGCCGGGTCGATGCCCTTGGTCTCGGTCAAGTGTCGCCAGATGAGGATGGGGGCGGCCTCCCGGTGGAGGAACGGCTGCTTGGGGTCGTCACGCCGAAAGCTGTCGCTGGAAACCATGTTCGTGTTGCAGACGTAGATCGCCTTGGGAAGCCCCTGCAGCCCGTACTGCCTGGCGTCCGCCTCGGCCTCGGCCATGTCCGCCAGCATCGTGTCGACGGTCTCCTCCATCGGAGCCTTGTAGCCACCAAGGACGAGCGTGCTCTTCACCAGACCCGCGTCCGACACCTCCTTAGGCTTGACCTGCGTCACGAGCCAGTCGTCGCCGTGGCCGTGCCGCTTCAACGCCTCGACCTCCAGCCCGAGTCGCGCTGGCAACTTCATGGTCGCGCTCGCAAGCAGGAAGCCGTCGGGCTCTAGTTCCATTAGTAGTGACGTCTGCTGGTCGCTGAGGTTGTGTGCCTCGTCGTAGACGACGATGAGCGGCCGCTTCGCACCGCGCTCGGTGAGCCGCGTCGTGAGCGAGTCCCAGGTCGAGGCGTTGGTGTCGTCGATCTCGCACCGGTAGATGAGCTTGTTGCCCTCGGCCTTGTCTTTGTCGTTGAACGTGCCGACAGTGGCGAAGTACATGAGCGGCGTGGATGACTCCGCGATGTCGACGGGGTCGAACTCGGCAAGGAGTTTCACGTCGAAGTCGCCCAGGAGGTGGCTGTACCTCCCACCGGGCAGCAGGTTCGCGTAACTCTGTTCGACCACGACCTTGCCCTTGGAGAGCCACAGCACGACCGGGCTGATGGGCATGGCTGCCGCGACCGCGGCGGTGGCGTCCGCGAGGATCACGGTCTTGCCCGAGGCAGTCAGGGAAGACAGGATTTGAAAGAACGGCACGTACCCGGGGTTCTTCTCGCTGCCGGCGTTCACGCGGTCGTTCAGGTAGGCGATGAACCGTTCCGCGATCTGCGACGACGCTGTCTGCTGGAACTGGAACAGTTCGATCATGTCGCGTCGTCCTCGGTGTAGGAGTCGTTGCGCAGATCGAGTCCGAAGTCGATCAGGATGCGATCCGGTATCTGGTAGAAGCGCACGTTGTCGGTTTGGAAGAAGTTGTACCGGGCGTAGACGTGATAGACCGGCTTGAGGCCAGCGCGGGCGGCCTCCTCTGAGCAAGCCTGGTAGACATCCTCGTCGAAGTCGGTGTTGCCATCCGCGCCGTCCCAGACGAGGAAGAAGCCCTCGAGATCTCCGTTCCGGGCGGCGAGGTACTTGTGTCCTGAACCTGCCATCGACACGAGGCTGCCAGCGCCCCGCTTACGGCTGGTGTCGTAGTAGGAGGCGATGACGGTGTCGACCATCTCCTCGCGTTCCATCTGCAACAGGGCGTCTGCGTCGACTTTCTTGTCGAGCGCGACGAATCGGTACCCGCCGGGGATGGCGACTCCTTTGCCGTTGGCCCAGTTGCCGGTGACGACCCTCTTGAGCCGGTCCGCCGTCAGCGTGCGCGCGTACGAGTCGCCTTTCTCGGGGCGACCCTGCTCGATGACGATGAACCGTCGGGTGGTACCTGTGGACCTGTTGAGCGCCAGAACGGCGTGCCCCGTTGTCCCTGAGCCCACGAACGGGTCCAGGACGAGCCCGGTCGGCGGGCACCAGAGCTGGATGACCTTCTGGAACAGTTGGACCGGTTTTACGGTCTCGAACCCGTGGCCGGAGCCGACGAGCGCGTTCAGTTCCTTGATCCCGGTCTGGCTTGTCCCCGACTGTTCGTGGTCCCAACTCACGCAGCCGATGTCGAGCGGCTCGTCGTAGTCCTCGTCCGCCCAGTACGTCATCGGCACGATGCCCTGCTTCACCTCATCCAGGTACTTCTTGACGCGGGGGCCGCCTGTGCCGTTCAGGCCGAACCAGATGAAGGGCCAGCTCCCCGCCGCTTGCCGCTCACCGGCGGCAGCAGCCGTCGGCGGGGCCTCCCCCGGCTGGCCGCCGACCACGATGAGGGCGTTCGCGCGCCCGTCCCCGATGTCACGCTCCTCGTACGTGGCACCCCAATGCTCAAGCCACGACTTGATGTTCCGCTTCGGATGGGTCCACGACCGCACCCCCGGCGGGTAGTAGATCTGGCCCGTGAAGGGGGACTGGATCCCGTACTGACTGGGGCGGGACGGTGTCGCAGCGGTGAGGTCGTGCTCCCGCCACAGGCCCTTGGGGTCGTCGTCCACGTTCACGTAGCGGGCGTTGTGCGGCTCTTCACAGTTGAGGGTGTAGCGAGGCGGGCGTGTCGGTCCGGAGGTAGGCGTCGAGGTCTTCCGAAGATGAGGTTCCTACACGCTCTTCCAGG
>JAABUY010003835.1_pt1 | contig 16180 bp, 25 predicted proteins | sample 5560271 | NCBI WGS metagenome assembly JAABUY01 (sample SAMN10711886, study PRJNA513374) | rock metagenome | isolation source: Antarctica rocks | place: Antarctica: Victoria Land, University Valley
TGCGCAGGCCGCTGCCAGAGGAGCAGTCTCGCTGCGGCGCTTCTGGGCTCACCCAATGCCCGCAGGGGCCTCCGCCGAGATGAGTATGCATCGTCTTCAAACACAGTGGTAGAACTTGAGCAAGGATTGCATGAAGGCCACTCGAGCACTGGAGCCTGGCCGAGTTTGGTCGGCCCTAGACTCTTGCTCACGCCCGCTCCCACGCCACCCTGACACCCTGGCAGCGGCCCCACGGCCTCCGCGGCGCGCGCGCACCAGCAGCGCGCCCGGCCGCGCGAGGAAGCCCGAGCGCGCGCCGTCCACGGCGCCCCAGGCCGCGCGGCCGGGCAGCAGGCGCGCCCAGCGCGCCCGGCCGGCCGCGCCAAACACGTCCGCCGCCGCACCCACGTTGCCCGCGCGCTGCCGCGGCGCCACGAGCGCCAGCCGCGCGTCGCACGCCAGCGCGGCCAGCGCGCGCTCGAAGAATGCCGGTGCAAGCGTTTGGTGCGCGTGCACGACCGCGAGCGCGTCGCGCGCGCCAGGCGGCCCGCCCGCGTACGCCGCCGCCAGGCCCACGTTCAGCGCGCCCGCGCGCCCGTCCACCTGCGCCCGGCGCGCGTCGCCTCGGGCGCCGCTTGTTGCACGGAGCCGGCGCACGGCGGCAACCCGCGTCGCCACTTAACCGGGGGTGCGCTAACAGCACGCGGCGCGACTCACCTCGTTGTCGGAGACCGCGCGCGCGCCCAGGTAGCGCACGGCGGCGCCCGGCGGCGCGGCCGCGTTGGCCGCGGCCGCCCAGGCGGCCTTGCCCGGGTCACGCCCGTCGTCCAGCAGCCACAGGCGCAGCGAGCAGCGCGGCGGCAGGCGCGCCGCCAGCACGGACCCGCCCGCCGCCGCCACCATGTCCGCCGTCTCCGCATAGCACGGCAGCAGCACCTGTCGCCGCGGCGGCCGCACGCGCTTGATGCAGCGCTGCCATCAGCCCACGCGGCAGGCGGGTGCGCAGTGTCCCGCCAGCTGCGACCGGGCACGAGCGGCGCTGCAGCAGCGCGCTCCCAGGCCAGCGCCCTAGGCGCGCGGCGCTGCGGGCGCTGCAGCAGGCGCGCGCTGGCGCGCCGCGCGCTCGGCGGCGGCCCGCGGCCGGCTTGAGGCGCGGCGGGCGGACCTGTATGTCCGTGTCGCAGCCGGCGGCCTCGGCATCCTCCTTCCAGCGCCGCGCGGGTAACGCGGCGCCGCGCGGCGCGCGCCGCATGATCGCCAGGCCGCCCAGCAGCACCGCAGCCGCGCTCAGCAGCTCCACCGCCAGGAACGCACAGCCGTACCTGCGCAGCTCGCAGCTTCCGCGCCGCTTCAGCATGCGCGCTTACCCGCCGCAGCCATTACTGGCCGCGCGCCTGCTGCGCAGCTTCAGATCTTGCGAGCGCCGGCAGCTGGCCAATTTGTTGCTCGCCTGAGCTCCGCGCGGTTTCTGTCAAGCGGGCGCAGGGCGCGGCGCGGGCGCGCCATCGCAGTGCGCCCAGGTCCAACGTATAGATGCAGCGCACGGCGAAGTAGGCCGCCGCGGATGCCCCATACGCCGCGTACACCAATGTGCCCAATGCAGACCATGAGCACCCCTCCATCGCCCGCTCCGGCGGCGGCATGGCCTCCGCAGGGCGCCCATCCTCCTTGGCCGCCTGCTCTGCGGGCGCCACGCGGGCAGCCATGGGGCTAGTGCAAACTGACAGACTGATTTGCGCCACCATGCTGTCAGGCCCTCAGCGGGTGACAGCCCGTAGCAAACTCGTGTCCTTGTAGTACACAGCTTCTTCCGTCCCCTTCCGTAACAAGCCCTACTTTTGGCCAGCAGTTACCGAGCAGTGCAAGAGCGTGTTGGCGACTAGCGCCAGCTTGTTCAGATCCTGCTCGAGCGGGCACGAAACATGCGGAGCGGGAATCCGAATGCGCCTGCAGAATTTGCCAAGAGCCTGGACAAGGAGCGCTCGGCCAAGTGCGGCGCGCAAGGCAAGCCTGGCGCAGAAGCGGAAGTAGATTACCCAGTAAAGCACATTTCATGGGGCGCATGTCACATCATCAGGCTCGCAGTGTATTAAAAATTCACACCATGCAGCGTGTCTTGCTATTTTCATATGCTGTGTGTCTTACTCCATGCTGTGTGTCTTTAGTTTTGCTGTGTGTCTTGTACTTTCCATTCAGCGTGTCATGTACTGGAAAGTACGAGACATACAGCAAGACACACAGCATGCAAATAGCAAGACGCACTGCATGTGAAAGTGGCAAGAAACACTGCATGGAGTGAAATCCTCAGACCAGCAAGCCTGATGATATGACAGGCGCCCCCCCCGAGATGCGCTCTACCGGGTAACCTCCTTCCGCTCCCTGTGCTATCCTGCAGAAGTGCTGTTGCGTACCTGCCACAGGCCTGCCTTGCGTGCCGCACATGGCCGATGTCGGCAGGCGTATTGACCCTCCCATGCTGCGTGCCCGCAAGCCTTACCACACAAGGCTGAAGGCATCTTGTGACTACCTTGTGCTGCGCCAGTAGTCATGAATATTTATGATGTAAGTGCCAGTCTCTCATAATTCCGCAAGTATCAGTCTTTCACAACTCCGCAAAAGCTGTGATATGAAGGAAGGCACTCCTGGGCACTTCGCGCTGTCTGCTTCTTTCTCAGCACCGGGTGCCCGTTGACATGTTTGATCCTTGCGGTGCGCAATTATGCAGACCATGTTCGAATATCGGTGTGTCACAATGCTGCAGACGCTGTGATATGATCCAAGTATCAGTTTTTCGCAACTCCGCAAACGCTGTGGAAAAAAAAGGGAAAGTCACGCCCGGGCACTTACCTGGGTTTGCTTGCTTTCAAGCACTGGGTGCCGTTAAAATGCTAGACTCTCGAGGTGCGCAATTATGCAGACCATGTCTATTCAGTGCACATCGAGTGCGGGGTCGTATACCTCATACACCATATACACAAATAACACAATCATGCATATCGCCACTTTCATTTCTTAGAGATGATTTCTGTCAAGTCAGCACTTACACCGCTTTGCAGTGCGATGAGATACATGCAACATTTGTGCAAGGGTCAGCAGGCTGTGCAGGAGCTGATTGGCAGTCTCTTAGGTATGAAGCAGGTCTGCCCACTTTCTGTGCCTCAAAAGACCAGGGCAGCTTCATGGCCTGACAGAAGCACGCGCGCAAGCTGAGAAGCATGGTCAATGCACAGTTACAAGCTTAATTAGGCGCGTACATACATGTTCTTCGCACATATACGGTAATCTGTCAAGTGCAGTGTACAATGTCCCTAAGCGCCGCTCGCGCTCCCCCGCTCACACAACAATCTCCGCGCATGCATTTAACCGTCTGCGCATGCGTTTGCCGGCTGCGCATCAGACAGCCTTGCCCTCGCGCTGGCGGTGCACCCAGTAGCGCGCAAAGTTGCCCACGCCGTGCGTGTACGCTGCATAGCACCAGCCCGCCCAGTGCGGCACGCCCAGGATGTCCGGCCGGTCTGCGCACGGCCGCTGGCGCGCTCTCACACGCAGCACGCAGCCGCAGCCCGTCCTCATGCCCCGTCATACGCTCACAAGGCGCACCAGCGCCAAGGCAGCCAGCCCGCACAGGCATGCACATGGCTCAGGTGGGGCCACAAAGCGCAGTGTGCACAACCACTGCGCCGGAGTCACAGCCCTGCTTGCATGGGCGCCACTACATCCGGGCCAGGTGAGCTGTTTGGTCTGGATGTCAAGCGTCAAACATGGAGTGTGGGCACAACATAATGCCAGAGGTGCAGGACGTTGACAATGAAGCTCTCCCCCAGGGGCGCGCCCACCAGCAGCAGCAGCGCCAGGATGAGGCCCTGTGACGGCGCGCCGCCTCACAACTTGACCACGCATGCCGCAACTGCCAGGCAGCGCACCGCCACATGCAGCACCACACTTGTGATGCCGACTGATGGTGAGCTGGACACCGTCATACAGGCTCCACTCGCTTAGCAATTAGAGTCCCCAGCTTTCTCACCGCACACATGCAGGTGTGGTACGCATGTCCAGAGCCTGAGCAGGCGCGGCAGCCGCGCGCCTGCTTCGTGCTGTCAAAAGCCTTCCAGTTGGCGACCCACATCGCGGCCAGGATGGCGGAGCACTGCCAGTGCGGGAAGTTGGCCAGGTAGACGTAGTCGCTGGCCAGGAACATCGCCACGATCACGCCCCAGTTCAGCAGCACGTACGCCAGCGAGCGCGCGCGGTCGGTCGCCACCTGCCCCGCATGACGCCTCGGAGCTCATGCCTCCCGCCCGAGCACAACCAGCTGCCAGCCGGCCTTTGAACCACAGAGAATGTGGTCCTGCAAGCACTGGTCAGCCCTCACTCCCCAGTCCAAGCAAAGCTTGCACGTGGGCATGCATGTGCATGTCTCAAAGCGAAAGCCACAGGTCAACAGGCAGGGCCTTGACAACTGCGGCAGGGGAGCCAGGCAATCGGCGGCACCTTGGTGGCCGGGTCGTTCTTGAAGGCGGTGTCCACCAGCGGCTGCACGTACCCATACAGCAGCCAGATCGGCGCCAGCACCACCGGGATGATGCCCGACTCCAACGCGGGGCCCACCTTGAACTGCAGCACGTCATACTTCTGCGCTTCACGCACACGCGCCGTCAGCGGCCGCGCCGCAGCTCTGCTTGCCTGGGGCGGATAGCTCTACAACTTCGCTGCAACCTTGTGACCACTCTGCTTCAAGAGTGTACGCAGCGCTTGCATGCTCCAAAAAGTGAGGCACCGCAGGACCACACGTGACATGCGCAGTGCCCTAGAAGTGGGCCGGCAGTGCGGCAGCGTGATGACAGCCTCCCACTCGCAGGTCACATGTGCAAACAGTGCCTTACCTGCCTTTAACTCCTGCTTCTTTACTCCATGTCAACTCCAGATAGGAGCGTACAGAGTCCTGGCGTCGGGCTGAAGCGGGCGCGGGGCTCGCACCGGCAGGAAGCCGTTGTTGTGCGAAACCTGGATGAAGAGGCCGAAGGTCGAGCTGGTGATGAGCGCCGTGAGCAGCAGCTGTCCCAGAGTCACAGGGCGCTTTAATTGCAGGATGCACAGTCTATGATTGGCCTGCAAAAGCTGGCGCAACCTGAGCCAGCTGCACACGGACTGCCCCATACCCACTCCCGACCAACACCACAGACTGTGGCCTGGGCGACACCTACCATGCCGTGATCTAAAGACAGGACTGACCGTCCTTTCATACCTTGCTTGAGCACAACTCTAAATACAAGGAGCGCAGATACACCGCCGCACATAGCCTCACATAGAGAAACAAGCCATGTCGCGTCTTGCACAACGTCAGCTCTGCTCACCTTGGGCACGTCGACGCCGCTGGCGACAAGCTCCTTGTGCGCGGCCGTAAGGCGCTGCACCAGGCCGAGGCTCTCGACGCGCTCCTTCGCGTCCTCCGCGGCCTCCGCCGCTCGCTCGCGCACGCCGCCGACTGCGCCACGCCCGTCCCCGCCGGCCGCCATAGGCGCGACCGACCGCCTCTGCCTAACCTCTGGCCGCCCGCTGTCCAGGCCTGCCGGTGCCATCCTGTGCGCTCGGCCTGCCTGCGCGCCTCGCAAAGCAGCAGGTTCGCCTTATTTGTATAGCTGCTTACATATTGTTTACTTGCAGCTGTCCGTCCTGCTGGCCTGGCCTTGACACGTTCACCGCCACTGTGCACAAGACGCGCTTGTTCAAACACGAGGCTGGCAGCGATATGGCCACAATGCTCAGTCTACTTGGGACAAGCTGGACACCTCCGAAAGAATACTTACACATGTCTGCATTATTACAAGGGACACGGCCAACAAGACGGGGCTTGCGTACTTGCCAGCAATTGTGTGTCTGATGACTTGTCAGGATCTGACGCTCAGCAAACCGCGGTGCGCAGCAAGGGCACGCACGGCCCAGTAGCACGCAGAGCACATACGCCAGGTAAGTCCTAGGGAAGGCGCACCCGACTCAAGGCTGCATGGCCATGCGCAGGTGCAAGCCTGTGCTGGAGTCCTGCGACCGCACAGGCTCAGGTCAGCACTCCAAGCGCCACATATGTAGCGGGGCACGGGGTGCAGGCGGTGGGCAAACGTTCTGAACCATATAGTGCAAAACAAATCTCATACGCTTGCCTGCGGTGTGGTGCAAGCAGACCGGCATCTTTCACGCCTCTGTGCTGCTGGTCAGCTACGAGTATCAGCTTGAGAAACCAAAGAATGCGCACTAGAATTGCATCGCTTGATTGCATCAATCAATCAAAACTGGCCTTCCATCCCTTTGGACAGAGGAACAAGAATAAGACTGATTTTGCTCTTTGCATGCACCTTGCAGCGTGCTTGGCCAGGAAGCGACGCATTGAGCCCCTAACGTTAGCGCGCTGAGAGGCTGGCATACTCTGTGAGTTTGTAGCTGGCCGGGGCGGCCATAGCGGTCTACTCTCCTTCTAAACAGCAGGCCTGTTCACACTGCGTTTGCTGGTCTTGCAGGCTTCGGACGTATAGCAGCACTGTTAATACTCCACGTAGCTGGCCGTCTGCTGCAGAGCCAGTGGTAGTGCAGCCGCTCGCTGTGCATGCGTCGGCTGAGAGCGGCTCTCCTTGTTGCTTGCTGTTCCGCGGCTTCAGATGGAGGCTGCACGGAGGGAAGGAGGGGCGGAGCACAGCGGCAGGCCTGACGGCGAAGCGTGCGTGCACATCCCAGTGACGCTGGGCGCAGAGCCGCCGGCCGGCAAGCGCAGCGGCGGCCTGGGCTGCTGGGGCCTGCCCGTATGGCGCGAGAGCGACGACAGGCCACGCGGCATGCGTGTGACGTGTCAGGTGCTGCGCGTCTGCTCTCTCTGGCACACACCCTGCAAGCGTTTGCGGCTTGGCGATAGCAGGCAGGGAGGAGGGTTATGGACACTGCGAGGACACTGCGTGCGAGTGTGAAGGAAGGTCGTAGTGAGCCCAAAGTGCCTGTGCCTGTGCAGGGCGTGTGCTACCAGGTCAGGAACCGCGCCGACAAGCGCCAGCGGCTGGCGATCCTGTCCCAGGTCTCAGCCTACTTCAACCCATCGGAGATGGCCGCGGTCATGGGCCCGTCTGGCAGCGGTGCGCCCGCACCGTGCGCCCACGTACCTTGCCCGCCCAGCGAGCAACAGCGCGGCAGCCCCAGCCGTGCACGTCCAATATGCTGCGCACCGCCACTGGCAGTCCAGCTGTGCTGCGGCGTCCACCGGCAGCGCTTCTTGACCATTTTTTTTACATTGTAGTTCCAGCAGGCAGGCCCGGCCACAGGTCGGAGGCGTGCAGCTGCAAAGCGCGCTACTGGGCTGGGTCACGTATGGCAACACTGCTGCGAACGCACGCGGGCGGGCGCTCCTGGCAGGCTCATGAGAGCTTAAGCACAGCCATGCATCAGCCAGCTGCGGCTGTTCACACCGTGTGCACTGCCAAGCTGCGGCGCCGCGCAGGCAAGAGCGCGCTGCCGGAAACGGCGGCGGGCAGGAGCGCTGCCGCGAGTGCGCGCGGGCGCGCCTGGCAGCCTCGCGTGAGTTGCCAAGCTGCGCCGCTGCGCAGGCAAGAGCACGCTGCTGGACCTGGTGGCGGGCCGGAAGACGGTCGGCGACCTGACCGGCGATGTGCTGTACTCGGGCATCCGCCCCACGCAGGCCTTCCTGCGGCGCTACACAGGCGCGCGCGCGGCCCACGCCGCCCGCCCGCCAGCGCCCGCCGCATGCATCTGCGGCATGCATGCCCCGGCTGGTATCCCGACCTGGGGCTGCCGTGGTCAACCCCAGCTCCACTGCCAGCCTTCTCATCTGTGTTTCTGATGCATGCAGCGTGCCCACGCGCGCGTTGTTTTCACGGGCATGCGAGTTGCTGACTCGCATGACAGGCAGCCCCCGAATCTTGAGGGATGCTGGCTGGTCACGCTTTCACATGCACCCGGGCACGTGCACTTGTGTGCAGAGGCGGCCTGCTGCGTGCGTCAGGCTGACATGCGTGCACGGGCGCAGGGTATGTGGAACAGTTTGACACCATGTTGCCGGAGCTGACCGTGCGCGAGATGCTGCTGTACACGGCTGAGCTGAAGTGCGCGGCCCGCGAGAGGGCATGCGAGAGGGTATTTTGAGCTTGGGTATAGGATGCCTGGGGACGACTGCTTTATGATGGTCATCCAGGCCTTAGCACCTGCAGATGCCCTATCTGTAGGACAATGGCTGACATGCAGATAGCTAGTAGGTCGCGGTGAACTTCCTTCGCTGCAGGCTGGGCAGGCAGCAAAATTTTGGGCAGCAAGCGCCATAACAGGGCGCAATTGTCGCGCCTGTCGTTCGCCAGCGCAGTACCCGGCGCAGGTGCGCGCTGGCGGAGCCGCTGGCGGCCAAGCGGCGGCGCGTGGACGCGCTGCTGGAGCGGCTGGCGCTGCAGGCGTGCGCGGGCACAGCCATCGGCGACGCGCTCAGCCGCGGCATCTCTGGCGGGCAGGCGCGCGGCGGCTCACACTGGCCGGCTGAGTTTAAGGCTGTGCAGCCGGCCAGCAAGCGGGTGGGAGAGGCGCCTGAAGCTCGCATAAGACATGCGTCAACAACATAGCGGCCCGGCTCTACAAAGCACTCCGCATTAGTCTGATCTGGCGACCAGGCATTAGCACCAATTCAGCACCAATGTTAGCATCAATGAAGTTTCTTTCCACCTGGTTTGATCTGTGGGAGGTGTGAATGACCACATGTGGCAGGCTAGGACGTCTGCCGAGGCAACTGACTGGCGGTCAGTTTGCAATGGCCATTCGTCTGTCATTACATGCACTTGTATAAAGGGACATCATGTGAAGCAAGGCAGGCCCAAAATACTGGCAGTGGGCAATAGTGAGCGCACTCATTACTGCGCTTCCTAACTGCCAGGCGAAGCGGACAAACATCGGCATCGCCATGATCACGGAGCCGCGCGTGCTGTTCCTGGACGAGCCGACGTCGGGGCTGGACTCATACACTGCGCACGAGGTGCGTTCTTGCGCATCCGTAGATTGATTGCTGTAAGCCATACAGTAATCAGCATTACAGTGAGGCAAGCAGACGCCAAGTGCTGCATGCAGCGGCACCCTGCGGCCATCGCCTACCACCCCAAGCCTGCGCGCGCAGGCTGAGGGATGGACGCTGCTTGTTGCCCTGGTGGGCCACCCTTGTTGCGGCCATCTGGTTCCGGCCTAGCTCCGGCGCATCTAAGGCTGTTAAAAACCACCCCCGAACGCTTTCCAGGTGCAATGGCAGCCGCAGCGTGCAGCACCCTGGCCGGGCTTCGCAGCCCGCGCGTGCGGCGCTGGGCGCAGGTGATGCGCGTCACGCGCGGCCTGGCGCGCGAGGGCATGACCGTGGTGGCGACCATCCACTGCCCGCCGCCGCACACGTTTGCGCTGTTCGATCGCCTGCTCGTGCTGCAGCGCGGGCGGGCGGCCTATTTTGGCGCCAACGGCCCGAGCGCTGCTGCCTACTTCCTGGGCCTCCCCGCCAAGGCGTGGCCCCCGGCACACCCTGGGCGCTCGAGCCCCCCACCGCTCCGGGCTGCGGACAACGTGCAAGCGCATCCCCGGGTCTGCGCACAGAGCCATGCTATGGGTGTCTTGCGATGCCTGCTGCAGTCTTCTGATGAGTCGCAGCCACAGCCGACGAGCCGCAGCGGTGCCTTGGCACCACCGTTGTATTGCATGCCTGCCAAAAAAAGTCGACCCCCTTGGGGCAGTAAGCAGGCGCCGCTGGGCAATGTGCAGGTCCGGGCCAAGGGCGCCGATGAAAACCTCGCGGACTGGATCGTGCACATCACCACCGACGCCGACCGACAGGGCGACGACGGGTTCGTGCAGGCATACGCGCGGTGCGCCAGCCGGGCGCAGCCCACCCGCACAGCATCTGAATGGCTTTTGCCTTCGTCATCCGGCAGCGGCGCGGGGCGCGCACGCCTGCCCTTTGCATGGCGCAGTGCCTGTCAGGCTGCCGCCCTCAAGGATGCCCAAGCCGCCCGCGAGCGGCAAACTGGTCGGACAGGCGGTGCGCAGGACGCTGCACGCGCGGGCTCACGAGAGCGCGCGTTCGCAGGTCGCAGCAGAAGCAGACGGCCGACGCGGAGCTGCGGGAGATGTTGAAGCTGGAGAGCGGGACGCTGTCGCAGGGCACGCTCGCGGTGCGCGGCGCCGCCGCAGCGCCCTGCACGCCCTGGGTCTGCGCGCTGTGCAGCCCGGCCTGCAGGCCGCAGCGCCGCTTCGTGCAGGCTGGGGCAGGCCTGCCCCTGCGGCGGCCCTGCGGCGGCCCTGCGATAGCCCGCGGCAGCCCTGCAGCAGCCCTGCATGAACGATCCTGCCTGCATGCAGCTCAGAGGAAGCTCTGCTGGCCTGCTGGAACTGGAGCCGGAAAAGGTTTCCCATGTCTCTCTGTGGCTGCCAACGACCCCTCCTCCTTTTTGAGCGCAAACAGCCACTGAGCGGCGCGCGGCCCCGCTGCTGCGGCGGCAGGCGCTAGCCACGCGGGAGGCAACCGTCACGCCGTGGTGGAAGGGCCTCTGGGTCATGCTCAAGTACCGCACGAGCAGCAACTACCGCAGGCGCGCGCCCCGCAACCCGGCGGAGCAGCGGCACGCGGCGAAAAGCTGGGCGGTCTCGTGCTCTGCCCCGCCACTGCCTGCGTAGAGAGGTCTTGGTTAAAGTGCTTACCCATGGCTTCTCGGACAAATCGATGTGCAGACTTTGTGCTGATCACAGCATGCCAGGAAATTACAGAGTACGCACACGTCCCTCGCCCTGACGCTGCGGCCGCGCACAATGCAGCGGCACCTACCTGTTCGGCCGCCTGTTCGACAAGACGTGCTTCGCGTTTCTGACGGCGACGTTCTACTGGCGCACCGGCTCGGCCATGACGCCCGCCAACGCGCCCAACCTGGCAGGCCTGCTCTTCATGTGGTGCGCGCCCCGCTGGCCGGCCGCGCCACCACGCCCATCGCGGCGCGCCTGTCTGATACGCACACTTATGCCGAACAGGCTCTGCCAACACTCGGCTCGTCGGCTGGCTTGGCCTGCTGCGCCTGTCCTGCCCGGCGGCGCCGGGTGGCACCCCAGTCCGTCGCGGCCGTCGCGCTGTCCTGCGGGCCACGAGGCGCTGCGGCGGCGCGCAGGGCGATCCTGCCGGCGTACGGCGCGGGCCCGTACCTGCCGGCCATCATGCTGGAGCGGCCGGTGTACGTGCGCGAGATCAGCGACGGCCTCTACACCGCCTTCACCTACCTCCTGTACAAGGCGCGCCGCGCGCTGCGCTGCGCGGCGCCCGGCTGCCTGTCTCGCGGGTCGCCAGCTGCCAGAGCTTGAGCGGACTCTGCGCGGTGTAGGGCAGGCTTTGCAATAAAGCGACTCGCGGGGACACGCGACGGAGCTTGCGCGTGTGCATACTCGTGCACGCTGATGACTGCTGCTCCGGCAGGGGCCTGCTGTGAGCGCTGTTGAGGTCCAGCATAGTGCTGTGGACTGAGAAAGGCGCGCAAGTGCGGGCATTGGTGTGCATGACTCCAGCGAGCAGTGCTGGGCCTGGCCGTGGGAGGCGTCTCTGCGGCACTGCCCGGCACCCGGCGCCGACAGCGTCTGCCCGCTCAACTCCCGGCCCTGCCTGGTCGCCGCGCGCGGCGAGCGCCGCGGCCTGCATCATGCGCACGGGCCGCGAGTGCCCGGGCCGCGAGCCCTCGGGCGCTGGCGCGCAGATGATTGAGGAGCTGGTGATGGCGGTGCTGATGAGCATCGCGTTTGCGCTGCCCGTGTACTATATCTGCGACCTGCACGGCTCATTCTTCCTGGTCTGGCTCGTCTGGCTCGTGTCGCTCGCGGACGGCATCGGCGCGCCCCCGCCGCCGCCCCTCCCCGCGCGCATGCCGCACACGGACCTGTGCGGGCCACATCAGGTCGCCCGCCGCCAATCGGCGGGCGTATATAAATGACCTAGCGTGTTTCTGAAAGACCTACCGTGTTGCCCAAACCCTGAATGGCTGGGCGCGCGCGCAGCGTTCGCATATGCGACCGCGGCGCTGTCGCCGACAATGGATATCGCCAACGCGGTGCTGCTCACGCTGCCGACCGCGCTGCTGTTTGCGGCCGGCTACCTGCTGCGCTGGCGCGACATTCCGCGGTACTGGATTTGGTTTGGCTACATCAACTGGCGCGCCCAGCCTTCCGACTGTACTTTGTGTGGCGCATAGGCTTTCTCGCATGCCTGACCAGGCTGCCGGCCCTGCAGCCGCTGCGCCCTGCACGGGCCGTCGCGCAGAGTGCCTGTCGGCGCCGACAGCGAGACCGTGCGCCTCAGCCCGCTCGCCGACCGCGCCGCCGGGACCTGCGTGCCACATCAGCGGCGCGCGGCGCCGACGCATGGCGTATGGTAGGGGTAGGGCTACCTAACCCTATACTAAACCTATGGCGCGCCGCCGCAGGCTGTGGTACGCCTGGGGCGCGACCATGATCAACACCTTCCGCGGCAGCGGCGTCGAGATCTTTGGCGAGGACATCCTGGCCTACTACAGCCTGGACGGCACGAGCGAGTGGGCGTTCCTGGCGTACGAGGCGCTGAGCTTTGTCGCGTTCGTGGGCATCGCCTACCTGGGCCTGGTGTTCACGCTGCGGCTGCACCAGCGGCGCTGACGCGTGCGGCGCCCGCGGCGCCCGGAGCTGCAGGGCGGCGTAATATCGGCCAGGCCAAGCTCTTAAGGGCTTGCAGCAAATGCCCTGGTGGGGCCCGGCGCATGGGCCCTCACCAGCCCATCCGGCGAGTCCGCTGAGGTCAGTTCTTTATCAGCCTGTGTGCATCGGGATTGCGCACTTTGTGCTGCTGTGACAGGCCTGCTGGATGTCGCAAGTAGCAGCCCTAGTGGGATTAGCTGTCGGCTGAGTCAGTATTTTGGGACTGTGTTTTGTCTCACATGTGTGTTGCCCACCCTGTTGTTGGCTGTCAGCCAACAAGTCTGAATGCTCGCTGTGCTGCTGCATCCTGCCATTCTTTCCCTTAGCGGCTCATGCTGCGAACGGGGTAGCACCTTCAAGAGAGGGAGAGTTAGTGCAATCAGAGCGCCTAGCTTGGGAGCGAAGGACTGCTTGCCTCCTCCTTCCCGGAGGTTGCTGGCAGTGACTCACGGTTTATGGGCCATGGTGCGCACTGCATAGTGCCAGCGCAAATGATGCAGCATGCTGGGCTCTGGTCGGGTGCTGCCTTTCAGTGCATCTGCCAGGATGAGAGTGACGGCCTCTTGTAACTGGTGAATCATATATTTTGATGACAGTCTGCTAACAAGCTAAACATTCAAGCCTCATCTTCTCTCTCTCTCTCTCCATGGTGTACACACTGTGCCAGTTTGAATTGGCCCATGAAAACATCATGAGCAACTGTGCGACCCACCCTTGCGGCGTCATGGACAGTAGCACTCCCAGTTTGTGTCCTTGTCGATGACCGTGACGACGTCGGTGCGGTGCGGACAAGCTGACAGGACCGCCTGGCGTGCCGGCCAGGGTGGCGCTCAGTGCCTACGCAGGCTTGCGCGCCGGAGCCAACCTGCACTTGCGCTCAGCGGCACAGTTGCGCACCTGCACGTTCTTTTCGGGCACATACGCGTCGACAACAAGCTTTGGACACGGCAGGATCTTCAGGTCGCTCTTCCTCTGGTTTACGCTGCCGGTCCGGAGCGCTGCACGCACTTGGCCCTCTGATATGTGCCTGGCGTGCCACGCGGGAGCCAAGAGACTCAAGCCTGCCCGGACGATAGGGCCGGGGGTTCCCGGTACAGGCCATGCTTGCAGGCAGGCGGCGTGCCGGCGGCGCGCCTGCAGTCCATCCTGCAGAGCGCGTGGTCCGTGAACCTGAGGGGCAGGGCGAGTGCACTGTTGAGCAGCCGCCTGTCGGCCTTGGCCTTCCCAGACCGCTGCAGGCCAATACGCCACGCCGCCGCCGCCCAGGCTGCGGCAATGGACACGGTGAGGCCGCCCAGCGCGAGCGGCCCGGCGCGCTTGGGCCGCTTGCCGCCTGCGGGCGGCGTCTTGCGGCCGCGTCGCGGCGCCCGGACGTCCCCCAGCCGCCCCTTGCCCTTGGCGAGGCTCCTGGGCTTCTTGGCCAGGGGCGGGCCGGACATGCTGCGCGACAGGCCTTCCTACAGCTCCTCTCCTCCCACTTGCAGCACCTACCAACCACTGAAATCCTGTCCTGCTGCGCTCTTAGAACGCCCGTTGTTCTCGGCGACAAGCCTTCAGGCAGAAACCTTCACCAGGCCCTGCGCAGCTAGCAAGCAACTCCAAACGCACCGTTTAGGGAACACTGTGCACAGCCTGACCGAGCGCCGTCTTGAGGAGCCACAACGGCCCCGTCGACGGCATGGGAGTGTTCCACCAACAGAGGTGACGAGGGTGCGCATGTGTGGCGGATGGCGCGCGTGAAGCAGCGCACGGTGCGGACCGCGTCGCGCTTCAGCGTGAAAACGGTGGTTCGGCAACACCTCAGTGGCGAGCGAGGCGCGCGGCGGGCGCAGGCGGGGAAGAAAACCACACCTGCTGGCAAGCGGCCCGCCAACAAAAACCCGCCGGGGGCGTCCCCGTCCGGCCGGCGCAACCGCCAGGCCCCCGCAGAGCCGCACAGTGCGCCCCGCTGTCTCGCGGAGCCGACAGTGTCAGCGCGCCGGCCTGCAGCGCAGGCGGGATTTGACCATCCCTGCCCGCGCGCGCCGCGACGCGCAGGGAAGCACAGGTTCCGGCCAGGGACGGTTGCGCTGCGGGAGATTCGGCGGTATCAGCGCACCACCGAGCTGCTCATACGCAAGTTGCCCTTTGCGCGGCTGGTGCGCGCCCCGTTGTTACCTGCGCCCCGGCGCCGCGGATCAGGGCGGGTGCACAGGCGGCACGCGCTCGGCACGCCAGGCCAGAGCTGAGCGGCTGGCCTGCGCGGGGTGCGCAGTGCCGCGAGATAACAAACGGCATTGCGCCAGAGCCGTTTCGGTGGACGGCCGAGGCGCTTCTGGCGATGCAGGAGGTGAGCGCCTCTGCTGGCGAAGGTCTGCTGGCGGCCTGTCAGTGGCCACCTGTGTGTGTGCGGACGCGCCACGCCGCGCGCAGGCCACGGAGGACTTTATGGTGCACCTCCTGGAGGACTGCAATCTGTGCGCCATACACGCAAAACGCGTAACCATCAGTGCGCCCCTGCACCGCGCCAGGGCTGCGCTGTGCGGCCTTGGCACCTCTGGCAGCAGCCCTTGACCTGTCACCCGGCCACGGAGCCGGCTTGCTCAGCCGCATGCCCACTTGTGCGCTAAGCCGTGCTGTGTTGTTGCGCAAGTATGGCCAGTGCTAAATAGGGTGCGCCGCTATGCGTTTGGCTGCTGAAGACTGCCCCACAGCCTGCTGTTGTGCCCTGCACCTGTGCTCAGCCCTCTGCTCTGCGGCAGTGCCCAAGGACTTGCAGCTGGCGCGGCGAATCCGAGGGCCAATCGCTGGCGTGTCCTCATACTAATGCGCAGCGGCGGCCGCGCCCCTCGCCGCCGCGCTCGAGTTTGAGTGTGCGCAGCCTGCACTTGCGGCCACGCTTGCTGCACGCATCGCCGCCACAGTGGTCTGTTGGGGCAGGGACTGCTGATCGGGGAGCTGCGGCAGGGGCTGTAAGGGACGTCATAGCATCCTTGGAGCTTGGCGGGGCTGGGCACAGCAGTGGATGCTTTCTCGGCCTGCCTGTCGGAACAAGCACTTGAACTCCCTGGAGGCCTGCCGAACAATGCACGTGTGCTCTCCAGTGTGCTGTGAAGGGCGCCGTGTAGACTTCATACTTTCTGGTTGCTTTCTGTCTTTTCGGTGAGCCGGGCATATCAGCCCTGTAAAGCCAGGCGCGCGGCGCGCTGCCCCTCTTTATAATAAAGTTTTCAATTTCAATCTTGAGACGGCATATTTGCCTGTGTCGTCGCACGAGCCTCGGAGCCTCAGGACCCTCTACTCAGCTGCTTCAAGCGGGCCTCCCGAGAGGGACATCAGCTGTCTGCATCGCACTGGTCTCCGTGAAGTGCTCAACTCGTGGTTTCCAGTCACGAGGCAGCTCTCTGCATGCCATGCGGTGCATGGTAGGTCCCTCCATGTGACATGTTGGGGCTACTTATTTCAAAGAACGACCCAGCATTTTTTCACATAACGACCCAAGTCAAGG
>JAABUY010003836.1_pt1 | contig 16177 bp, 19 predicted proteins | sample 5560271 | NCBI WGS metagenome assembly JAABUY01 (sample SAMN10711886, study PRJNA513374) | rock metagenome | isolation source: Antarctica rocks | place: Antarctica: Victoria Land, University Valley
GGCCGCGCGCGGAGCGCGCAGGCGGGCGGCGCGCACCGAGCGGCAGCTGGTGCGCCTTGTCGGGGTCGGCCTCGCGGTGCAGCAGCCACACGCGCTTGAGCAGGCGCCGGCAGACCGCCTGCCGCAGCTTCTCCATGAGCAGGTATGTGCCCGCGCGGATGAACGCGCCCTGGTGCGCCTGCAGGCCCTCGTTCAGCTGCCGCACGCTGCCCGTCCGCATCGCCTGCGCGGCGGCGGCGCCGTCAGTCGCCTATCTGCGCAGTGCGTCCAGTCTATCTGCGCAGCGCGTCCAATCCATCTGCGCGGCGCGTCTTCCTCGCCAGAGGGTCCGCATGAGCCGGCCAGTGCTTTAGTGCCTCGCTTCACGGGCTGCCAGGTTCAGGCGCATCGTAGACACGGGAGCTGTCTTGATCGTCCATGCATGCACAAGTCCACGCAAGCTCGGCCACTCAACGCCTCATGAGGTCTTTTCATGTGCATGTCACATGCAAGGTGAGCAGAGCGCCCGGGCATCCAGCTACAGCAGCCAGGCAAGTGCACTAAGCACTGTAGCATGGGACTCAGAGCAGTGCCCATGCATGCGAAGAGGTTCTGCTAATATCATGCAGGCAGCCTCCATGGCCCTCATAGGCTCGGGACAGCCTCGCTCAGCAGCTACATGCCCAAGCTGCGCCAGCCAGCTTCGCGGCACCCAGGCGCTCGCGGCGCTCTCAGCTGCACGCAAGCATGCACAGCGCACACGCAATGCACCCAGGGCCCGCTTCCAACGTGACATGCGCGTGCACTGCCTCGTGCGGAAGGGTCCCAGTGGGACCCTTTCGCCATAGCCCTGCCCTACCCTATCCTGGTGGGACCCCGTCCCACCTCCACAAAGGGCGCGTACAGCGTCAGCCCGTGCGCCTCCAGCAGGCCGGGCGCCGGCAGCGCGCCCAGCAGCATGCGCAGCGGGACCAGGACGCCCGCAATGGCGGCGCGGTTGGCGGCCGCGCGCTTGTGGCAGTGCTCAAACGCATACGTCAGGTGCTCCGCTGCCTCGCTCTGCAGCAACCCCGCGGCACACAGGCCCTTCGGAGGGTAGGAGATTGCATGTGCGCCTTACGAGCAAGCGTGTGTGGGCTGAGCCTGCCAGGCGCGACGGTGTGGCGATGCAGGGGGCCCCTCCTGCAAAGTCATGCGCCTGGGAGCGCCGCAGACTGGAGCCGTTTAAGCACTGTCAGACCTGAGCAGTAGCCTTTGAGACATTACCACGCTCCATGCTGCCAGCAGTTCCATGCACCATGCAGCCTCAGTGCACCTGCACATAAGATTACTCACTCAATATAATCAGCGCCTCGGAGTGGACTGATGCGGGCGCGGCGGCGCACATAGTTCTCGTCGAAGATGGCCAGGCGGCCGACGTAGTAGCGGAACGTCACGCGCTGCGCGGCCGGGAAGCGGTCGAAGGCGAGGAAGCTGGGCGAGCGCGTGCTGTTGATCAGGCTCTTGCAGTTGTTCAGCGTGTTGAGCCGGAAGTGGATCTTGATCTGCAGGATCACGTTGTCCAGCGCGGCCAGCCGGCGGTTCATGTTGCCTGCGGGGCGGCCGGCAGCGCCGCCTCGGGCGCGGCCCGCCCGGGCCGGCACTGCCACCGGCAGCACTGCCGGCGCGCCCGGGCTCGCGCAGCAGCAAGCACCCGCGCCGCGACAGCGCGACATGACACGCTGGGGCGTTGCAGCGCGGGGGCAGCATTGAGGCAGTTTGCAGGCCTGCGTCAATACATGAATGTGTTCGACATACTGTTGAGGCGCCTCACGTCCGCAGAGCAGGTGCCCGCTGGTGCCCCAGGCGGGCCGGGCGCGCACCCGCCCCCTGCATCGCGGAGCTGAAGAACGTCCTGAGGTGCGCGGCGGCGCTCTCCAGGCACGTCTGCTTGCCCGGGCGCGCCCGGGCCGAGGCGTCCGCGGCGGCCGCCACGTCGCAGAGCGCGCGCGCCATGCCGGACATCGGCTTGACCAGCCACGCGCCTGTCTCCTCGCGGAACAGCTGCGCACGCTCGCGGCCCCACTTCGCACTCCGCCCGCGCCACGCACGCCGGAAGCTGAAGAAGCGTGCATGATTCTGCTGCTCAGGGAACGAGCGCCGAGGTCCGGGGGCTGCAGTGCAGAGGCAAGGCAGAGGGCGCCCGTGCCCAGAGTGTGACGCATTACCTTGTTGAAGGGCATGACCGCGGCCTCCAGCGCCGCATACGCCGCGGCGCCGTTGCCCTGCACCAGCGCGGCGCGCATCGCGCAGTGCGCGCCCACGACCTCCTCCCACGCGCTCTCGCCGCGCAGCCGCTGCCGCAGCCGGCTGCGGCACTCTGGCGCGGGGTCCCAGGCCGGCCGGTTCCGGACTTTCTGCGCCCACAGCGTCGGGCCCGAGCTCGAGATTGGCATCACACACTGCAGGCACTGAGCTTGTGCAGATGCAGGCACCTAGCCAGTGGGAGCGGACCTCAAACACAGCCGCCTGTGCATCAGGCAAGCCCACAGCGAGGAGGTGCCGCAGGGCCTCCCCTGCACGCTCGCAGAGCATCTCAGCACCTGACTCTCAGCAGTGGGACAGACATAGCGGGCATGAATAGGTTCCAGCGCACCATTTTGGCTGGCGATGGAGTCTGCAAAAGCGTCAACGACGTCTGTGAAGGAGCGCAGGGCAAGCAGTGCCATAGGCGCGCTGCAGGCGTCAGTTGGGGCCTTTAGCTCGGACTGTCGTGCATTGAGTAACCGTGTGTGTACACGGCAATTTCAAGTGTAAAGCAGGACTCTCACAGTGCTGCTGCAGCCTACCAAGGCCAACCAGGGTTGCTCAGGGGTCTTGTCATCAGGCTCTTGTCGCAGTACGAATAGCACAACTTGCAACTTCTCCGCGCTTTTTGTGGCTGTATCCCTGTTAAGTGTGCCCGTTCAAGTGCGCGCATTGTGGTTCGCTAACAGCGCATCGTCAACCATGGCGCAGGTCCGCTTTCATGCCTGTGCAAGGGAACTGTCTCCGCTTATGTAGGCTTCGCTCCCGTCTCCACCTTACTGTAGTGATCCAATCAAGCTGCTCACCTAATAAAGCTGTTGAACAGACTGCGCGACTGCCTCCCTGCACAGCTCAAGCTATATTGCAACAGTTGAGAGCTTAGTGCACGTGCTTTGGTTTCAGGACACAAAGGCAGCCGCGAAAGAGGAGGAGGCCTTTGCAACCGACAAGCTGGAGTACACGGAGCATGGCGCTGTTTCGGCAGGCGCGCTTGCTCAGCCTCTTTGGGACTTCACAGCGCCTGCAGCAACGTGCTGGAGAAAGTCTATTTTGTTGTGTGGCTGGCGAGCTCAGGCGTTTTGAAGTACGTGCCTTGGTGCAGAGGCAAAGGGACCAGCGGAAGGGGAGAAGCAGGGCGCCGGCCTGGCGGCGCACCCGCTGGCCAGCGGCAAGCTCCCCGAGAGACCGACTGAGTCAGGACACGAGGACGTGATGGCGCACGCAGTGTCCGTTGCCGAGGACGTCTTGGATGAGCCAGGCAGGGGCCGCTGCCCAACGCCAGCCAAAACAACGCTCGAGTCTGCACTGTGCTTTTTGCAAGGGTCCTTGGCCTCTATCAGGCTTGGTCAAGACGCGCTGCGCCGTCCCTGCCTATGCGAGCAGGAGTGCCAGCGAGCTGGTGCTGCCCAGGTGAGCACGGCAGGGGTATGGACTCAAACGCGCCCTATGGCTGCCGCAGGCTCCAAGGTGAAGGGCGAGGCCAAGGCGGACGAGCCGCGCAAGGGCGGCGGGTCCGGCGCGAGCGAGCCCGCGCCCGCAGCTGACCCGGGCGGCTCTGTCGACCCGGCGCCCGACGCCGACGCCGAGCCGGACCCGCCCCGGCGGCGGCGTCCGGGCGAGGGCGGGAGCGGGCGCGCGCCCGAGCACCAGCGCGCGGCAGGCGGCGTGCTGCAGGGCCTGGCGCGCACGGTCGGCGCGGCGGCCGGCGTGCTCGCCGACGCGCCCAACGCGGCCGCGGGCGTGGGCGGCGCAGCCAAGGCGGCGCTCGCGCGCGTGGACGCGGCAACGGGCCAGGTCGCGGGCGGGCTGCGCGGCGCCGCGGCGGGCGTGGCCGGGCGCGCCGGCGAGATGGGCTCCTCCGTGCAGGTGCACCGCCGAAATGCGCCCCGTACTCAGAGCGTGCCCGGCCCGCGCGTGCGCCGCGCGGCCCCTGCGCAGCCTGGGTCCGCGGCCTGCGGTTGCGCCGCCGCTGCTTGTTCTCTCCCAAGCAGCCAGGAGGCCGCGTTGCAGGTCATGCCATGCGGTACTCACAGGCACGCCATCCGCGCTGTGCTGGCCTTGTCTCGCACGTCAGAGCAGGCCGTCAGCAGCACCGTTCCACGGCGCCAGTGCTGCGTCCAGCTCTGCCCCCGCTCGCGAGCAGCCCGCCGCGCCGCTCGCCTGACCTCGACCCTGCCCGGGCCTGACCCGACGTTCGCGGTCCAGGCGCTGGGCGCGGCCGTGGGCGCAAGGGCGGGCCATGTGGACAAGGCCACCACCTCCGTTGCAGCGGAGCTGAGGACTGCGGCCGCCCAGGCGTGCTCCTCACGCTGGCGGGCATAGGGTTGCCCTGCCTTGACCCGTATGCAGAGTCCCGCTTCCTCCCTCGCAGACTGTGAGCAGATATGGGACGCAGTGCTGCAGTGGTCGGACGCCCCCGGCAGTCCTACTACCCAAGCCTGCTTGACCACCATGCCCTCTGTTGGCACCAGGTATGTGTCCCGCGAAATGGAGTCATACAGGGGGTGGCCAGTTGTCCTTGCCGATGCCACACAGTGCTCAGCGCACATTCAAGGCACTTACATGCACGTGACTTATTTCCGCACTGTACAGTTGCTCAGTGCCGCGATTGCAACGCCCTGTCAGGTCGGCGGCAAGCTGCCCATTGACTGCCACGGCGGCGACGCGCGCGGCATCGGTAACGAGCTCAAGGGGCTTACTGCCGCGGCGGGCAACAAGGTGGCAGGCGCCCTTGGCGCCATCGGCGCCGCCACCAACAGCCTGGTGCACGCCCGGCCCTGCACCACCTCGTGCGCTACTGCCGGCCTGGCTTCCCTGCGACCGGGGACCTGTCGCGGTGCAGGCGCACTGCCTGGTGCCGCTGGCAGTGCGCTGCTGCTCTGCCCCTACATGCGGTGGCGCGCCTTCGTCCCGTTGGTGGCTGGGCCTGCGCCGTCAGCGCGGCGCGCAGCATCAGCGCGGCGCCTCTCAGTCTGGGGAGAGTGCTGCTGGGTGCACTATGCCTCTCAGTGCATTGTTTGGCCCGGTGATGGGCTGCGCCATGCGCAGGCGTCCGACCTGGCCGGCGGTAAGCGCAAGGCGGGCGAGGCGGCGTCCGGCGTCGACGGCGCGGCCGACGACGTCGCGGGCGCGACGCGCAGCGCTGGCGGCGCCATTGCCAACGCCGTCCCCGTGGACGTCGGCAGGTCGGCCCCGCCCTCCCCGCGCGTTTTGAACAAGGTCCGCTGCCCTAAGGCTGGGACGCCTGGAGGCTGACGGGTGTGGTAGCCTTGGCATGCGTCTACACCAAGCGTCGCCGGGACACGCTACACTCCTGCAGGGAGTGTAGCTGTATTAGCATACCCACAGCTCAGGCAAGGGCAGGTCACTCCGCTGATGTGCAAGTGCGAGCAAGGTACTGCGCTGAGAAACTGCGCGGGGGCGCGGCCGCAAGCGCTACATGCAGTGCACCAGCGTGCGCGGCTGGGGCGGGTGTGTCCTTTTCATCGGGCCATCGCAAAGCTGCGCGCTCAGCATAACGCGGCGGTGCGCAGGGTGCGCGAGGCGGCTGGTGCGGTGGCGGGCGGCGCGGCGCGCGCGGGTGGCGCCGCGGCCGCCGCGGTGCAGGCCGCGGCTGCCAAGGTCGGCAGCGCGCTGCCGGGGCGCAGCACGGCCCGGGACGGCGGCGGGGAGACCCCGGAGGAGTGAGTGCGGCGACCAGGCGGTGCTGTCACCGAGCCAGGTGAGGTCGCTGCACGGCTGCAGCAGAAGTGTGGAGCGGGAGTCTGGACTGGGACGGAGCGGTCAGTGAGGACGCCTGTGCAGCGGCGAGAGCGGCACGGAGCCCAGCATGAGGCCGTGATTGTTGTAGCGTGCGGCCGTGGCGCATGGAGCAGCGGGTGAGTGAGCTTTGGCCCACTCATGGGGCTGTGGTGTTCAATGTCATCGTGCGGCTGCATCCCGAGGCAGGTGTGTGGTTCGCACTCAGTGCTGCCTCAATTTCAGTTCAGTACGTCTCAACAAGTGGAGTACATCTTGGGCTGCTGCTTCTTGGGCTGCTGCTGCAGTCACTACACATGTCGGCAGCGCTCAGAAGGGTGGGAGGATGAGATATGTTCTGGATAGCTTTGGCGTCAAGCAAAGCGTTCGGACTGGTGTGGTAATTCATTGTCGTCTGGTGTGGTAGTTTACGGGAGTCCGGAGGAGCAAGTGTGTGTGGCAGGGGCGAACCTGAAAATTGACCTGGCGCCTGCCGGCCGCGGCAAGGCTTGCACCGAATAGCCCGGGTCTCGCGGTGTTGTCACCACCACGCTGTGTCATGCTGTACACTATGCGATGGGCGCGCTGTGCCAGTTCGGTTGTGCATGCTCTGCATGGATGTGACGTAGCTGCTCCTACTGGCTAGGCACCGACGGATGGCCACGGGCTAAGGTCAGGCATGGTGGGGCGTGTACGGGCCGATGTATGAGTCTCCCACTTACCAGGAGCCTCTACGAGCATGTGCTGGTAGAGCGGTTTAAGTATGTGTAGGGGCGAGGTTTGGGCAGTGCTGGCAGTCTCATTGCGCTGCCCTCTGCAACATGACCCCGTGGAGCAAAAGTCAGCGTGTGAAGCGCGGCGTGCCAGCAACCGATGTGGAGTTTTTTAGAAGCGGTGTATGAGAGGCGTCTATTGCGCAGGAAGAGTCGTGAAGATGCGGCGTGTAGGTTGAGATGCCTGACTTGCTGTAGGGCCGTGACCTGTGTGGGTGTCGACATGCGTACTGCCAGTTTACGCAAGCATGCCGTCTGCATGCATGCGTGCAATTAGAGACTTGCACATGCTCATGTCCAGGTGTGTAGCACTGAAGCAGCACCCAGTTGTGAAAAGTGTCAGCTAAAAAACATTAGTGTAAAGTTACTAGTATGCTGGGTTCATGGGGACGCTGTGTCTGATGAGACTGCTGACAGCAGGCACAATGCTTATCATTAGGCAACATGTGACGCACGTCAGGAAGAATGTGGCTGTGCGCCAGCAGCAGTGTATGATCAGGCGTGCCTCCTTGTGTTACTGGAGTGCATAAATACACCCCCCGCCCCCCCAAACGGTGAACCCCACAAGCAAGACCGCACTCTAAATGTACAGGAGCCATGCGCTGTCGCCCACGTCTGCCCTGCGAGACGCTTGAGCACAGCACGCCGGCCCTGACCATGCATCAGCGCACCCACACCAGCATGCAAGGCCGCCAGGACATTGAAAAGCAGCTCCTGCGTAAAACCAGTCAGGCGTGTGCACGCAACCCTCTACCCTCAGTCATGTGCAATGTTGAACACCGGTGTGCAAGGCTGTGGCTCTCACTATGCATGCAATCATTTTGACAATTATCTCAACATGTGTACCATGGCAAAGATCCGGCCAAAGAAATAGCCTAAGAAAAGAGGTCATAAAAAATCACTCAAATGCTGTGATGTGATTTCCAAAACCCAAAGAGGGTCGACCATGTGCTGCGTACAGCTGCATACAAGGCCAGCTGCTGAGATGCAGGTGAGCTCCCCGTCCCACTTCAAATTGAATGAATGGAGCTCTGCCTGATGTCAGAGCAGCGCTCGCACAAGAAAGAACCCTTCTCGAAACAGAGGCACTGTGCTTGTGAGAGTACAGCCATGCACTGCCGCTGCATCCTCTGGCGACGGGCGTGAGGATGCTGCACACGTATAATGCACACTGTCAAGCTTGCTCCAGATGTCGGCAAGCGTGTTGGTCCCTGAAAAGACACAAAAGACTGGAGCCAGCAGCGCGCCATTGATGCGCCTGCATCGCAGCCCCCGCGGTGCCATGCAGCACCCAGCTCAGGATTGCTCCCCTTTGCTTCCACAAGCTGCCCAAGGGATGGGGGGATACTCATGTGGCGGGTGCAACAATCCCTTTCTTGTCTCACGGGGCATGCTGCTGTGCGGAAAACCCCTGGGGAATCAAGCCAACACAGGGAGCAGCACATGGGGCGGCGAAAGAGAAGACTCGCGCCGGGAGGCACATGCACCCGTAGCTACCACTCTGGCGGCCGCGCGTCACTGCCAGACAACGTGGCCAGTTGCGCGCGCTGACACCTGCAATTCTGCGTCTCATACGGCACTCACTGCAGCCCTCACGCTGACTGCCCGCAGCCTTTGCACAGGCGGGGCTGGCGAGGAGGGCCCCCGCTGCCAGGCCGAGAGGCTGGCCCCTACCTCCCATACACACCAGGACGCGCGGCCGCTCGCTCACGCTTGCAACCAGGCGCCGCAGGGCGGGCGCCTGCGGCGCCCCCGGCAGCGCCGCGCGGGGCCGGCAGGCCCGCGCTGCGACTACACCGCGGCGGCCGCGGCGGGCTCGTGCTGCGCCATCTGCAGCGTGTTGCCGGCGGCGCCCGTCTTCTCCTCGCCCTCGACGCCTGCTGGGGCGTGGCCCCGGCTGATGCTGGGCTCAGAGCAGAGCCTGGAGGCTATGCACGGCGGGCACGGCCCGTGCGGCAGGCAGAATATGTGGGCTGACGGCCCGACACACAGCAGCAACGGGTAGCGCATGTGCAGGTAGTAGGCGGACGGGTTTGGCCGCGGCGGCAGCATGTTGCCCGCCGCGCCCGTCTTCTCCTCGCCCTCCACGCCTGTTGGCGGCGGGCCTCGGCGTTTGCCCCGCGGCAGGAGCAGGTCTGGCAGCTGCACAGGGCGCGCGGGGCGCGCGGGGCAGGCACGCCGTCACCACTGGGCGCCCTGAGCAGAAAACAAGGGACCGCGCGCGCGCAGCTCGCAGGCGGCCCGGGGGCGGCGTCTTTAAGGGGGGGGACCGCGCCTGCCATGCCGGGGAAGAGGCCGATGCCGGGGCCGCGGTGCCGGATCTCGGAGTCGTAGTCCGGGCGCAGGCCGATCTCGTACACGGCTGCCGCCACCAGGGCGCCGAACAGCGGGCCCACCCTGCCCCCAGCCGCGCGGCACACAGGCTCGGCAGGGCTCCATGGCAGGGCGCCAGCTTTGGCTGCCGCAAAAGCGCCGCTGCTGTCTCGCAGGAGCAGGGCCCTGCTGGCCCTGCGGCGGGCCTCCAATGAGCTTCCAGGGCTCCTGCCTGGACCGCGCCTGGGCTCAAAGGGCAGGCAGAGGCACGGAGGCGGCGGAGCTGCTCTTCCGCCTGTCTCGGCGTTGTTGCATACAAACTGCATCACCGCACAAGCACCGCTCCGCTCGTCGCCACAGAACCGGTGGCGCCAGTGAGCATCCGTGGGGGCGCACCAGAAGATCCACTGGTGATTCCAGTTTCCGCTCATGGCCGACGCCGCAAAACCGCGCGCGGCTGCGCCCCCAGGCTGACGTCAGGGAGCGCCCCAGCGGGGAAGGATTGATGGTGCATAGAGTGTAGTAGCAGGAGGCGTAGCATACCACTCGGGCAAGGCCCTGTTCTACATGCAGAAGACAGGGTGGAGCAGCCTCGAGTCAAGAAGAGGGAAGCATCACAGTGACATGTCTGCAAGCGCCGAGCGGGGTGAGGCAGGTGCCAGGGGCGCACGGTTCACGCAGCAGTTGGTTACCGGGACGCCCACGATATGGCAGAGAAACACGGTGAGCCCGATCGCCAGCGGCGCCAGGATCTGCTCCCCGCCAGCGCACCAGCGTCACAAGAGGAGCCCCTGCAGCGAGTGTGCGGCACCAGGCAGGGCAGCATGCCCAGCGGCTCGGGTGGGCTGGCACAGCAGTGCACCATGCGCAGCAAGCACTCACGGATGCAGCACGCGGCACCTACTCGACGAGGCAGCAGCGGCGTGAAGTGCACACCGCGAGATGCACACACGCACTGAGCGCTGTTTCTGCAACGACACAGTGCGGCACAGCGCCGGGGTCGCCCCAAGCAAGGTCCGGACAGCGTAGGCGTGGCAATAAGCAAAGCGCACGGGCAGGTGCGGCGCGTCGATAGCGCGCTTGGAGTCGGTGGACGAGAGCACGACATACACGAGCGCGAACGTCAGCACGGCCTCCATGCACCAGCCGCCCGCGGCCGTGGTGGGCGCGAATAGCTGGTTGGCGCCGCCGCCGGCCGCCCAGTACGGCACGGGGTTGTACTGGCGGCCATGCAAACACCATGTAAGCAGGAAAGCAGGCGTGGCATAGCACAGCTGCAACGCGCAGTCCGCTCCATTTTCTCTTGCAGCCACCACCATGGTCGGCAACAATGCCGCAGTGCTGGTGTACGTTTTCCGCTGCAGCCAGGACGACTACGGCGCAGGCTGGTCGCCGACGGGCTGGACAGTGCCTGGGAAGCTTCGCTGTGCGATCCGGGCGGATTGCAACAGCCTCATCCTGGGCCACACTGCTGCGCCGCGGGGCGCGTCTCACCGCCCGGACGAGCGCGACGCCAATAAGGCCGCCCAGTATCTGCGCGACGACGTAGAAGGCGGCGCGCTGGACCGTGATCTTGTTCGCAACCAGAAAGGTCAGCGTGACTGCCGGGTTGAGGTGTCCGCCACTGCGCCGCGAGGCCAGCTCTCAGCACAGCTAGTTCTCAGTCCTGCCCTAAGTTGGAGCACAGCCAGCAAGCTCTCGTGCTCACCAGGAGCACAGTGTCAGACATACAAGAACGGAGGGCACGCGCCTGAAGGGCGCAGCCGCATAGACGAACACAAAGATAGAGACGCCAAAGGCAAAGGCGATCAGCAGAATGCGCCCAGTGGTCAGCGTGCAGTCCGTCAGGGTTGCGTCCTTCGACATGGGGACACGCGTGTCTCCGGCCTCACAGGAATTGACTGCGCGGGAACACCGCACACTCACAGCCACGCCATGCTCGCTAGGCGATGCCCTCAGCGCACTCAGCAGCAGCACCAGGAGGCGCGGCCAGGAGGCAGTGCACAGCGGGGGCCAATCCCCCAACCTACCTGCTGTGGAGATTGAGATAAACAGGAACAGGAGCGTCGCCAGGAACTCGACGAGCACTGCCTTTATGAACCAAGCGTCTATGCCTTCAGCAAGCTGAGGCATGCCCAATGCGATGGGCGCCGAGGGTTGCGCAATGGATCTTTTGGGCATGGTGCTGTCTACTTGCCAGCACGCCGCAGGGCACCCAGCGCGCACACACACCCCGAGCCTAGCCTCAGCAAAAGTTCCCCGGCACGGCGTTTGGGCGTCCTGATGCAGCTCAGGATGCCCAAGCTTGCATGGGCCATGCACATGACCCCTTCGACCCTAGCAGCGCTGCCAGAGGAAGCTCCCCGCTCGCAGCGTTGCAAGCTCTGCTTAAACAGTCCCCTACCCTCCTCCACTTGGCCACCTGGCGCTCGGGCCGCGCGCCCAGAGCGACTGACGGCTCTCAGCGCACGCCCCCGCGCTGCCGACCATGTCGTCTGCGCGGCTGCCGCGCAAGCAGCGCAAGGAGGTGCTGTCGCAGTCGAGCGAGCATGCGCGCAGCGTGCGGCGCGACACTCGACCGCATCAGATAAAGGGCCGCCGAGCCTTTGACGCTGGGGGGGAGCGCCGGCCGCAGAGCGTGCGCCCCCCGTGCGAGCTCGCAGTCAGCTCTGCGACGTTGCCGCTCGCTCGCCGCCTGAGCTTACCCCCACGCGCGAGTTGTGCAGCCTCTGGACGCGCTCTTTGAGTTCCTGGCCTCGCCGCTGCCCCTAGACGTGCGCTACGGGATCCGCACGTCCTTCCAGTGCGCTCCAGCTTGTGCTGCTTTGGTCGCGCTGGGCCCTTACAGAGATGCCCGTCCGCTGACGCCGGCTGCCCTGCAGCAACTTTGGCGAGAGCTTGAGGGGCCTGTGGCGGTCCCTGCAGCGGCAAGTCGCGGTGCGGCCTGCTCCGCGCTGCCATGCGCTTCTGGCAGTGGTCTTGACAGCGCACCAGCAAGTGCTGTGTTTGCATGTCTTTTGGACTGGGTATGCCAACACTGGTGTCCTGCAGGGGGAGCCAGCTGCGGTCGCAACCAAGCGGCGGCGATAGTGGAGTTCCTGCGCCTCTGACGGACGTGCAGAGGGCGGCTGACTGCACAAAGCTGCGCCGGATGCGTGCCTGCTCCTGCGGGCCAGCTAAGCTTGCTTCAAGCGACCTGGCGTGCTGGCCAGGTGCAGTCTCCTCGTCTTGTAGTCCTGGCCGGCTCTGGCCTGCCACGTGCAGTCTCCTCGTCTCGTACTCCTGGCGGGCTCTGGCCTGCAGCGTTCTGACACGTCTGATGGCCCTGCAGGGCCCAATGTGCTCGAGCTTGGCAGTGCTTGGCTTGCAGGAGCTCGTGAGCTGTCTGCTGGCAGGCCACTGGCAGGCCATTGGCCCGAGGCCAATTTGTGCCTATGCAGTGCGCGTCTGTAGCTGCCTCCGCCGACTGTAAGCAAGGGCTGTCTTGCGCACACTAGGTCCGCTCCAGCATTGGCGTCTGGCCAGCGCAACCTGCAACCGGGCAGATTCGCACCCTCATGTGGATGCACATGGGTGCATGGGTTACAGGCAGGGCAAGGGTGAACAAGCACACGTAAAATGCTTGCGATGAATGCACATCCCTCATTTTGCACCCCAAAAAAGCCTCGTGCCTGCGAGCAGACGTGTTTGCCGATCATGGGCGCAGTACATCTTGCCGCGCTGTTCTTGGCATGTGCATTGCATGCGGTAGCATCAGAGGACAGTATTGTTGGCACTCTGCGTGATGTCACAGTACCTCTGGTGAGTACATGAGACGCTAACTTGTTGTGCAGACAGCAGGTGGTCGTGTAGGTTGTATCGAGCACGGCTCATGCCGTGCATCAAGCGCTGAGCAGGCTTCTGCGCTCACGCAGGTTGTCGAAGACATGGGCACGGTGGTCTATGCCACCTTTGCACGCAACCAGTATGGCTTTGACATATACTCGACCTCCGTTGTCGACGACAAAAAGCACCTTTCCAAGGAGGAGCGCTTGACGGACGGCCAGAGCATCAACTTCAACGGCGCCTTCAGCACGCGCGCGCCCCGCCCAAGCTTTGTCTTGTGTCCGGCATGTATCAGCTTTGTGCTGCGCAAGCTCGACGCATGTCTTGTCACACTGTAAATCATGCACCTGTGCATGCTCCGCTATATGCTGTTTTGTTTATATCGGCAGGGATGGCGAGCAGCTCTTCTTTGTATCCGAGCGCGACGGCAACCTGGAGCTGTACCAGCAAGGTGCTGGCCGCGCGAGCGGGGGCGCTGGCGACGGGGCCCCGTCTTCGGCGCACGGACCAGAGCGCCTTACGAACGCCGTGAGCATGGAGGTGCATCCCGCCGTCTCACGCTCCGCCTTTGTAGCAGGGCTCCTGTGCAGCCGGCTGCCACCCGGCTTCAGCAAGCGCGCCGCCGCTCACCCCAGAACTATGAGCATGGGTGCATGCTCTGCGACGCACCGCAGGCGACGGCTTTCTGCTTGGTAGCGTTGTGGCTACCGCACACGACTGCGGTGTGCCAAGCATGCAACAGAGCCGCTGCCTGCTTGAGAGTCTGGCCGGCGCGCTTGAGCGCCGCGCTCGAGCGCTTGCATGGCGCCGGCGCGCCAGGACCGCCCGGTGCCGCTGGCGGATGGGCAGCTGCTCTGCGTGTCCACGCATATGCCATCGCGGGTGAAGCGCCAGAGCTGGGCGGCGGTCTACCGCCTCAATGCGACCTCGGGTGCGCCAGCGCACGGCTTCCAGCCACCTGAGCGCAGGCCCTGCCTGAAGACCTTCTGTAGCGAGCTGGTGAGCGCGCCATGGGCAGCATGCCCCATGGAAAGGTGTGTGCGGCGTCCCTCTTGAAGCCGCAGGGGCCATCCAGGGCGCGGCCATGAGCAACCTTATACTGTCGGTTTGGAGCCTGCGCAGGGCGCACGCTGCGGCTGACGCCCCGCGAGGCTGCGGACTTCAGCCCGGCCATCTCGGCCAACGGCTCCTGGCTCGCGGTGGCCACAGGCAGCGGCCAGGCGCGGGCCCCACTGCTCGCGGTCCTGCCACGGCGCCGCGGCTAGGCCAGCACTGCTTCTGTGCCTCACCAGCACTTGCGTGCTTTGCATGTGGAGTCCGGTCTTGATCAGGGGGCCAGCGTGTACCCCCTAGACTGACTCGATCGGCCAGCAGCACAGCATGGGTGGAAGTACCGCAGTGCGTCGGGGACACCCGCGCGCATCGGTGCGCGCAGACGGGGCACTCGGACGTGGCGGTCATGCGCGCGGCGGACGGCCTGCAGCGCCGGATGGTGGCGTCCAACGCGGGCTGGCCCGCATTCGGCCCCGGCGGCCTGCTCTACTACCACCGCCGCGCGCCCGACGGCTGGTGACGCCCGGCGCGTCGCGCGGCATGCGCGGGAGCCTGCGTGCCTGTGCGGCGTCTGAACACCTGCCTCTGCGCCAGTAGACATCCAGCTCCTAGGTACCGATGCACTGTGGTTCAGCTCCATGTGTGCAAGCTTGGGCGCGTGCTTGCACATCTCCTGCAGCGTGCCAGGCGGGCGGCACAGCGCCTGCTCGTGGCGGCTCACCGCCGGGCTGCGCCGCCGGGCTGACGGGCGGCGCGGCGTTGCCAGGTGGAGCATATATGCGCTGGACTGGCAGGCCGAGGGCTCGGCCGAGCTACGCATCACGCCGGCCGGCGTGGACGTCATGACGCCCACGGGCGCGCCGGGCGCAAAATGGCTGGCCGTGGCGACGCGCGCCGGCAACGGCTTCAGGCGCGCGGCCGCCCGCTGCGGCGCATGTCCGCGCGCGCGCACACCCGGCGCGCCCTGAGCGCGCCACACGCGGCGGACCGCGCCGGCGGCCGCCGCGGCCGCTGCGCTGACCGGCCAGCCTGTGGGCCGCAGGCAGATCGCGCTGCTGCAGCCGCCCCCGGACCTGCACGGCGGCGCCGCGGCCGGCGTTGCCAAGCCCGCGAAGGCGCCGTGGGTGCTGACGCCGGTGACGCAGCGCGACGCGAACCACTACAACCCATTCCTGGCGCCGGGCGGGCGCCGCGTTGGCTACCACCGCTGCCGCAGCCACGGCAGCGTGCCCACGCTCGCGCGCCACGACTCGCCCGTGCCGGGTGCGGGCGGGCCGCGCTGCGCCGCCGCCGTCAGAGTCCAGCCTCTGCTCCCATTGTGCCGTGGCCCTGCCATGTGCCCTGCACGCACCCGCGTCCCGCCTTTTGCGGCCCGCGCCCGCCTGCACGGCAGGCGGCGCGCGCCGCCGGGCGCCGAGCCCGCAGCCGCCCCCTCACGCCGGAGCATAGCGCCACACATGCACCGCGCACGCGCAGCGCACACGCTGGTCGCCGCGCGCCCCCCTGCCGCGGCCCGCCCGTGCGGCGCGTACCTCTCTCAATACCCCTGCCTAACCTAAACCTATCCTAACCCTGCGCGCGCCAGGCCTGGACCTGCTGCGCCTGGACGGCTCCTTCCCGAGCTTCATGCCAGACGGCCGCTCGCTCGCCTACATTTCCTACCCGGGCATGTCGGGCGTGTCGGTCGTCGGCCTGGACGGCGCCGCGCCGCGTCTGCTTGCTGAGGCGCGCTCACGCCGGGCCCCCCCCGGGCGCGCCTGTAGTCTACGCCCCGGCGACCGTGCCTGCCGCGAGGCCTTATGCACAGTGGCCGCATCCAGCCAAACGTGACTCCCAACGAGCTGGGTGGCAGGGCTGCCTACACTGCTGCAAGCTTGTCTGTGCTGTGGAGAGTCCAGGGCGGTCGCAGGCATCCTGCGCTGCCCCGGCGAGCGGCCGCCCGCGCGCGCCGCACGCGCCAGCGCGCGCAGCGCGACCAGCGCGGGGCGCCCGGCCGCCGCAGCCAGGCGCGCCCCTCTGCAGGGCTGACGGCGCGCGCGCGCCCGCCGCGCCGTAGGTTAGCGCGTTCAGCACGTCGAGCACGGAGCGCGCCGGGCGGCGCGAGGTGGCCGCGGCGGCCGGCACCGGCTTCTCGCCGGAGGGCGCTGACATCTCCATCATCCGCATTACCGACCCGCGCCGCCTGGACGGCAGCGGCGGCGGCGGCGGCG
>JAABUY010003838.1_pt1 | contig 16169 bp, 25 predicted proteins | sample 5560271 | NCBI WGS metagenome assembly JAABUY01 (sample SAMN10711886, study PRJNA513374) | rock metagenome | isolation source: Antarctica rocks | place: Antarctica: Victoria Land, University Valley
AGGTACACCACAACGACCTCGTCGACGACCACAGCCTCGACTGAACGGCTATGCATCCACGTCGAACCTCTCCTCCTCCGCCTCATCCGACCGCCTGCCCCGCCAACACAACAACTTCACACCCGACCGAGAACCGGCCAATTACCCCTTACCTACCTCAGGACACGGTACACCCAGTCGCGGACTCTCCAGCTTCACGATCTCGCCCATGAGCAGTTCTAACCGTCCACGAAGTAGGAGTGCTGGAGAGGACAACTTCGATTTTTCCCTCACCCAGGGCGTATCCCGCCTGGATTGGGCGCCGGGGGACGAGAATGCTTCGGTCATACTTGAGACGGGTGGAGTGATACTGAGGAGGTTGAGGGATCTGAGTCGGCAGGAGATGGGGAAGGGGAAGAAGGTGGAGAGGAGGGATGAGCCTTGGGATTGTTTGATGCGGTTGGGGGATATGTTGAAAAAGTCGGAAGCCCTGCGACAGGGGATTGGAGTGGTGGAGGTCATCCAGACGTGAGTCACGGAAGCTTGTCACAGAAGGCTCACGAGACAGTTTGTTGCCTTACTTGGCGGATTCATCGACGACACGGCGACGAGCTGTGGGATTCAGGGTATTGCGACATGCGGTGAACCGGGAAGGATGGGGTCTCATGCTGAATGCAGGGATTGAATGGTTGATCATACGGTAAGATTATGTCACTCGCGCTTGAGAATGCGCTGATGAGACCCTCAGCTCCTTCATGCGCGATGTCAAAGCCATTCGCGAGCGAGAACAAGCTCTCCGCCTTCTTCGCGCCGTTATCGCTCTCCCACCACCACCTCGACCTATCCCTCTCAACCGCAGTTCGACCTCTCGTACTCGTCGCGCCTCTGCTTCAGGTCATTCTCGGCATCCCTCTGGCCACGGTCATGCCCGCCATCCTTCTGGCGGCGGACACCCGCGCAATCCTTCCAGTAAAGGACATTCTCGTACCACGCCAGACCCCGTCACAGTACTCCTCGATAAGCGAGTGCCTATCACCGACGGGCTCGTTCGCGCTATTGTCAGCTCCGCTGAGAACCCGGATGATCCGATGCGGATCGCGTGCATGGAGACACTCGTTGAGATCGGTGCGTCTACTTACTTATTCTGGGACTGGTCTCATGACGAAGTAGGTCTGCTCGACTTGCGATGCCTCGTTCTGTCGGATGCATTTCGGACGCTACTGCTTGCATTCAAGGATGGACCGCCGGAATTTACTCCATGTATAACCGGATTGCTGGTCTACCTCGCGAATCAGCCTTCTACTCGGCAGCACTTGCTCCCAGGATCGGATCTCGAAGTGAGTTCGCCTCGTCCCGCATTCGACCCCGGCTCATCGTGGTCTGGGAACGAAGACGGTACTCGTTGGCTTGACGGAAGAGTATGGCAAGCTGCCGTCTCGACAACAAGCTCGACAGGTGGAAACGCTTCAGAGCTGCGTGAGGAATGTTGGGTCGCTCCTCAGCTCTTGGTCCGGTAAAGTGCTCAACTTATTGGCGATGTCCGGCCTGACTGGATCGAAGGCTTGCTATACCTCTGCATGGACGATTATCGGGCGATCAAGTCATTGATCGGCTCACTTCATCTTCCCATCCCGGAAGTCAGGGTAATCTTGATCTTAAGAGAGACCGAGATCCAGCTGAAGCGGAATGCTAGGAGTCTGTGCTGGATCTCTTGTTCACTACACTTCGGATCAAGATGCCGTCGTGGATCAATGCTTTCCTGGACGGGAAGAGATTGACAGGTAAGCAGAGTTTCCGCTATTGGGGATTCTGGCTGACGGGTCAAAGTGTACAACCGAACGCAAGAAGCGACATTCCAGCTTCAAGACGGTGTGCCCGAGGACGAGGTGATCCAAAGTCTCAATCTGGTTGACCACTTCGTCGCTTTGCTCTTGGCTATATTCTTCGAGGCGGGACTTCTTGAGGTACGTCTATCCGGCTTTCATTGCCATTGTTGATGGTACATGCAGTCGCTTGTCGTGCTCATCGAGGAGAAAAGCGGCACTGTCAATCGGAAAGCTATACTGCTTCTCGGAGAGCTTCTGCAGATGGCAAATCGCATTTTGCCGATGCAATACGCTGCTCAGCTTCAGGTGAGTTCAAGGCTTTCCCCCACAGGTTGTGTCTTTCACGAGAAGCTGACATAAGACCTAGTCTTTGAGCCGCCTCTTCACCGGCGCCATGGAGTTTGCCAGCCCCGAGGAGCGACATACCGCCCTTTCAGCACTGTCCTTCATCGATAGTCTGAATAGAAACCAGACGAAGGCTTCGAAGCAGGCGACTCGGGATCGTTTATCGTTCGTGCTTTGATCATGTTGCAGGGTGTCGGCTGAGGGATTCAATCTATTTTTAGCATCAGCCCGAAGCAGGACTCGTTGCACCGAGGGCAACGCCAGGTTCAGCAGGTCAAGCTCCGACTCGGGTTGCAGGTGGAAGACAAGCAGTTTCAGCAGATGATCAATGACTCGGGGGTCAGCCGAATCTAGTGGAACGCTTCACCAGCTCACGGTCACTTTAGGTTCTGCTGGATCGCAGTCATACCCAGTGGAATTACGAGATCATCATGGACCTTGTCGAGGGACCGCTTCTCAATTCCAAGCGGCTAGACGAAGCGGTCAAAGCGACCAAATTCATCCGGAGGCTGTTCTCGTTCTTTCATCCCTTCAATAATCGATTCTCCAGCATCAAAAGGACCAGAGTGAGCTACTCATATGCATCATGAGCGGCGTTGACCTCCCCGTTTATAGCCGAATCATAGATGGGTTCGACTTGGCTGCGCTCTGGTTTCGATGATGCTCGTGAATGCGGAAGGCATTCGCTTCCTCACCGAGGACAGGCTACTTCCTCAAATCCTCGAATGCTTCAGTGAGCTCGACCATGTAAGCCTCAATCTTGATCGCGCTGCAGCGATGCTGATCCTTCGTTAGTTTTCTGATACGCCGTCAATGCAGCCCGTTCTGTCGCGGGATCGAGTCGAGAATTCCCTTTCGTACGGATATTTCGAGATGATAGGCACACTCAGCAGACATCACGAGGGTGTCAAGTGGGTCTGCGTCTGGAGCACGGTGAACGATCGCCTGACAAATACTCAGGCTGCTGGAGAAGTTCAAGTTCTTCACGTGTTTCTACCGCTTGAGCGAGCAGCGGAGTCGGGACGACATCACCCGCATCATCATCGAGTGCTTCGATTATACAAGGTGAGTACATGAGACCGAGCGCAGCGAAACTGAGACCGGCTCAGAGATGCGCATCCTCGTATCGTCCTATCGAAAGCCCTGACTTTGGCATATATGGTGCGGCCGTCCCCTCTGGTCATCTTATGGAGCTGACTTTCCGCAGGAAACCCGCCTGTTCGCGACGCACCACCTCGGCCGACTCCTCCACGAGACCCCTAAGCTCATGGACTGGGCTCTTCAGCTCATGATCACCCAGCTGTACGATACTACGATGGAAGTATGCGATGTGGCGGTAATGTATCTTGAGAAGGTCTGCACAGACCCGGCAAGTCTTGAGAAGGTGGTCCAGTTGCGGCCGACTCTGGAGCATCTTGGAGAAGTAGGATATCCGCTATTCATGCGGTATGCTCAATCACATCGGACCCTCATCCAAATGGCTAACATAGCGACAGCTTTGTGTCGACATCAGTCGGTTTCCGATACCTTGACCAGGCGAAGTACGTTGAGCGTGAGCTCGACACCTGGCTCTCTGTACGTGACGAAGCGGTTTTGTCGAGAGTGAGCTCACTGTCCGAAGGAGCGGAACCTACTCTACGTGATCGAAACGGAGACCTTCGTCTCCCGGACCTTGCGGCCATTCACAAGCGACAACGTTGAGGACTATTGGTGAGTCGGCACAGGTATCGTTCAGTTGAGGTTCGTTGATTCCGGAGAAGGACATACGAGGGCACCGCTCCGACTCACTTCTTCGGCGAATTAACCAAGACGCCGGAAGGCTGTCAGCTGCTGAAGGAACGAGGGCTCGTAGCGAAGTTTGCGGAGATCGTCCGGCTACATGGGATGGAGGCAAATGACCAAGCTGTGTTTACAAATGTCAAGAGCGTCCTTTGGGCTCTCGTCAGTTTCTTGCTATCGTATGCGGATCAAGATTGACTACGAGGCAGGGCAATATAGGCTCCACGGAAGGAGGACTGCCATTCCTTGAAAACGAGGAGATTATTGAGGTCATCATCGAGATCGCGGAGCATTCCCCCGTCTTGACCATGAGAGGGTGAGTCCTACTAAATATAGTCTGGTCAACATGCTGGAAACTCCTCGGGTCCAGGACATGCTTCTTCGTCATCGGCCTCATCTCGTCCACCGGTATCGGCGCGGAGATCCTGGAAGAGTATGGGTGGATCGCGACGCGGACACCCCTGGGCAACACTACTGGCTTATGCTTACCAAGAGACATAGCCCGTTTCGCCTATGTAAGTTGACAATTGACAAAACGACCTCCTCAGCCTGGCTGCGCTGATCATCGACATAGATGGAGCCATGGACGAGACCCGAGATGCTTTTGTCGAAGCCAGCTCTGCCGAGACTTACCGGACTCGAGGCGGAGATCATGACCTCGATAGCCAATCTCAGTAATTACGTCCTCGCCGCCGGCGCCATGAACAATCTGAAGCGGTACATTCCCCTTTCATTGATAGCAGCCCGGAAATCAAGCTGACGCACGAGATCATAGAACCCGTGCTCGTCATCCTCGGTACTTCTCCTCCGCCACCTTGGTACACCGTGCCATCCGCATGATCTCGACGAACCATTATCAATCTCCAGTCCGGCGTTTCATCCTCGACCTCTTCGATATCTCCCTCGAGCCCGATACACTGGTACAGCTACGGCACCTCGAACTAGCATCGTACTCTACCCCTCGGATCATGCAGAATCCCGATGGGGAAGAGCATGAGGCGAGGAGAAGGTCTGCATCGTCGCCTGGACCCGAGCCACCTGGACGGATGACGAGGACGAGGGGGTTGACGGTGTCGGAGATGGGACCGAATATGGCGTATCTCAACGGGGGTCATGCGCCAAGAGAGAGGATCCATGGGTTTGGCTTGGCTGCCAGGGGCTGACCGCAGGGCATACCATGCACGCATGTCGTTGTTTCGCTCAACCAAATCAGCAGAGAAGGGACAAGTACTTCTAGGTCCTCTATGATGTGCAAGCCTTCGCTGGGGGCGCAATTGGTCCCCTGTAAAGATCGATGCGGAACCTCCGCGGCGTGATGCGTCATATCCGAGGGCATAGCATTTGAGAAGCAAGCAAGCGAGCAAATATATGTGATAGTAAAACAGCTACAAGAGGTCCTTTCGCTGCATACCATCAGATACCTTGCACCGCACCTACGAGCAAGACATCGGCTCGCTTTGCGCTGCAAAACACACATCAGCGCGGAGACCTCGCGATGCAGCATTGAAGTCACTGTCAAAAGCCACATCCTCATCATTACACACAAAGCTCCCCAGCTGGTACTCATTCTCAATCTCCTCCCCATCCCCCTCATCATCCGAGATCAGCACTGGCCTCCTCGCCTTCGCCAAGAATGCATCCCGATCAACCCGCTGTTTGAAGGCGAGCCCGGCTTTCGGAGCAGCTTGAGTCGACAATCCGGCAAGGTATATCGCTCGTTGATTGTAGCCTTTCGGAGCTTGAGTCGGCTTGAAATTGTTGGCAAAGACTCGGTCGGAGTCGGATTCTGCGTCGGAGGAAGGCTCGTCTGCGGATTCGGAGCCAGAAACTTCTACGTCCAGGTCGAGCTGTCGATCAGTCAGCGAGATGGACCAACTTTGCCGGGAGAAAGCGCACAAATTCCTTGACTTGTGCTGCAGGAGCTCTCTTCCTTACTCGACGGCGCACGGATCGCGCCGCAAAAGGCGATGAGCTGTCCTCGACATGTCTGCGGCGAGGCCGATCAGGTTGAAGAATGGGTGAATCGGCGGTTGCAGATGGCTTTTCAGCTGAAGAAAGGACTATCGCTCGCGGTCGCCGAATAGGCCGGCGGATGGGGAGTTGTGTAGGAGTTGTGTTTGTGGCCGGTGAAGATAGGTGTACAGGTACAGAAGGTGGAGGCATGGCTTCAGTCGACTTGGCATGATTGATCGCCAATTTCGGTCGGGCGAGACCGATCTGTCGTACTCTTGGGGCGGACGAGCTTTCGGTTGCGGGAGTGGATCTCACCGGGACCTCGTCGTCCTCCCAGCTCATATCGACCGGTGCGATCTGGCTGAAACCGACCGCCGCTGCAGTCCGTGGTGTAAGTCTGGAAGGAGAGATCATAGTGATCGCCTTTCTCTTGAGGGGCTCTTCGGTGCTTGGCGGAAGCGGAGAATGAGTTACCACTAGATTCGGACTTGGCGGTGAGCTTGGTGGAGTGATGAGACCGCTAGGTTCGCGCCGTCGAACAGGTCCCTCGGTGTTGAAGAAGTCCAGAGCACTCCGGTTGAATGCTTCCTTCTCTTCCTTCTCTTCCTTCTCTTCCTTCTCTTCCTTCTCTTCCTTCTCTTCCTTCTCTTCCTTCTCCTCTCGGACTTGCCTCTCCTCTTCGGTCTCAGCGGCAGCTTGGGTGGCTTCGATCGATTTAGGTTTCTTCTTGGTCGGGCCCTTGGCTTTGACAGATCGAGACACCGCTTTCCGGACCTTCTTCGACGAGTTCTTCCCCTTGCTGGGATCCCTGTAGAGCAGCTCGAGATCCTCTTCCACCTTTTCCTCATCCTCGTCTTCGGACTCGACAGGCGGTCGTTCCCGCTTCTTGCCCTTGCAACCCGAACCAATTGATTTCCCAGCGCTTCGCAAAAGATCGCCGACCGATTTGAAGCCATCCTGCACGCCATCCGGGATCTCATGTCCCCGCTGCTTCTTGGTCGCCGACACAGTCTCGGACCGCTCGTGAGCAGCCGATACTCGTCGCTTAGGTTTCTGATCTTCCGGATCCCAGGCATCGACTGTCATTTCCTGCTCGACACACTGAGGCTTCTTGCCGAGCGGGATAAGTGGCTCGACGTCCTCAAATAGCTCAAGATTCCGAGAATGCAAGATCTCTTCCTGGATTTCGCGGTGGATTTGCTGAGCTGTGTCCCAATTCGCGTCCTCTCGACCTTCAGACATGAGGACGTGAACCTTGCCGTCACGCTTCCGCCCCGTCCGTCCCACCCGTTGGAGCTACAGCTTGATCAGACCGCATCTTAAGACGAAACGAATACGTACAAGCTTGATGGATTGCTTGGGCATGTCGTAGATGACCACGAAATCGACTTCGCCAATGTCCAGACCTTCTTCTCCTATCGAGGTGGAGACGAGGATGTTATATTTGCCATCCTTGAAGTCGCTGATAGTCTATCGCTCTTCTCAGATTATGTTTCGTTCCGCCCCGAAGACAGCTCACTCTTTTCTGCTCCTTCTGGTTGAACCCCTTGTCCTCCTCCTGCTTGCCCTGAGACTGTCCCACGAACTTGGTTGCCTTCAGCAAACCGGGATGATCGTTGAGCATGTCCTTTTGGAACGTCATCCGCGGGAATTTCAGATGCGTCACAAAGGGCACTTACTACGATCTCGAGGACGCAAGCGCGGAACGAGCAGAAGACCATCGCCCTGGTATCATTCTTGATTCCGTGAACCCGCTCATCCTCCGCAGCCTTAAAAAAATGCTCCGACAGCTATCGGTCTAGCCTCAGGGTCCCGTTTGGACATGCTGTGAAGAAGTACGTACCAGCTCAAGCGTTTTGTTCATCTTCGGATGCCGGTCCGCCTTAGTTTTCCCCGCTTTCCCGATCCGGATACAGTTCATCTCCGCCTCGACGTCTCGGAGGAGCTTCTGAAACTCGTAATTGTTCCGCATCGCATTGGCTCCGCCTTTCGTCCCGAACTTCTTGCCGGCGGGAGTACTGCCGCCGGAGATCTCGCAGAGTGTAGTGTGAAACATGCCTATGGAGAACTCAAGCTGATCCAGCGCGTCATTTGAGGTCAACGAAGGTCATATCATACTGACAAGATGTCCCATCGCTCGGGCCATACGCTCCAGTGCTTGCAGAGAGCCGAAACACCATTTGAGCCCGGAGTTGTGATCTCGAGCGATCTCCATTCGTTTCGCAGTGAGTCGGAAGGGCCTGAGCCGTTTGATATCCAGATCTCGATCGTTGAGAATATCCTTCTCGACAAGCTTAACCACATAAGGCTATGCTTATTCCGTCAGATCGGGATGAGGTCGGACACGGAAGTAGCCGACCTTCATTAGGACAGCCCACCGATCTCGAAAGCCTTCGACGACTGGCCCCATGGGGACAGAGTGTCTTTCTGTGCGCTGGAAGCGGTTTTAGCGTCTTGTTCCACTAACCTGGGCTAACTGCACCGACCTTTTCATTCATATACTTCCTGATTTCCGGAGCCTCCGCCTCCCGAATCTCGATCCGACTGATATGTAAAGCATCCACGACCGCCTGAACGCCGGGTACATCGGCGCCAGGCGTAGCGGTAAGGGCAAGAACTCGGAAATATGGGTGATGTGCAGTAAGGTATGCTAAGATAGTAGTGTATGCGTAAGATCCCGAGGCTTTGTGGGCTTCGTCTGTGACGGAAGGGTCGGGTATTAGCATGGAATGTGCAGCGTCCAGCAAAGATGACCCACCAAAAACTGCCAAGACAATATCACGGGGATCAACGGAGCCCTTCTTCAAGTCGTTATCAAGCGTCTGCGGCGTGCAGTAGAAGACTCTGCGTTCGTCCCACTAAGGGGAGATTTCGGCCATCAGGGTCGCACAAATCACGGAGAGCTACCATGAGATCGGTCTGTAGCTTGAAGTACGATACTGACCAGTCTCGCCCTCTCTTTCGCACTGACGCTTTGCCCCGTCATCACCGCCGCATCTTTGCTCGGGATGCCGCAAGTCATCTGGCACGCCTCGATCTGCTGATTGACGAGCGGTTTCGTCGGTGCGAGAAAGACGATCTTGCCGGTCGGGAACCACCGATAATCTGGGGGAAGTAAGCCTATCACTTTTGTCAGAGGTGGAACAAGGGTACGCGCAGTTGAGCATGACGACTCCAGCTACGAAGGTCTTGCCCAATCCTGTAGGCAGAGCAACTAGGCAGTTGTCCGCAAAACATGCTCGCACGATCTCGTATTGGTAATCCCGCTTAGGCCGGTTGGTAGGATACAGGTACGTGCCGATGGTCGCAGAGTTTGGGACATGCCGTTGAGGCTCATAAGGAGTATCTGAACTTCGTCAGCCGGGACTTTCACAACAGGTATTCTGCCTCGAATCCGATCATCCAGACTTACTCGGATCCACGAACGGCTTAGGATATGGAGCCAAAGCTTCGCCCCAATCCTCCTCCTCCTCGATGTTTTCCTCATCGTCATCGCCATCGAAACCTCGACCCTTCGCCTTCGGTCTGCCTTTACCTTTCGCTATAGCCTTCTCAGCGCCAATGCGTCGTCCACTCTCAGCAAATGCGGTCCGATCCCATCGTTTTCCCTTTGTCGACTGCTTCTCCCGTCGGAAGTTGAGGTGAGTCTGAAGGAAGCTCTCGTTCCCACTGGACGTCCGGCCAAGATTTGAGGAAGGGATGGTCTTCGACGGCGGGCGAGACGCAAGCGAGTCGAGCGCGGCAAACGATTCGGCGGGGATGGGGAGATCGTCGTAGTCGTCCGACGAGGGGGGTGGATGTATACGGGACTTTGCGATAGGAGGACGAGATGGTCCAGCCGTTGGATTTGCACGGAAGTTCTGCCCTGTTGAGGAACTGCGCTGAGGTCCGGTCGAGACATTCGAGTTCCCAGCAGTTTGAAGCGAGAGTGTGTGGGTGATAGCCGAATGAGCAGGTCTGGACGGGTCTGCGCACCTGCTAGAAGCCTTTGCCGCGATGTTGTCGACTTCTCGAAGGAAAGAGTCGTCGACGATGAAGGAGTCGTCGAAGTCATCGGACATATCAATGCAGCCGAAAGGAGTCTTCCGAGAAGGCAGTCGCGATGAATAGTGCAAGACGGGAAAGTGAAGAAGAGGCGAAAGAGCAAAAAGGGTGACAAAAGAGGCTGAAAGAGCCCTATCGAAGCGTAATCATCCTGAGTCCCGGCAACGGCAGACAGGGATATATGGTGGACAAGCAGAGACCAAAATGTGTGATTGAGACCGGGAAGCGCTTGATCAGGTGTCCCTGAACCACGTGAGTTGTTTCGGGAAATCCCGACGGAAACTTACCGAAATCTCCGGTCAAAGCATAACTTACAGATCTTCGGAAGAAGTCGAGAAGCGACGACCAGAAGGGACGATCCGACTGCCAACGCCGATCATGGCAAAATCCGAGACGATTGTCGAGGCCACGGAGCAGGAATACGATTGTGAGCTGGATTATGGTACTTGATTTGGAGCTACTGTCCACTGAGACATGGCCTCTAGTCTTCTTCTATGGTACATTGTGTTTTCCGGCAATTCTCGAACGAGTCCTGGGACGTATATGCGAAGATCTGACCTTTCAAGATGGGTTGCTCCCTGTGAGCTACCTCTTGATTAGGTTCAGAAGCTCGCCCATGCTGAAATATGCAGAATTATACACGACATTGCGTCATAGGGGAGGACTATCCGGCTGTCATCAACCGTGACCAGACCAACAGACTAGCCTCCAGGAGCGAGTCAGTCGCTTCTCCTTGCTCCTGAGAATCCCATTGAAACGGCATTCTTAGGGTATTGCTCGCTGAGGATGTCAATACCCGAGGTACGCTGGTCAGGGGTTTGCAGCATTCCGACGTCCATGCAATCGACGTCTTTGAAGGAACTGTACGTCCCGTCCATTTCCACCGACCATCCTGAAGCCGCTGATACCTTTGCTGAGGAATATTCGAGAAAACGTTTGCCAATTCAGAGCCTGACATCTCCCGCTCGGATATCCTACCTTCCTACCGCCCTGAAGAGCCCAACCGAACGCGAATCGATGGACAATCTCGAGGCGGAGAGGCAGGTCACGTCGATGAAATGTAGTAGCAGCGCGGACAAGGAAAAGGCCGCGCACGTGGATGCGATGGAAGGTCGGGTTGAAGTGCGAATCGTCGAGGCCTGGGTGTATGTCTGGCTCGATGATATCGATAAGCTCGACCCGAATATCTGGAGGTGAGCCAGTCTCTCTTGTTCGGATTGAATGCTGAGGAGCGGCAGTTTCGAGGACTTTATGAAAGACAAAGCGTCAGCATGGATGGGATCCGAAACAGGAGAGTATGACGAGGTCGACCAGCATCGAGCCTTACAAACGCAGCCAGGCATGAAGCAGGCTCGGACGGATTCGCCCCGAGATGATGACAGGGGGGATGGAGCTGAAGGCAAGATCAAAGGGAAGGTCATGAAGGGGTTCCCTGACTTTGGGCACCATATGCACCGATATTGGAAGTTCGATAAGAAGTGTGCGTCTTCTTGGCTCCACACTGGTCCTCACTAACGCCAATTAGATATCGGCCTGAATCACGGTCAGATCTTACACTACTCTAACGGAGTCTAGCTCAAATTGAACAGGCAGCTACGGCTCGGGCCCTCGACCAGTCCACGAAGCGGCTCGTAAGCTCACCGATGAGATCGAATCCTGCCCCGACCGATTCATGCGAAGAACATACCTACCAATGCTCAAAGACGTGCGAAAAACGACAGCTTCGCTCATTGGAGCGGCATTCGAAGAAGTCGTCTTTGTGCCCAATGCGACACACGCGATCAATACCATCACTGGCAATATCGCCTGGGCGGACGGCGATGTCATCGTAATCTGTCAGCTCGTCCCGTCACATCCCTTATCAAGAGCTGAAATACAGGCAAGACTCAACCACCTACGGCGCAATAGCCCAAACCGTGAAATGCATATGCGATCGCCATTCAGGTGTCTCCATGGAGGTGGTCAACATCAACTTTCCCTGCCCGAGATCTCTCGTCGTCGAGAAGACAGAGGCGGTGCTTAAAAAGTACAACGAGCCGGCGGTACCGAGTTATACGGGAGAGAGCAAGCCGACTGGAAAGGGGGATAAGAGGGTGAAGATGGTAGTACTTGATGCCATCGCCTCGAATCCCGGGTCAGTGTACCGAGACTCATCGTGCGAAGAAGAAAAATGCTCACGCAATGTCCCGCTAGGATCCTGTATCCTTGGGAGGAGATTGTGAAGCTGTGCAAGAAGTATGGAGCTCTGAGCTTAGTCGATGCGGCGCATGCGATCGGTCAAATTCTGACGGACGTCAAGAAGGCCGACTGCGATTTCTGGGTAGCGGTGAGTCCCTCCAACGCCAAAACTATGACTAATCCGCTAACAAACAACTGGTAGAATTGCCATAAATGGCTATATGGGTGAGGCGGTCCACTATGCAACATCCCTCAGGTTGACGATTCCAGGCTGCGGAGCGCTGCGGTCATGTATGTTCCGTTGAAGTATGTCTACCTCGCATCGTCCCCTTGAGCTGGGCTGACATGAGTGGTGTAGGAATCAACATCTCATACGCTCGCCTTTCCCTACTGGAGCGTGGTACGAATCGACTCGCTACCCAACAGAAGGAATCAACCGTCCGTGGTCCTTCCAAGACCAGGTACGTCCTCGGATGCCATCGAAATCGCGACTGATGCGTAGCAGTACGAATGGAACGGCACGCAAGATTGGGCGCCCTACTTGACTGTGGCCGATGCTCTCAAATTCCGTGAATCCATAGGCGGAGAGGACCGGATCATGCGGTATTGCCATACTCTCGCAGTCCAGTTCGTCATTTGCCACCAGTGGGATGTCGGACTGATGGTGGCATCAGAGGCGGAAAAAGATTGGCAAAGAAATGGGGTACACCGGTCATGGACAACAAGGAGAATGATCTTACTGCCGCTATGGTACATCATTCCGTCCCAGAGAACAACCAGGTTCTGAAACGGTGATAGGTCAATGTCGCTTTACCTGATGTGCCCGAGCCTGATAACCTCGAGGAACAGTTCAGGCAGTTGACATATTTCGAGAATGGCTTGTTGGCGCGGAATTGCTTTGCTCCGCCTGTACGCGCCCATCTTCACTCATTAGTAATACTGGGATGCTGGGACTGACTGACGTGGACTGGATGAGCAGTATCGGCATGCCGGTAGATGGTGGGCGCGCTTCTCTGCCCAGGTCTGGAACGAGGTGCGTCAAATCGTCACCGAGGGGAACGATAATTGGGCTGACGTGGATGGATTAGTTGGAAGATTTCGACTATCTCGGAGACGCATTTTCGGAGATCTGCGAGGGTGTCCGGTTGGTTCTTCTCAAGTTGTGAGAGATAGGCCGCTGAGGCAAGAGATCGCTGTCAGAAAAGGGAAACATAATCAGGTAGACGTAAATGGTACGGAAACGGTGCATCGAGCGAAGGACATGCCGACGCAGGACGAATAAGCATCAAATAGGCAATCGAGGGTTAGAAGGAACGGTACATTCGGAACCTCCTGTCTTTTGCTCGAACTTGAAATGCATATAGACATATGTTGGCTACTTGGTATGGTGGATCCGGAGCTTGCCGGGGATGTAGACGTAGTTGCTCGCTGCGGCGATCAGCACGGTTACATGCATCAGTGCAACACAGAATTCGACTTACCATAGTTTTTGGGTGGGATCTTGGGCTCTTTCGGCTCCTGAACCATGTAATCCCACCCTTGCTTCTCGGCCTGAAGAGCGTGTCAGCTGAAAGCCAGATTAGAGGACACGGCGATGGTACACAGCGGGGAGAGCCCGGTCGACTATTTCGTGCGAGACAGGGAGAGGCTTCTCGAAGAGCTGCCGCGCCCTCCCCGCCAAAAATGCACCATGAATATAGAGCTCGCCCACGCACAAACGCCACCGCATCCTCCCTCGTCCTGAACGCCAAAACCGTCCCCTGCATATAATCCGCACTACTTGCCCAACCCATCAAGTCATTCTCCCATCGTCCAGCGCCCGGCAACACGTCCCAGTCGATGAGCCATTGTTTGGTCTTTCCTTTGCCGGATTGCATGGTCGTTTTTGTCGGTCTGTAGATGCGGACTTGGCGGTGGAGGAGCTCGTCTGGGCGAGATCAGCGAGTAGGCTCCGGGGACACGAGGGGCGGGAGGGAAGAGGGAGGGAGGGGGGGGGGGGGATGGAAAGGGGAGTGGAGTAGAAGATGGCCCAGGGGTAGGAAGGGAAGAAAGGGGGAATGGAAGGTAGACAGTGGAGGTGAACATACTAGGGGCCCCCGAAACAGTCTCCGCCGTGATCTCCTGCGGGGTAGCATACTCCGTCGGTGGTGCAGTCTGCGCATGGGCGACGACATCGGCTGGGGGAACGTGCTGGACGCTATCGGGGCTGGAAGGGAGGGGGTCGAGGCCAGGTCGTTTATCGGCGCGTTGGGGAAGGGAGGTGGTTAGGTGTCGAAGGGGGTGGAGGGGGGCGAGAGAGGGGATGGGGGGGGCGGAGCGGACTGAGCGGTTCAGAAGGAGGAGAGAACGTGACATGGTGGGAACGATTGCAGGCTGGATGGTAATGCAAAGTACCGGATCGACAGATTACAGACTGGGTGAGGTCACTGAGGACTAATCGGAGTAAACGGGAGAAGGCGCTCGGTGTAGGCGTGCAAAAGGAACTTTCTTATACAACTGTACATACGAACTACTATATCACCTCCGTAAGATCGTCAAGCCTCCTCATGCCAACACTGTCATCACGCCGATCGCCATCGTCCCCGCCGCCACTGATAAACTCCACCATCCCTTCCCGATTCCCCATCCTGAACTCGCCTCCGCCGCTCCCGAATCGGTTGCCGCACTCGTCTGAGCCGCCACGGAAGTAGACGTACCCGCATGGATCAAGTTCTGCGACGTCAAGAACGCCCGGTGCCGTCCCCAGCACCGGCTCGTATTCGATCGGAGTCGTTGGATTATCCACACCATGCCAGCACCACGTGATGAAGCAGCTCTGACGCTCGCTCGATCGATTGGACGAGGTGTAGTTGAACGACCGATCTGCGAGGGCACAAGCGAAACATGTTGGCCATGTCGAGACGGAGTCGTTGAGCGTGAGGGCTCGCATGCCGTTCAGCATGACTGCTTCGGTCGTAGCGTTATCGTATGCCGACATATACTACGTCTCCATCAGCACACTGGATGGCTGAAACAGCACTGGAGGGGATCGAAAATACCACGCACCTTAGAGGTGTTCCCGTAATATGACCAGGGGTAGTTGGGCACATAAACGATCAGGCGCGTAGTCGTATCATTACACCCAAGGAAAGTCGGGCCTCGTATCCAAGCCACCATGGACGAACCCATTCGCACTCGGAACCTCCGGCATGCGGATCGACGTCTAATCCAGGTGATATCACTAGGACATGTCACCTCATACGGAGCATACGATTCGTCAATGCCAAAGATCTGGGCTCCCGTCAGATCCGGTGCCGCTGTCAAGACCGTCGATGCAGCCGGGTCCCGACGCCGAAGCCGCATTTATCAACGGGCTCAACAAGAAGCCCCTTGAGCCCACTGTGTCCAAGAATGCTGTGTACCGCGAGATCACCGACCTCACTATATCCTAGCAGATGTCGCGTTGGGCGTCGGACCAGAACGACGCGCAGCGAGAAGCTCGAGCTTGGCACGCTGTGCACGCGCTTGCTTCTACGATGACGACGAAGATAATCGTGTCATGGAGGGAAAGCCTGATTGGATTATTTTGCCATAGTGTGTCAGTAGAATATCACCTCATCCCATTCATCATTTGTAAGTGATCGACGGGTGGCCGGTGGAAGCCGCTTGAACGCCCGATGCCAGCCCCGCTTCTCCTCACTTCCAGTCGGATCTTCCAAACCCATCAGGAAGGGTACGATAATTCTTCCACGATATAACATCCCACCGAGCATCGTCCAAGCTATTTCATATACTCAAGATTCCCTCTCAGCTCGTTTGTGCGATCGATGTGATCGCAGCAGGCTTAGGTCTCTACGGCTACCCTTGGACCGACACCATGTCAAGCTCAACTCTTCAGTCGGACGGTCATGCCCATCCCGACATCCATCCCCATTCTCATTCCCATTGTCATGGTCACTCCTTTGGCCACGACCACGGCCACGGTCAGGACACATGGTCGGGTGAAGAGTACCTCGCTCGTCCCGGCGTGTGAGTCCCTCCCCACCCTCGTCACCCCATCCCCTCCATACCGCGTCACACCTGCCT
>JAABUY010003839.1_pt1 | contig 16168 bp, 16 predicted proteins | sample 5560271 | NCBI WGS metagenome assembly JAABUY01 (sample SAMN10711886, study PRJNA513374) | rock metagenome | isolation source: Antarctica rocks | place: Antarctica: Victoria Land, University Valley
TGTATAAGTTACTCGCAATCAATAGAACTAAAAGCATCAAAGCAACTCACGATTGTGTTCGTTGTTCATATACAAAATATTCTACTACTATCACTTGAGTTCTATATAATCGCTCTTACTTTCTCGTCGAACGTCAACATTGACGTTCAATTTCTTCTCTACTCTCTTCAGAAAAACCTGATACTCGTCTTCAAACGTCAGTACACATTCACTTTCATTTGCTCTTTGATAATACAGAGTCTTAGTGTCTATCTTCAGCTGCTTGCGAAAGTTGTTGAACGATCAAGCGTAGCTCATCTTTCGACTATCTTTCATCTTCAATGTTCGTAGTCGATATGTATCTCTGACTTTGTCGAGCGAAATCTGATCAGATTCAACTTCAGTTGTGTCTTCGAGTTCTTCAGACATTTATCTCGCATTAGTTATTGCTCATTTCTATAGCTGAAAAATGAACGCTCACATCTGAATCGTTCTTCTGATCTTGATTCTGTTCATCATTCAATATTTCTTGAAGTGTTTCATGTTCATCGCTATTCGTCGATTCTGATTGATTTGTTGTATTCTTTGTCTTTTCTGTCGCGATTTCTGTGTTGTTTGACTTTTCGAGCTGCGATGTTCGATTTCTTATGAAACTAGAGATTTCATTTACAGAATACATTGACGAGTACTTCGAATCAGTGAAAGAAGAGAAAGAACATTCTCTGATGATTTTTCGAGACGCGTTAATAGTCAGTAGATCATCTATCTGATTGCAATTGAAATTATACGTCGCAGAGATGCTGTTGAATACGTTGTTTTCATGATATTCAACATGACTTACGACGCGTTCATGCAGCATGCTCAATATCAAATTTCTTCGAGTCTCAATTTGCTTTCGTCAGCTCTTGATCATTCGCTTATGTGTTACTGTCACATGTTAGTCAATCATTGTTCAATCGTTTTAAAGATAAAGAACTTGACGAAAATTCTGTTGATCTTTGAAACTTTAAGATTCGCTCATTGAGCTGAGAAGATGATGAGATTGATAACGACGAATGAAAATGCTGTTTACGCTGATGCATCTTTTTCTTTGACAAGATGTTCTTGAAAAATCGAATGATTCTAGTGAACTATGTTGAGATCATATTAGCTGAGAACATACATGATGATATTGACATTGATTTTGTCTTCTTCTGCAGTCGTTCTGCAGATCACTGTTTTTGAGATGATAAATCATCATTCAAGCTGTTCAACATGTCAAGAAATTCGCGTTCTTGTCTTTTAAATCTGAGTTCAGATTCTTTCAATAATATGTCGAAATTGTCACTTGCTTTCTCAACTTTTCTTTTGACACTTCGTTGATAAATAAACTAAACATGATTATTGAGTCAGTTAACTGCGTGTCAACAATTCATAATACATGCTATGCATCTGACTATCAATTGCAGTGTTCGAGTTCTTCTTGTTCTTATTACTTGTCATGACAGTTCACTTAGAAGACGACACGAAATAATGATTGATACATGATAAACTGATGAATGCAATGGAGTTCTAAGATAAAAGGGAAAAAGAGTGAAGAAGAAAAAAACACGACGCGTACTTGAAGATATGTGATCTCTGAAAGCGTGTAATTCTGTTGTTGTTGACACTACTATGTTCAATTATTGACTGAGAATGAGTAAATTAGCATTTTAATGCTCATTTACTCTGTCAGATTCATGTTCTAACTTCATTGCATTAAGATTGTGATAATGTTTTTATGACTTACTCAAAAGTGTAGATAGATTTGAAAATTTGCGGTAATTTATCATTGCACATGCAAACTGAGAATGCAAACTGCGAATCTTATTGTCGAAGAACTCTGAGCTCAAGCTGACTATCAAAGATAAATTTAAGAAGAAATTCAATAAATTATCTTCGCACATTATGCAAAGTGAGAATGCGAACTGCGAATATTATTGCTGAAGAACTCTGATTATCAGAGGTAAATTTCGAGTGATTTATGATAAATTTATCTTCGCATGTGCGAACTGAGAATGTGAACTGCACATTTTATTGCTGAAGAACTCTGATTACTTGAGGTAAATTTCGAAAGATTTACGATAATTTGTCTTCGCATGTGCAAACTGAGAACGCGAACTGTGCATTTTATTGCTGAAGAACTCTGAGTCTCACTCATCACACAATCGAGACTTGATGTACATGATGTCGCAGTTAAATCTAAACATGCAGTTTGCTCTTTGTCACGCTTGATGACTTCGTAGACGAGAATGATGAACGAAGATGTACGAGAAGAATCGTGATATCTTTCATTGAGTTCATTTTCATCGTATCATGCTTGACAAAGCTCAAATCATCAAAAATCATCTGTTTCAGAACTTTATAGTCTGCAGAGATCTGATGAAAAAGCATCATTAAATGATTAGAATCGAGTAGAAGAATTCTTCTCATTCTTCAAGTTTCTTTGCGTTTCACGTACAGAAACTGTCGAGATGTTCAAGAAGAATTTCGTTGATTCAAGTAAAATACAGAATAAGATGAATAATGTCGTCTATGTGAATGAAGTTGAATCAGCTGAGCTGAGTGCGTGCGTGCGTGCATGCGTGCAGTGTGCAAACGACGTGTTCGTTGCTGATTGAAAAGTACTAAAAAGTGAGAAAAGAAGAAAAGCGAAAAGAAGATAGCAATGTGAAAGAAACGATGTGTCAAAAGAAGAAAAAAAGAAGGAAAAAAGAACTTAGATTCATGAAATCACAATCAACATTTCTCTCATTCTCAACTCATAATCTCTCATCGCTGACATTCTCTCATTAACATTCTCATTCTTCTCGCTCTCATTCATCAGAATAAATGACTTCTTATTCTCTTCGACGCTCATTGACTCAAACAATCACATCAGCTTCATCAAGCTCAGCTGATTCAGCATTTTGACATCGTCAATGATGATATCAATAATCTCATGCTTGCTGTTCTGCAGCGTCTGCAGTTTCTCATCGACGCTGTTCTTGATGATGAGACAAATGATGAAGATTTCAAAGAATTGATCGATGTGAAAGATGTGACAGAAGACTTGTTGTTTCACGTTGCTGTTTCATCACAGATCGACGCAGATGATGTGCAAGATCAGTTTCTCATCAACGTTGTTTTAAACGACATGATGAATGATGAAGATTTTGAAGAACTGATCGATGTGAATGACGTGACAGAAGACTTGTTGTTTCACGCTGCTGTTTCATCACAGATCGACGCAGATGACGTGCGAGATCGTGATGAGATTAAGCTTGACATCGTCACATTTGAGAAAGACGATCATGATCTTCATGATTGAATCATCACGAAACATGATGATGACGTGATCGCGAGCTTTCTGACTCATTTTGTCGTGATAGTTGACAAAGACTCAGTCACGCTGTTGAAAGAGACGATTCAGCACTTTCATGCTGTTTTGCAATTAACTTGTTCTCAAGTCAGAGAATTCATGACATGATGAGAGCTTACAGCATGTGAAACTGAGTGAAGATGATGATCTTCTTGTTCAACTTCTTCATCAATCACAGCTCAATCTGCGTCTGCATTATCGTCGTTTTCGAAGATGAAAGAATTGAGTCGTTGAAATTGATTCATTTGAGATCTTGTTCGAAATCTTTGCGAGTGCGTGAGAAAGTTCTCTCATTGTCTTCGACATTCATCTGCAATTCTTTTAACTCATCACATGATCGAAACTCGATGTAAATGCTGTTGCAATCTAAACATGCAGTTTGCTCTTCGTCGCGCTTGACGACTTCGTAGACGAGAGTGTTAAGACATTCTCTGCAGTAGACATGAAAACAGCTGATTACTCAGAATTCATCTGAAGAATCGTGACATTTGTGACAGAGACTTCTATTCTTGAAATCATCGTTAATATTCAAATTCGATTCTCAGTTTATCATTGAGTATGCTCTCACACTTGTAGTTCTGTTCTTGAGTTCTGCTTGCATCTCTCTATACTTTGTGACAATGAGACAGTTCACGTCTCGCACTTCATGAGAAGATAGCTTCATACACAGCGTGTCGAATCAATTCATGAATGATAATCGTTGAATCATGAGCACAGTGAAAAGTCTATCAAATCTTCTGACAATTTTCTGTAGATCATCGTTCATCTTAACATTCTGCTTGCGTTTTAGAGCGTTGAAGATCAATCTATTCATGACTGCATCAATTTATCTAAGCTCTCTAACATTGACAGAAATCTTGTTTCATCAACGAAATTACTTGCGATCTTCATTTGAAGAAGTAGTCGTGCTTGAACGAAGAGTTTGTAAAGCAGATGTCGCAAATGACAATCTCATCACTGAAGATCTTGACAAAGACTGAACAATGTCTACTGAGAGATCTCTTGACAATCGAGTGTCTCTTTCATGAGTGTCAATCACTTCTTCTTCGCGAAATCTTCGTTGCTAGAGAGCAAGTTTTCGCTGACGACGTATCAAAGACTTTGCTTTAGAACTGAAATGTTGCGAATATTGTTAATTCAAAAAGTAATAGAACTTTCGCTTGTTGATCATGAAATCTTCTTCACAAGCTTGTATAGCACAGACACGATCTTTGCTGTTAATGAAATCAGAGCGTCAACGCGTGCTTTCAGTTATTCTTCTACTCTTCTTGAATTTTCATTCTCGAGTTCTGCATGCATGTAGTCTTTCTCAATCTAGCTATTGCATCTCTTTTCAAGATCTTTCATGATCGCAGTTTGCGACGTTTGATTGATGACTCGAGTGTATTCTCAGATGTTGAAGTAGCGAAGATTGATTCTACTACTTTCAAAGTCAGTGAACGAATTAATATAATCTTTACAATTTTCTAGTTACTGATCTGAAGAAAGTTGATCAATGATGAACTGAAAGCAACAGCAGCTCTTTGCTGTCATCTCTATCAGCGCAGTCTGTCAGCATCGCTCATTTTCAATCTCAATTCATCTCATATCTTCACTGTCGTAATGAATTCTATTCTTCGTCACGTTGTAAATTTTCTTCTCGATCAATAATCTTTTATACTCTTCGAATTGCATGTTCAGCAGATTGATCTCTTCTTGTCTTTTATTCATAGTTAAGTGAATAGAACTCATCAATGATGTTTGATTATCTGATTTCTTCATCATCAGCAACGTTGTAGCATTTCACGACATCAACGATAGTTGATCAGCATTGTCATCTTTAATCTCTTCTTGTGACTTTCTTTGACATTGAATGTTTTCATGTGTTCGCTCTCAATGTTGTGCTCTTCGTCTTTCGTTGTTGTTCAATCGCTGAGTCATGATCATCAATGTCTTGTGCAGTCAATTCTGTGATATGCTTTCAATCTCTTTGTCGAAGATGACGATAATCTTTGCAGTCATCGTTCGAAGCTTTTTCTTTGTCAGCTCACTATCAAGTTTTATGTCATATATCTTTGAAGATATCATCTTCTTCTTCATTGTCATTACGATCTCGCTTCATTTGTCGTCATCGATCATTAAGTCTTTCTGCATCATCTTTCTGATTCAATTATGTCGCTGCAATTCATTGTAGAAGATCATTGAAGATCTCGTACTGAACATGTTGATTTTTCTTATGCAACAGAATCGCAGTGAGTCTTGAAGAACATCAAAGACTTAGAAGAAACATGAATGCAATACAGATGCAATGTTGTCTATGCAACGAAGAACGTGCAGAAATGAAATGCTGTTATTTCGATTTCAAGACAGACTAACGATTTCTATTACACTTGAATTCTATGACTATCACAGAGTGTGATCACGAAAGCTGTGTTGATAGTTGAAAGACTTGATGATAATAATCTGATGAATACAAAGAGACGTAGCTTTAATTGTGTCACAGTCGCGTCGTAAGTCTTACGTGAGTTTGATTCTAATGACTTCTAGAATATCTAGAAAACACATTGCTAATGTAAAAACAGAATAAGAAATGATAAATTATTATCTGACAAGATAAATCATCTGAATAATCAGGGTAAAAAATGATAAATTGTCATATTTCTACGACAGTGAAAATATACACATGATGTTATTTTTCTTGCATTTTCAATATTTTCAAAACACAGCATCTTATTACTTATTTCATCATGTCTATGCTTCTGCTGTCAACGATTACTTCTTTTGACTGAAATAACTAACAACGACTCGCTGATAACAGTTAACAGACTATGAAGCAAAAGCACTAAACTAAAGTCTTTCACACAGTCTCTACTATCTGATTATTCTCTCTCATCTTCTCATCATTCATTTCTTTCATTCTACTATCATCATATGTATCATTTTGAAAGATTTGACGTCACGTCTGATGATCTCTAATAAGTCTCTCAACATCAAATTTCAAAGTATAAAATCAATATGCTTACGTCTTCTTCGCGATTTGATCATATCTACTGATTCAAAAAAAAGTCTGCTGTTTCATTCAGATCATATAGTTGAACTTCATCAGTATCACTTGAAACGTACGATGAAGAGTGTAATCTGTTTCTAGAACTTCAGTAGTTTCAATCAGAATATCGAGATCAAAATCATTCTCTTTCATGTCTTGAAAACTATTGATCAAGCTCTGTCGATTTTCAAGACTTAGATCGCTATGAAAGAATGCAACGTTCATTTCATGAATCTTGATAAGATACTAGCTCGTTGTTAGTAAAGAAACAGATATACTCGACATTCAACGAGTCAAAAACATCATGCATGATGCAAAACATAGAAATTATGATCAAGAGAATTCAAGTAGACGTATCAATCAGACGATCTTTGCTATGATCGAAGAGAAGAACATTATCAGAATTCTCTCTCTCTAATCATCTTCGATGACTATAGATTTGTTCAATATCTTCATGACTCGCTGTAACTTGCTGCTTGATTCATACAGTTTCTTGATATTATCATCATAGAAACAGTTATTGACGACTGTCAGTCATTTATTATGAACAAGTTCAGTTCAGATAAACATCAAATCATGCTTTGTCTTCAATTCGACAAGATATGAGAATGTAACACACAGTCTCATCTGTCATGAGATCTGAACAAAGTCGAAGAAAGAAAACACAGACATCGATTTCTTCTTGTTGTCTGATACTCAGTCATCAACACGTATTCGCAACTCTTCTTTTACACTTCTTGCAGTCTTGTTCTCAAGTCTCGCGTGCATCTTTTTATACTTCTCGATGATCGAACAGTTCACATCTTGCATCTCATAAGAAGATAGCTTCATGCAGAGAGCGTCGAATCAATTCATTGATGATAAACGTTGAATCATAAGAAGAATAAGAAGTCTATCAAATTTTCTTGCAATTTTCTGCAGTTCATCATTCATCTGTACATCATGCTTACGTTTTAATGCGTTGAACATCGATTTGCCTCATGACAGCACTTTCTCTGAATCGCTTGACTTTAGAATGTGTTCATTCTTTCATTCATCAGAGCACTTCAGAATCTTCACATAGTGATCTAAATCATCTGATGAGATCTCCAAAGATGTGTTCAAATAGACTCACAGTACGAAGTGCATGCGACGTTTGAATGCTCATAAAATGCTTATAATCTTAGAATCTCTGCTCTTCTTCATGTGAAATTCATCTTTTAGTATTTGATTTCAGCATGTTCGCGAATCATACAGAGTTACTCTTCTTTTACTTCTGTCGATTTCATTTCAAACATCTCTTTGATTGACAATGATACACTTCACATGTGTCTCGTACGACTTCGATTCAGTCAGCATTATAAGTCGTTTCTGTTCTTCTATGAAAGTTATCACTGTTGCGTCAATCTCATTCTCATCTGTTTCTATCTTCTTTCGATCTTGAAACAGCAAGCAATCTTCTAAGAGAAGCTTGTTCTTTTCAGAGCGATGATTCACATACAGTTTGATGTCAAGACGTGACACAGATGTCAATGTCTTTGCGAATTCACTTTGTCAATTCGATATCAAGATCAAAGACAGCAGAATCAGAATCGATTCAAGATTTGACTCTAGTGTCGCTGTGAAACTGCTCTTCACGCAGAAACAGATCATTGATCATGACTCGTCTGATGAACATTTCATCTCGAAATTCTGAAGAAATTTCTGAGATTCGACGAGCAGATGTTTATCATCAAGCTTCTCATGAAAGAGACTGACTTTCGCATGAGCAAGATGAAGTCAGCGCTTCATCACTATCAATTTTATGACTTGAATGATCTGCAAATAAAGAAAAGTAAGTATGTTATTCTGTCTGTAACTTCGAGAAGCGAAGAAGACTTATCTTTCTCATTCTCATCTGATTGCATTGAAACTCTTTGTGTTGAATCGTTCTTTCAACATGAAGTTGTCAATATATTTTTAACGCTTGTACGAGTAGTAGAATTCGTATCATACTCTCTATTTGCACATTTCGATCTGCATCTGCATCTTTGTCAATTTTCTTATCGTCGATGTCTGTACAACTTAGATCGCGTTTTCAAAACTGCGAAACTTTGAGAAATATATTCTCATTTATCTGAATGCATGCTTGTTGTTTCTGCAGATCTTTGAATCTATATCATGAAGTTAACATGTTTTACTACATGATTGCTTTGCATTCGCACTTACGTCTGAGTGATATCAATGAAGTTGATGACGAAAGACAGTTCAATGTGCTCTCGATTGTATTTCATCACTTTTCTCATGTTCAAGTCAGCATTAATTGTCAAAGAATCTGTTGTCGAAGAGAATGACTCATTGAGACTGACAGTCTTGACGACGTTGAAAACTTCGAGAGTCACTATCGAAACATTGAGATGAGCTTCTCTGCAAAGCTTTCGCTTCTTCATGATGAATTGTTCACTTTCATCTTCTGATGAGATCTTGAATGAAGTGAAGTTATCTGTATTCTCGACTGCGCTGCTCAAACACTGCACGAAATTCTCATGTTTACTTCTCTTACGTTTTTCTATAGCTTGAACTCGAAAGATGTAGTAGAATATTCTCTTCTTTGTCATATCTGTCAATGTGACATAAAAGTTGACTGCATTTCTGATCTCAACTTTTTTGAAGTTCTCGACTTCATAGATAATTTTCTTCTTTTTGAAGTCGAACATTGTCTCGCTAACAAGCTGTCTTTGATAGTTATCAAAATTGACATTCTTCAGAGTGAGATTGCTCTGCTTTTCATTCGTTACAAAAAGCTGTGAATGATGAATCGTCTTATTATTCATCATATTGTTCGAAGTCAAGATCATGCAATCAAAGTCAATCATCGTCGATAAGATGAATGATGAGACTGAACTGAGTTGTGCTTGCTCAATCAGATGAGCAGATCTCTCTGTCTTTACGCTCGTTGCTTTATCTTTCTTCTTACTGTTTATTCGTCTCACTCATTTTATAAGACATGCATCTTTTCATGTTACTTGATGATCTTCTATCAGAAGATGCAAGAGTTCATCATTTATGATGATTGCAATCTTTCTGACTGTCTCTTTCCTGATTTTATTATCAAGTGATGTTTCGAGTAATCTCGCGTCTCTCAGCATTTGTTTAATGTGTATCTTCAATGCATCATACTTGTTATCGTCGATGACAAGATCTTGAGTGATCATCATCTTGATTCAATTCGACGAAATCTCATCATAGTTGAAGTCTGCAAGCGTATCTGAAATTGACTTAAATCTTCGTGACATATTGAAAGACTAGCAGATATGCAAATATTGTTGTCAGTTCTGAGAATTTCTAGAAGTCATACGATAGAATGTGAGATGATTACTGTCATGATGTTGAAGAGTGAGATAAGAGTACATGTGACATTTTTCCTATTTTGAATCACTTACAAATTTCACTACATGCTGATGATAAATGATGTATGCACTGAACTTTGCAACAGATAGAGTGAGAGTGCTTATCGCGACAATGAATATCAGAAGAACAAAGAATTGTGAATTGATAAGTTAGAGATGAAGCAAAGATCAACTTTCGTTCTCATGTCGCAAATTATGCTAAGCGAAAGCAAATTTGCTCACAACACACTTTGACAATGAATTATTTGTATTCATCTTCTCATCAATCTGAAGAGTACTGCACGTTAGATTCTCTCTATATAAAATGATTTCTAATATTCTACAGAGTTATCAAAGCGCAGAGACTATGACTATGATATACTAGCTGATTGAGCATTTTGTGAAAGCATTTCAAATTTACGATAATTTACCTCAAATCAATGATAATCTTGGGAAATTTGCTTTCAACCCACAAATTTCAAAATAAATATTGAAATGTGCAAAGCATTTCAAATTTACAATAATTTATCTTAAATCGATGATAATCTAGGGAAATTTGCTTTCAACTCACAAATTTCGAGGTAAATATTGAAATGTGCAAAGTATTTCAAATTTACGATAATTTATCTCAAATCAATGATAATCTAGAAAAATTTGCTTTCAACTCACAAATTTCGGGGTAAATATTGAAATGTGCAAAGCATTTCAAATTTACGATAATTTACCTCAAATCGATGATAATCTAGGGAAATTTGCTTTCAACTCACAAATTTCGATGTAAATATTGAGATGTGCAAAGCATTTCAAATTTACGATAATTTATCTTAAACTCGCTGTAATTCAGGAAAATTTGCTTTCATCAGAGAGCTTCGAGTAAAAAAGAACAAATTGCTTGATCAGAAGTAAAACAAGAGTTATCGCTTCTACTGCTATATCAGATTTCATTAATTTCTGATCATTCTATTCTTTGTATTGTATGCTATTCTGACATTTCGTAGTTCAACGTACTTGTATCGACAGAGATTCTGATTAGAAATAACGACAGCGCGATACAATTTGTCAAACGCGTCAATCAGTATTCTTTGTTGTCTTTCTCACTACAATCTACTTCATCGAAATCAGCTTCAAGCATGAAGCGAAACTGTCGTGCGTGTGAAATAATATTGAGAATCACACGAGATCTGATATATCACTTTAATCACTGCTTGACGCTGCAAAATGACGTGCAGTTCTTCGAGAAATATTTAAGAAAAGAGAACTCAGCAGTTGATGAGTATACAGACACATGCAAATACTTTCAGACTGATTTATGACATGAAATGATCACGATGAATGATATTGACGTCTCTGACTTTGAGCAAAGTACAGAAGAAAACGTAGAAGCTTCAGATGATCAGAAGCATTTTCGAAATTCAATTGCATGAATATCACTTGATCTCAAAAGATTTATCAATTCATCATGTACTTTCTCATTCATCAAAGTAGACAATTATGATGAGACGAATGATACAAAGAGACGAAGCATCAATGAATCGCTAGAACAATATATCAGACTCTTAAGAATCATTTCGAATTACAGTAAACTTAAGCAAGATTCACAATCATCTTTAGATGACAGTCTTCAATCAGAATGACTTTTCTTTTCGAATAAGAAAGATTTTTCTCTTGCACAGTGATTTCTGAACGCGAAAGTCAGTAGCGAAGATATTAATCAATACTTCAAGATCTCGTTTCAAAAGACTCATCATGCTGATTGTATCTTCAAGAATGCAGATCAATTTAGAAGCATTCTACAAAATATATTTCACGAAATATCTGATGATAGTTGATTCGAAACATCTTTGAAGATCTCATCGATGAACTCAAAGATCGAAACAGATATATTCAAGATTCAGTACAGAAACGTGATAAACATCTTGAAATTTCTCTTGAGACATCGTTCGTTTGCGAGTAATCTGAAATATGCATCAATCAAAGTATACAACGTCAGTGAAAATTGAATGTACACGAAAATGCACATCGATATCTGATGATGAGATACGCAAGCACTGATCTCTGAAGATGACACTATAGTTTCAATACTGTTAGCTACAGATAAAATCATGTTAACTCAACATCATAAGAATAAATTCGCATGATCTGTATATATTATCGTTGATAATCTGAATCAAGCAACTCAATGAAAGCAAAATAGATTTAATGTTATACTATTAAAGTTTATTTCTTCGACTAAACATGCAAATGAAGATCTGAAACGCGAGTTATATCATCACTCACTGAAGATAATATTAAAACATGAGCTTAAACTGTTCAATCAAATGAAGAGTTTTTCTTGCTAACGTTCTCGTTCTTTAGCACTTGAGAAATTAACTAGAAGAGAGTTTCATGTTCGCTGTGTGAATGATTATACTCGACAGTGTTTTTCTATCATCGTCGAATTTATAATCGACTATGAGAAGCAGATCACTATTACGAGAATCAAAAATGAAGAGCAGTGCACTATATATCATGTTTCATCGAATCAACGCGATAATCTGCAGACAATCTGAAAAGCTTGAACACATGAAAGTACACTGACTCAAATCAAACATCAAGAAAAGAATTCACGCTTTAAAGCAGATATCAAGCGCAATGTTAAGTGAGTACACTCAGTGCAAAACTTTGCCTGAAAACATGAACTTGTCAATATTCACGTCATCATGATGATTGACATCTTGCATCAGTTATTGAAGAGCACAGTGATGTATCTAATTCAATGACTTGAGATGATCATCAAGAATATAACATCGACGATCAGTCTCAAAAGAAAGCGTGATTCACAGACAATCGCAGACACAACACATGACGTGCAATTGAATCAAAGATTTCAAGTAGTTCTTTCATATTCAGAGCTAAGACATTTTCACGACTTTCTATTCGTGAAGCAATGAATCGACGTCGAACAAAAGACAATAGTGCATCAGCTTATTATGATTGTCACTTCACTATTGATTAGAAAAGCATCAGATGCGCTGTACTGTGCTCGAGCTCTTATGAACTTCGTGATGATGACTCAATATCAATCGCACGATGACGAGTCTCTGCGTTACATGAACAACGCAATATACAGAATTAACGTCTTAAAAGAAGTATTCAAGCAGTTTCGACATGACGAGAACTTTAACTATCTCAAGTTTCATGTGATTTCTCATTATATGAATTTTATTCGAAGATACGAAGATGCAGATGATTTTGATACATCTTACATGAAGATCGCACATAAATTTCTGATCAAAGATTATTATGATCTTACAAACAAGCGAAAGAACTTTCAAATGCAGATACTGCATCACAATACTTGACAAGTCAATATGTTGACAATGAAAGATATCATTCTTCATGATCTAATCACGTTTAGATCAGAGATTGACGAGAGAATGAAAGTCATGATTACAAAGTCTTCTAGAAGTCTTGATTTAATGCAGCTTGAATGAAGTTTGTCAGAAATGAATTTGAATCGACGATGAAACTGATCTAGTAATTCTCGATTCTGACGCATCGCTTCTGAAATAGCGAAGACAACATATATTAAAAGTTTCTTGAACCAATTGTTGATTTTTATAAGAGAATCTCGATGTAAGAAATCAGAAATAAAGTCAAACAAGTATCAAATGAATCAAAAAGAAATCGACTTCTTCTGAATAAACAATTACTTCGTTTCTGTTCATGCATCAATTGAATGCTGAAGGCGCGAAAATAAAGACTTGACAGACTCTGAGAAGTTTACATTGAAGTGAATTCAATGTGCTTCTGCATGACAGAAACAAATGTTGAATTGAAGACATGACTACGTCTATGTTCAAGAGTATGCTGAGAATGATTAAGAAAATTCTGACATAGTCGAAGCTCTGAATGATAGACTGATGAAGCAGTTGCAAATTATAATCACTGTTCGTGATTCGTTTCGTCAAGATGACAATGAAAAACCTGTGCAATACTCGAGAGCTTTAATAGAATTGCTAAAGCTCAAAAACAATGAAGTACTCAATGCTCTACATGATATGATAGAAGTTGAGCAGTGATCGAAGAATACTGTCAAGAAGTCTCGATATCTTGAATGTTGATGATTTTACAATATGAGTACTATACTACGAAGTGCACATCTGATATCAATTGAAAGCAAGAAGTTCTTTTACGTGAATAATTACATCGACTGAGATACATTCAACATCTTATACGAAGAGAATTTTCTGAAAAAGAGAGTTCGAAAGACGAACAAGCTTGCGAGCTTAGACAGACGAGAAAAGGCGAAATTCACTCGATAATGAAGAAAGTTCAACATTGCATAAGTTGAGATAAATTAGAGTAAATTGAGATAAATTGAAGTAGATTGAGATAAATCGAAGAAAATGAGTGAAAAGCATATAGTCACGTTGAATGAAGCATATATGAATGATCAAAACATTTCAGCTGATAGCGTCTAGTCATGATTATGATGACAGAGTATTGAGAATGAACAAGCGACTGAAATTTCACTGTAAAGATCTGTAAACAATGAGATTGATTGTGTAGCAGCTAGCGACATACAAGAACTTACATAGTTCAGATGATGAGAAAATCTAAAATTAATTAATCTATTAATCATAGTGTCTGCTCGTTCGTTGAACGAAATTTCTACTTACTCTATGCATTCTTCAATGCATCTGATGCATTACACACGACGTCTGTCAGTAGAAGTTCATGACTTGTTGAAGAAAGCTGTAAATTCTCGAGATAGTGTTCTCTTTCTATGTACACTAGCACTCTTTTCTTCTATCAATGTCTTTTCTGTCATCGAAGAAGAATGTTTTGAATGAATGAAAGCTTCGATTCGATTTTTCAAGCGAAGAATAGATTTGATGACGAGTTTCGCGTAGATGATGATTTCGATGAAATGTCATTTCTTTTCAGTATCAAATGTTCGAATCGAATTATCGTATATATTCATCATCAGTTGTTTCGCAGTCTCGTCAATCTTCTGCTCAAAGATCTTTGCATTCTGATCAATCAAAGTTGAAATCTTCAATCGCAGAAGAAGAGACGCGTAATCAATCTGTTTCAATCTATTTCGAAACTGAGCAGACTGATAATTGTACATGAGATCGCTGTGAGCATGATCGACTGCTGTGATCAAAACTGATGATAAATAAGACTGTAGACGTTGTAGAAAGACGAGTTCTGCGCGATCACTGACAGACATGATGTATGATAATTGAATAACTGTGATGAGAAAAATGAGTGAAGTAAAATTGAAGCTTACTAAGATAAACATCGCGCAGAATCATGAACGCATGATAGCTTGATATGAGTTCTACTCTGTTGAATTAGCTTGTAGCTGATTTAATCAGCTAATGACTGACTGATGATTGATCTATGTTGCTAAATCAGCTAATTGCTAAATTATGAAAAGTGTCTGTTCTAGTAGCTAGCATATGCGTCTCAAGCGCATTAAGATTCAGATGTCGTTGCTCACTAGCTTACAAGCTACTCAAGCTCTTTGTCGAAACGTCGATGAAGATCTAAGTCATCATTATTAGCAGTGAGAAAAAAACAGCGCAGAATGACTTTTTCTTTGAAGTCAAGTTTTAATTTAACACGTAAACGTAGCTTTGAAATGACTAATTTGAAGAAAGAATCATCATCTAAGAGTAAAGTTAAATTAGATGCAATTTCTGAGCAAAGAAGACAAGAAAATTCAATAGAAAGCTTATGTAGATAGTTTTGCAATCTATTTTGCAATCTACTTAGACTGATCGCGTCAAGTCGAGTCAAGTTGAAATTTTTTTGAAAAAGTGTCGAGTTGAGTTGAGAAGTTGAACTCGACAACTCGAGTCGAGTTGAGAAGCTTGACTCGACAATTCAATTCGAAAACTCGACTCAACTTGACAAGATATTAGTTAAATGTAAATAGCTTGATCGAACAGTCTACATGATTTTTCTTCATGACTTTCTATCATGTTTTTCTGTCATGACTCTCTATCAAAGTCAAACAATCTTTATGTTTTTCCGTCATGATCTTCTATCAAAAAGATAATGCAAAAAGATAATGCAAAAGTCGGAAAAATTTCTATATTTAGCTCTCTTGACGTCAAGCTCAAGTTCTTGATGAATCGAGTCGAGTTGACTCAATTTCCAGTCGGATCGAGTCGAGTCGAGTTGAAAATATGCGTAACTCGACTCGAGTCGAGTTGAAAATGTGAGCAACTCGACTTCGAATCGAGTCGAATTCAAAACGTCAATTCAAAACTCGACTCGATGATCAGTCTAAATCTACTGTTATTATGAAATTGCTTACGCATTTCTTGAGCAGTTTACTTGAAGACAAAGACTGAGATTTGAGCTAGTGATAGAAGAGTCAAAGACATTTCTCTACATACATATAGATTTCTTTTCAACATGTAAATAAAGATCATTTATACA
>JAABUY010003840.1_pt1 | contig 16167 bp, 26 predicted proteins | sample 5560271 | NCBI WGS metagenome assembly JAABUY01 (sample SAMN10711886, study PRJNA513374) | rock metagenome | isolation source: Antarctica rocks | place: Antarctica: Victoria Land, University Valley
TCGGAGGAGCTATGGGCATATATGCATCGACCAGCGACGCCGCGACATCGACCGACAACTTTGCTCGTCGGTCACTATTGGTATGAGCGGACAGTGACTGGTCGCGATGATGATGGAACCTACCCTCTCAAAGCCACGAGTTGACCTATACTAAACCTCCGCAATCGCACCGTTGGACCAACTTCCGGCTCGCTCCCTCACCAGCCCGTCCATCTCCGTCTTGCTGACCATGACCAGGCGGACACCCGCTTCCATCAGAGCCTTCAACACGACGTCTGACATGACCCGGACTGTCGGGGTCACCGAGGACTCTGAGGTCAGCGAGGGGACATTGGATATGGAGTCCAGCACGTCCGACTCGGCCATATCGAGGCATTCCTCGGCAGGAGACTGGAGCCCATCGGACAAGGGAGCGTCCGCCAGAGGACCGTGCTTCGCAACTCTATCACGCAAGTCCCGGTCGAGGTTGGGTAATGACGCAGTATTCGCTGTGTAGATCGCGGTGGATACAGGAACAGCTGAACGATGAGCTCTGGTGATCCACTCCAAGACTTTCTCGCTAGCTCCCTCGGGATACTGAGAAGAGGTTGTCCGCGTGATGGGAGCGACACGAACGGGTGTGGGTAGTAGGAGAGGGCTTTTGGTGCAAGGCATATCGGTGATGGTGTTCGTTGATGGGAATGTGTAGGGAATGAGATTGGTGATACCGGCCAAGCGACACTCTGCGGTGTGTCAGCAGCCCAACAGTCACGCGCATCGATGTGTTTTGTGCAAGAGAGGACTGCACGCGAGAAAGACTTCATGTCCGGAGCGTGAGAACCTCGACGTAGCGCCGATGAAAGACGAGGGTTTCGCTCACTGGCTCGGTGGCTTTGGTCAAACTTGTCTCCGTCCATGGTTGAGAGACCTCCATCTTGGACACGGCGTCGCGAGCTAAGCCCTATCATCAAGAACCGTCAATGACCGGCCGTAGCATCCTGGTACGAGACTCTTGCTAACCATTCTCCTTGGCCATATCGCTCCTCGTCCGGCCGTCCACTTGTCCAGCTCGTGTTGACCGCCCAGACTCCTTGGCCCGTTCACCTTGCCTCCTCTCTTCCAGACGAGCCGACGTCCGTTTCGAAGATTCAAACCCCCTCGTTCCCCCTTGACCCGGCCCTCCGTCATCCTCGCGATCGTTTTCACGCCTCCTGGTCCGACTCAATGGCTGCGGTGGCGATTTCCAGATGACACCACGTCGACAATGTTCCACCAGGTGGAATCTCTCTCGATCGTCTGAGATGTTGTGCTGGATTGCTCGGTAGATGATGGCGGAGGTGAGAGGTGCGGTCGGGTCATGCGGGGGGATGCGTGAGAGGTGTTGTGTTGCCGGTAGGTTGAGGAAGATCGAGGCGGCCGCCCTATACGTCTCAAGCATGGTATCAAGGGCAGCGTTGTTGAGGGAGACGTCGCGGTTGTTGGAGGAGGAGGAAAGGATGTGGGGAAGATGATCAAGGTTATCGAGATTTGAGAGAAAGGCGCTGGCCAGCTGAGAATGGTCCGATACACTCATGTTGTTGAAGAAGGTATCTTCACACTCGAGAGCGATGAGATCGTCGCCGAGATGAAGGAGTCGAGCGAATTTGGGACCGACGATGGTGATCCCGAGGTAGGTGCCGAAGGCCTGATGAGCGCTCAAAAGGTATACCATCACCTTTGCAGTACCTATCCTCCACTTCTTCCCTTCCCTCGTACGGTCATTGGCAGTCAAGGCACTCGCATTGTCTCGGGACTCAGAGGCGGACGATCCTACAGGTACACCACCCGAGAACAGATCCACCTTACCCTCCCCTACGAGGGAGAGGAGCTGGGATTGTACGCCAGTCTCCAAGACGGTCACCTTGAGGACGCACATCGTATCGGGCTTGAAGATACCCTTGTGATCCGATGCCGGACCCGACCAAAGACGGAGCTCGGTCTGCATCGCTGTGTCTTGGAACATCGGCTCGCTCGATCCTGCCCTGTAGCTCTTGACCGAGACGTCACCCTCCACGATGATATCGAACCGGAGGTCGACGTTGTATGGTCCTATAGGTCCAGGTTGACAGATCGAGGACATGATGGAGTTGATCGTCGCCATGTAAGCCCCCTCGGGTTGGATGCGGAGAGAGAGATGAAAGAGACATGTTTTGAGAGGATTGAGAGTGGCGTCAAGGAGGTTGGAGACGGCTGATTGGATGACAAGGCAGTAATGATTGACCAGGTTTGGGGATGATGGCGAGCTCATTGCTTTGTTCAGAAGCTAAGGTCTGATCCAACACAGTCAGCGACCGGGATTCATTTGACCCCCAATCCTCAAAAACCCACAAAAAGTGAGCCGAGGACGAGCCTTCACAACAGGGGGTTTTGTTAAAGGGATCGTCTTTCGAATGGGTTTTGTTTTGACGTCACAATGGGACAGGCTGCGTGTCTCGTGGCGGGTCAACAGAGTGAAAGGGGATGAGAGGGTTGTGAGCAGGTAGCGATGGGGTTCTGAGCAGGTAGCGATGGGGTTCTGAGCAGGTAGCGATGGGGTTCTGAGCAGGTAGCGATGGGTTCCTGAGAAGGTAGCGATGAGGGTTTAGCGCAGAGAGGTATGACAAGAGTGATGGCAATGCGTGGGTGAGGGAGAAAGGTAGCTTTTTGTTTCCATCGGGCCGAGGGAGTTTACACGTCATTATTGACACCCCGTTTCCCATTTCACTTCCGCGATCCTCCTTCCTGTCATGACCCGACTCAGCTCTCATGCCTTGCTCAATATTTCCCACGTCATGACCATCCTGCCACTCTTACCCCAGCCTGGGATGGATACTTCTCGCTCGAGAAATCCAATCCCCAGTCGGCGACCTCGACCAACAGATGGGAACCCCACATCAACAGATGGGGCCTTGACCCCAATGATGAAGCCACCTCACCCAATGTGGGGACTCAGTCGACGTGATGGAACACAACTTGACAGCATGGCTCAGCAGTATCCCATCGGGGGAAACGCAGCTCCACTAATGGGGAAATCTGGGGCAGAAGGTATATCAACGCGCACTCTTCTATCTTGACATCCTTTTTCTCCAAGGATCAAAATCATCATAGTTACATAGTCACATAGCTACTCTCATAGTGATATCTCATGACTGCTTTGCCTAGACCCTTCCAGCTCCGCCGTTGTTGTCACTGAGCCTTGTCCACCTCTTAGCTTGCCCAAATCCTTCCAGGCCTATTGTCGTCCGACCACATCACAAGTCTAACACTAGGCAGCTCCGCACCATCCCCCCTTGGTTTTGGGTCCCCCTTGTTCAATCATAGGCCAAGCACAAAGTGCCCCGTTCAAAATCATCCCTCACGAGGCACTTCTCAGCTAACAGCGCGGCGAAAATCACGTTTTTCAATCCCTCGCGCCTCTGTTTATCCAAGAAACCCGTTAGTCCCCTCGCCTACCTAGGACCATCCTGAGACCCTGAACATGGGGATTCAATATTTCCGAGGGTGAGCAGGCGCCTGGGTGGACACACGTGGCATACCGATGAATGCAAGGTGATCTTCGATATCTGATTTCTTTCCTAGTAGAGAATACCAAGAACCAGGACTAAGAAAGGGAGGTGGCCCACGCTGGATTCGGGACGCCTTCTATTCATGTCCACAAGTTGAACATACCCCGAGTGCGAAAACCTGCCTGACAACGTCCGATGCGTGCGTATCCTCTTACGTTACAGTTGCTCTACCTGTCACCCGCACCCGTACTTGACATGTCCTTCCGTCCGCCACGCTGCAGCCTCAACACCCTTGCGTCTCTGCCTCCAGCTCTCGCTCACCGATGCCGAGGGAAACGTTATTTCCCGTCTTACGGATCACCTCCACGTCGACAAACTTATCGTCTCGTAGATCGATTCGCACGATGGAAACGGGTACTGTGCGAGCGTGAGACGCTGATCGAGAAGCCCCGCTTGGTGATAGTGTTCAGCACCGAGTGACTGGTTTCTCTGAGCACAAGCACCGCGTTTGGTCGTAGCAGCAAGTCTGACCGTGCTTCATGGTGCTTGTCATCTGATAGACCGGCATCGTACATGATAAGCGTCCTAGGAGGTACTCGCTACCGGACACTCTTAGAGTGGCGTGCGTCCGTCCCATAGTGACCAGTTGAAAGGGAAAGTGCGGGTGGCCTCCCTCAACGTCAAACATGGTGGAAAGATTGTCGTAAGGGAGCGGTACCCTCACGGTCTTGTTCGCGTCGATAGCGGTCGGACTGTGCACGGCTCTGGTCATGCTGATGTTCGGCCTCTCCATCGTCTGCCCTATGGGTTGAAAGAGCCTGATTTCGATGCCGTTGTAAGCGTGCATCGTCAGCTGGGGCTATGATGACCCGGTGGTCAAGATTGTGCTCTAGGACTTGGATGACATGCTCAGTCTGTCCATCAGACTGCGGGTGGAAAGCTGTTGAGAAATTTGGTGATGCTCGCCAGAATTGAAAAGTTAATAACGATCCTCTGTCTGATGTGATGTCAGAGGGAATGCCGTGAAGCCACAGGGTGTTCTGTCTGAACATCTGAGCCAGAATTGGTGCGTCGAATCCCTTTGCTGTATATGGGGACAGAGTGGGCTTGTTTGGTGAATCGATCCACAAAGATCATGATGGAGTCATAGCCTTGGGATAGCGGGAGTTCGATAATGGCGTCCATGCTGAGGGACCGCCAAGGTTGTGATGGAACTGGGAGTGACTGAAGTGGACCGTAAGGTTTGTGACGGGGGACCTTGTTCCGTGCAACAAGTGTGGCAGCCGGAGACGTAGGTCTTGACGAAGTGGCGTAGACCAGGGAAATTCTAATGTCGAGTGAGGAGGTCATGTGTCTTGGATTGACCAAGGTGACCTGCAGTGCTGGAATTGTAAACCTGCTGGCCATCTTGAGTTCGTGGTTGTCTGGAATTGTAATAAACAACTTGATGGGTAACGTGATACCACTGAGCAAAAGGTTCAATATTCAGTCCGGTGGAACTGGCTGAATCCCATTATAACCTGTGTCATTCATCACAAGCACCCCCCTGATCTGATCCGTCATCCGTGAAGGGATCCGTGACAGACAGGTCAATCACCTGCAGCCAAGTTTCTCATTATGGGATACATGGATGGCACACACAACTATCGTATTTGGGACAACAAAAGCAACAATGTTATAACGTCGCGAGATGTTGTCGTTACAAACCATTCGCCCGAGACAACCAATATTGTCCCAGACATTGTCGACGACTTTTGGTAGACATTCCGTGGGGTGTTGATCGGGTAATTTGGAGTTATAGATGTGTGGCTACGTGTTGTTATGCCCCGGAATGGGCTCGTAACAACAGTCGATTACACTCATCATTCACATCCCGGCGGCTACCGTCATCTCCATAAGGGGCTCAAAGACATCATCTAGGTTCACATGGGCTGGAGGGGAGGTGGCGGTTGTCTCAACTCAGGCTTCTCTCACTCTCGGTGTGTCATCTTCCCTTCCTGATGAAATGAACTTGATCACATGATGACACGTCGACAGCCACCCTCATGGACGCCGCTTTGTCCGGCCGGTGCAAAGAGCAGTGGAGCCCGAAAAAACCAAGCCGGTGTATAGAGCCGGAACTAGGCGCGATCCTCTCGGTACCGGCATTTGTCCAGCTCGTGCTCAACATCGAGTGGTTGATCTGGATGATAGCGGTTGTGTGCCTGACTGAGGATATCACTGTTTCGAGGGCGTTCGGGGGGCCGGCGTATCTGTTGTTACGAGGGGACTATGCCGCGGAAGAGGGGAGGATCGTCATTGGGGAGGAGGAGGCTCAGGCGGAGGCGAGCGATGTAGAGGATGGATAGCGGACGCCCGATAATGACCATGTACTTATCGGGTCAAGCTGTGAGGAGGTCAATCGTACATCCTCATACCAACCGCTTTGTATCCACGAAATCGCTCCCCAACATCCTATCTAGCCACTCCACGACGCTCGGCAACGAAGGACTCCGCCATCTCCGTATTAGCCCTCGACCAAGCATACGCCGCGAAAAGCGCGAAATCCGCATGACTAGCTTTCTCACCCATCAAATACGGGTTCGAGGAGCTCGTCAAGTAGCTCTCGATGAGGTTGAGTCGGTTCCTAGCGGCCTCGTATTGCTTCTCCCGGTCCATCTTTGAGTATCGCCCTCGTGGCCGCTTTGGCCCATTCGGCGTCTTTCTCGTCCGTAGATGTCCCACGGAGTTGGGCGGTGAATTCGGCTTGGGAAGGGGCGTCCATCCTGTCGTGCGTCTGGTCGCGGGAGACGTCAGCATCTCGTCTCTCTTGCGGGTGCCATGGTCTGTGGAGACGTACGGCGGGGTATAACATCGGTCGGAGTTCGTTTGCGAGTGTTGAATACGTCCAGAGTTGGATGAACTTGCTGAACTTCCTCCCTGCTTCCGATCTAAAGAGCGATTTACGCGCCGTCCCATGTGTCTTCTCCAGCTGACAACCCCCACACTCAACTTTTGTTCTGCTATGACATATCCAGGCTAGGGATTCGGCCACTCACGTACTCCGCAATCTCCCACGAATCCGTGATATACTCGTATCCCCCGCTCTCGCTTCTTGTCCTCAGCGTAGGCACCTGGACATCCGGATTCCCAGTCTCCTTCGCCAGCTCCGTCCCGATCTCGGCGTACGTCTTCCCGATCGTATCGAACGGTATCTCGAGGAAACTAGTATGGAGTACATGCAGTCAGTAGGGGTAGGTTTCGGAGGATGGACGGGGGGGCGAGGGAAAGACCGACGTGAGATCGAGGATGGATTTCCAGACGTGGGGTGAGAAAGTTGGGTGATCGTCATCTCCTTTCTTGGCCTTGAGCGAGTATAGCACGTAGGTTGCGTCGGTCATGATCGTTTTTCTGCTGTTTGTGGGAAAGGGTCAATGTTCGAATGGGGTGCGTTCACATTTTGATCTTTCCTCGGGTTATCGGCCTGGGCGGATGGCCGACGATGGACCCTGAATCGGTAAAGTTACGGATGATATCGATCGCTATTCCACCCAGTCCTCACAGGGCGTCAACCGGCGCAAATCCCAACGATTACTTTGTCACCTTCTCATATCAACCGCTTCGTATCGACCAAACCGCTCTACAACATCGTATCCAACCACCTCCCCAACTTCGGCAAATCCTCATTTCGCCACACCTCCTCCCCCATCTCCTTGTTGACCCTACACCAGGCATATGCTCCAAACAGCTCGAAATTTACTTGGCTTCGCTAGGTTTCTCACCCAATAAGAATGGAAACGCAATCACAGTAAGGAACTGGTCCGGGAGCAAAGGTCAAATAAAGCGACTCCTTTGACTGCATTTATCACTGTATAAGATATGTATAGTCTTGGTGCAGTCGGTATGCATTCGGTTCTCCGGGTATGGTTATTGACTCGCTCTCTTCTCTTTTGAGTTCGGTGGCCCCGGGTTTGGGATTGGTTGAGTTTACGCGTCAATGAAACTCAGTAATTTCGCGGCGGACGAGATGATCTCCATATCAGAGCAATCCCTTTGCTTTTTGTATTCACCAGAGCCGAACAGAGCACAAGTATGATCATGCGGTGGACCAACATGAAATGCATCGAGAACTACCCTCTATATACAGACCCCACCACCCGCCGATCCTCGTACACCTATCCAACCGGAAACCTTCCCGAACGACCTTGCTCCGCATCACATCTCCCGTACCAACAAAAAGCTCACGCGACCCCACGGCTCAAACCTCTCGGCGAGCGGGTGAGATGCGGATCAAGTTTAGGTTCGGGGGATGTGTACGTAGAGATGGAAGATTGGGATTAGAGTCGGGAATGGATTCGATGATTCGAGGGTCGACGCGTGTGCGGGTCGGGTCGAGGTATCGTTGAGTGGCGTATCGCGGTGAGGTCGAAGTCCGTTGATCACACCGCCATCCTCATATCCCAAGTCCACTCCATCCCGCCATCCATCCCGCCATCCATCCCGCCATCCATCCCGCCATCCATCCCGCCATCCATCCCCTGCCTAAGCGAACCATCACCAACCTCCTCCGTCACACTCGTTCCCTCCCCTTCGCTCCCCTCCAGCGTCTCCAAGAGACTCCTCATCGCCTCATCCCACCCCTGATCCTCCCCGCCCAGCGACTGACCCCACACCTGTCCATTCTCAGCCTCGACCTGCGTGAAGAGAGCTTGGTCCAACCCCTCCTCCTGGCCAACGCCACCACCACCTTCGCCACCATTCTCAACCGCACCGTGCTCATCTCCGAAGGGATCAAACAGGTCCTCGCCCGCTGCAGGGACATGCCATGTTTAGGCATGGTCGCCACCGCTGCTGGGTGGCGAGCGAGGTTGAATGGTTCGTCTTGGAGGGAGAGCACGATGGGTGGGTTAGGGGCGAAGGATGGGAATAGCGTGGTTTCGAGGCCGGAATACGGTTCGTAGGCTGTATTGGTTGAAATGGACGTCGCGGTGGGTGGAGGCTGTGCGATGAGGGCGTTCCAGTCGATCGGCTGGTCAGTCGAGTATGAGAAAGACGTCGAGCTGGGATCGATGGTGGTAATTGTGGATGGATTGCTGAGGTTGGATAGCGCGAAGGCCTGCTTCACGAGGTTTTCGAGTATCCCGACGCGTTCCTTCAAACCCGCGTTCTCAGCTAGTAAAGTCGCGATCGTCCCGTCCGGGAAAGGTTGCGGTGGGACATCCTCGACCCGGTTGTCGAGTGGGGACAGACAGTTGGCCGGGAGGTTGGCAGCGCTGTCGAGAGGAAGGTCGAATTTGAGCGGGGTTTTGGATGCGGTATCGGAAAGCGGTGTATCCGTCTTGAGCGACGCGTTCTCCGCTTCAAGCTCCGCGACCCGAACTTCGAGATACGACAGATGCACTTTCCGCTGATTCCGCGACCTTTGAGCCGACTCCCGGTTCCGTATGGTCTTAAGCGGGTCGAGGATGAACAAAGGAGGCGGAGTGGGAGGAGAAAGGAACGTACCCTTGCCATCTTGCGCTCGACTTTGGCTCGCCCCCCTTCACTCAACTTGGATAGGTCTACCTCCTCGTCGGAATCATCACCATCGATGGAATCGTCTATCGAGGTCTTTGACGGGGATGGTCGGGCTCGTTTGGCGGAGGAGGTAGCGGATAATGGAGCGGAGCGCTTGGATGAGGAGGCGATCGCTGAGGACATTGTGGTTAATGTCAGCTATCGGGGAGGACGGAAGCTCGCGGCGTCTTGATGGGTATATTCGGATGCAATAGTCGTGAATTCGGTTCAAAAGAGCGACAAAAAAGAAGAAGAGTTTCGATAGAGAAAATTAGGTAGATACAAGGTGGCAAGTGTCGACGTGGAAATTGGAACACGAGAGCCTGAGCCTGAGTATTTCCGATTAACGCCGCATAGCGGCTTTTCTTACCCCATTCGGATAAACCTAAATGGACTTCCCATTGATAGTCTGACGTTTGCCAAATCCCACGTATACGGCATCCATTCAGGGTCCGCAATCATCCAGCTCGCTCGACTCCCCAACACCACTCACCGGTGCATGTCGATTGCGCCTTGACCCCTCTTCTCCTCGCTCTTACGATCAACCTCACGTATTGAATATCTTCTTTTCGAACAGCGATTCACTTGGAATCATGGCCTCCCTGAGATGGACCAAGATCCCTACCCGTTCCCTCCCTCGTTCCTCCCATTCGATCTCGATCTGCAACGGAAAGGCATATATCTTCGGCGGGTCAGTCATCCTCGTCTTCGCTCTGCTGTGCTAAAACTTACCCAGTGAAGTGCAACCTCGCTCACCCGTCGATAACGTTGTCCACACAGTCGACCTCGATACCGGTTCTCACTCGCTCGTACCCGGACAAGGCGAGATGCCGGAAGCGCGAGTCGGGCATACCGCCTCCATCGTCTCTGGCGAAATACTCCTCTTTGGTGGTGTATGTTCTCAATTGATTCTTCCGAGCCATTGTTGATGCGGAGTAGCGCGGTGGACCCGAGATGACCCCTCTAGCCGAGTCCGGTGCAGTGCATGCCTTCTCACCTTCCACGTCCACCTGGCGTCGACTCAATCCCACCACATCTGACTTCCCCTGCGCTCGGTCATACCATACTTCCACGGCCTCTCCGACCCACCTCATCATCCATGCGGGGTGCGGCGACGCCGTGACAGGGCGATTGAACGATACCTGGGCCTTCGAGCCCAGTTCCCGAGCGTGGACCAAGCTGGACGATGCGCCGGGAGATCCTCGGGGTGGACCTGGCCTTACCTGGATTCACGATAGGATATGGCGATTCGGCGGGTTCAACGGCGAGGTCGAAATCGGCGGAAGCATCGATTATCTTCCGTTCTCGCAAAATGATTCCAAGGATACAACGAGACCCTCTTGGTCGAGCATACTCTACTCCCAGTCGAGCGATGACTCTACTCCCGGCGCACGTTCAGTGGCCGGCCTCCATCCTCTCGGGAACACCTACGACCTCGTGACTTTCTTTGGGGAAGGCAGACCCTCGCCGACGGGGGGACACGATTCCGCTGGTAATTTCTGGGGCGACGTCTGGGTATTCTCACCTCTGACCGAGAAGTGGTCTGAAGTGGTAATCGAGTCTGATGGTGAAAGTGGGGATGGACCGGGAGAGAGAGGGTGGTTCGCTAGTGATGTGGATGAGAAGGGGCGGGTGGTTCTCTGGGGCGGGATCGATGGCCGGAATGAGAGGTTGGGTGATGGTTGGGTATTGAGTTCTGCGTAGACGTATGCTCTGAGATTTGTATAGCTGTCCCAACGACCAATCATCTTCGGACCTTCATCTCTATTTGATACAATACTTGAGCGTGTGGCTCATACGTATGAGTGTGCACAGGTTGTATACCCTCTCCATCGCCAGCGAAGGCACATCGCTCCGGAGGGTTCTGCTATGCCCAACCTCATGTTGAAATTGTACGCCAAGTACAGCCTCGAAAACTCGTCGGGACAAGGGCCTTCGGGAAGATCTGACGGTTATTGGGTACAATGGGAAGGTTGTGATGGGCTAGGGGAATCGATCATCTAGCGTTTGCCACCCTGGACAAGGGGATTCAACGGGATCGTCGTAATCGACGATACCTCAGGGCCCAGTCGATCTCATGCACCGACATCTGGCGCACCATGGGATGGGGCTCTCCGTCCTTTCCTTTCGCCAAGCATATCCCGGGGTAGGGTGCAGGGTCTGGTCTAATTTGTCTAGGCCGCCAAAACTAGGACCGCAGGTGCCGTATATCTCGGATATCGAAGGGCTCACCAGACCTGCAGCCTCCTACATGGGAGCCACGCAGACAGGCTACCCCTCAGATCAGCAGTCCCGTTTCATTGGGCTCTGCAGATTTCTTATCACAGATACAGAGGACAGCCGGTGAGCATACAGCCATTCATGTGTGAGATGTGCTCATGTCAGAGATAGGGACGTGATGTTTGGAAGACGAGACATGGAACACAAAGCTATGGAAGTATATAGGTACTATACATCGCTGAGGGATAGCCTCAGCGATTCGAGATTGAAGTCATTCAAGTCATTTCGTAGTATACCCCCTTGTCTTAGTCTTTGCATCGATAGCGCTACCCGACCAGTGCCTACTTCTTGCTGGGGATCGGTACCTGCCTGAGAGACACTGGATGGCTATGAGCTATGGGTCTAGGATCCTCATACAGGAGGGCAACAGTGGAGCAAGGGTCTGAAAGGGGAGTCAGGGCATGACTGACTTACCTGAAGTGATAGGTGCAGATCATTGACCAAGTCTGGTTCATGGCATCCTGGTGGTTGATCTGTTCTACGGTGACACGATCCAAAGTCAAGTAAGACAAGGAGACTCCTGGATCGATTTCAGCATCAGCCCAGGCCTCACGGCGCTGATCGAACTTCTTTGGGTTGTCTGCCCTAATGTCTTCTGTGGGTACAAAGTACCGATTGTCCATATCGGAGACAACCAAATCACTGGAAATGAAAGAGTCTGACAGGCTAATTCCAGGGGGGGATGTAGTCAACAGGAAACTCTCATGCTCCTTATGAGCTTGTGTGGGAAAGCTGTTTGAGCAGGTTGCAACTTCACTCATTGTGAGAGAGACGCGCGTTGATGTTTGGCTATTGGATAGTAGTTGAGACAGAGGGTAAAAAAAGCAAGGGGAAGGATGGCCAATGCTCTGCATGGAAGGCCACAATCTATACCTCCCCCTGGAAGGAAGGAAGTGATAAGCAAATGTCTTCTTCATCACTGAAAGGTCAACCCTTTTCCAAACCTCCGGCAGAGAATGTGACTTTGGGCTTTGACCCTTTGCCTTGCCATCACTCGTCACATTGCTCATAGGTGACTAGTCGGACGTGTGACTTGGATCTGAGCATGGAAACCTGATGCTAGCGCTCACGGTAGAGCCGTTGCTCTCGCTTCATAGAGACTCAATCATTTCCGCTGATCAGGTTGCCGAGGACCATGTGCTACGGAATCATGAGAGGGAATAAGGTGAAACGTCAGTGCTCATCCTTGCCATGTGGAGAGTCGCCCTCGAAGACTAAGGGACTCAGACCATCCGAGGCGACGGTGGGAACGGAAAGCTCGACCTGAGGTCTAATCTCTGCATACCATGCCTTGGGGCTTGAGGCTGGAAGTTCCGCGGACGTTGCGGCATGGCGCTGTTGATGCTCTATGTTGGGGTGAGGAAACGAGCACCGTATGGGTCTAGGCGCAGAGCGGGATGGAGATTCCCGGTTCCTCTTTCAGCAGTTCGAGAGGTATCGTGGCCCTTGCCGGAAAGCGATAGTCCCGATGCTTCAGTAGTATTTGTCGGAATGCCCAACGCCGCCGCCAGTCCATGCATGCACCTCTAATCGAGGACCACATGTCCCAGAACCGATCTATCCACCGAACAATGCGAGTATGGAAACAAGTGTGAATCATGGCAGTTGAAGCCGGATATGAATGACCGAGGGGTACGCAGCGAAGGGGTCCCTCAGTTTTTGGGGTAAGAACTGTTGGGGGTATAATCATCGACGGGATATCAGGGCGAGAACCGAGGCCGAAACGCAGAAAGCCGGGAATGCAGACCGGGAACAGGGCTTATAGGCAGTTGAGGCCGGATAAAGCGCTTAGTACCTCTGCGAAACCGATGATATTAGCTGAAACGCACGTTGTTGAGAGACGACACTCACGTAGTGGTCCGGCTTGTACGGTCCTGCGACGGGGAGGCCAAGGTACTCGGCCTGTTGAGTGGAGAGGGTGGTGAGCTTGATGTTGAGCTGGGGGCAATGAGCGCGGGCGACCTCCTCATCGAGCGATTTGGGCAGCATGCTGTGAGGGTGGTCATCAGCAACAGGTCGTATTGAGTGGAAGCTCGACTGACTGTACGCCGAGCGGGTAGGACTTGGGGTCATTCCACAGCGCGATCTGCGCCATGACCTGGTTGGAGAACGAGCAGGACATGACTGGACACCATCAGCGCGATTATGGCGCCAAGTCAAGGGACACTCGCCGAACGATGGGTGGCCAGTACCGCAACCCAGGTTCACGAGTCGGCCCTCGGCAAGTAGGATGAGATGGCGACCGGAAGCCATGGTGAAGCGGTCGACCTGAGGCTTGATGTTGACAGTCTTGACGGCGTTCTTCTTCAGCCAAGCGACATCAATCTCGACATCGAAGTGACCGATGCTGCGATTCATCAGCCTGATCTTCGGGCGGTTCATAGTCAGCTCACTTGCAGACGATAGCATCCTCGACCATAACCTCAAAGTGCTTTGCCGTGATGATATCCCTGTTACCGGTGGTGGTGACGAAGACGTTCGAGCGAGGCGCGGCATCCTCCATCGTGGTGACCTCGAATCCAGCCATGGCAGCCTGTAGGGCGTTGATCGGGTCGATCTCCGTGACGAGGACTCGGGCACCGTATGAGCGGAGCGACTCGGCGCACTGCGGATCATAAGCGGGGAATATAAAGCAGGTTCAAGTACGACTGACCCCCTTTCCTACATCACCGAAGCCGGCGACCACGGCGACCTTGCCAGCGAGCATGATGTCCGTGGCACGCTTGATGCCGTCCACGAGAGACTCTCGGCATCCGTACTAGGGAAAGAGTAAGCAACTACCGACATGTAAGGCAGTGGATACTCACGTAGTTGTCGAACTTGGACTTGGTGACCGAGTCATTCACGTTGATAGCCGGGATCTTAAGCTTGCCATCGCGGAACATCTTGTAGAGGTGGTGGACACCGGTGGTCGTCTCCTCCGAAACACCCCTACAATCTGTTCCCATCAACTGGCGCCCAGTGTCACGACTGCGTAACTCACCTGTGAGGTACTGAGGGTACTTCTCATGTACCAGCGCGGTAAGGTCACCGCCGTCGTCCAGGATCATGTTGAGCGGCTTCCCCTCCGGGAACGCCGCGAGCGTCTGCTCGATACACCAGACATACTCCTCCTCGGTCTCGCCCTTCCAAGCGTAGACGGGGACGCCGGTCGCGGCGATGGCGGCGGCGGCGTGGTCTTGGGTGGAGAAGATGTTGCAGGAGGACCAGGTGACGTAGGCACCGAGCGCGGTGAGGGTCTCGATGAGGACGGCGGTTTGGATGGTCCTGCGGGAGGTACGCGAAGGATAGGTGAATCGGAGAGAGGGGTAGGAGTAATTGAGAGTCAGCTTCCGTCATGTCTTCCTCGACGCCTGGGATCGGACACTCATGTTCCCACCAACCCACGCCACCCCTCCCATACTGACCCATACCCGCGTACCCATGATTCAGAAAGCCCCCGCCCCCCTCCCGCCCTCTTACCCGGCGAGCTCCCCTCAACCCACTCACATATGAAGACACCCCGCGATCCTCGCCCCACTCAATGGCTTCTCCTTTGAATACTTCTCCCTCAGATACATCAACCCCGGCATCTCATGCTCTGCCAGCTCAATCTCCTTTCGACCAAACGCGGCGAGGGAAATGTCGGCGACTTTATACGATGCCTAGAGCAGCGTGCAGAGGGTCAGCGAGTGCAAAGGGACGAGGATGATGGTTGGAGAGTTGATCCGGGAAGGTCGGAGCTGAACCCACCATCTTGTGCTTTTGTTTCTTGTTGGATGGTTTGAGATATGGCTGAGGGAATAGGAACGTGCAAAATCAAGAGCATCGGCCTTTTTTCCAAAACACCGAAGCATTTTATCTACTCCACTCTGTGGCTTTCCCGGAAGCAGATTCAACGGGGTGGATATCATACTACGAAAGCAAGAATTGCGGCATATGACTTAACAATCGTCTCTATCATCAGGCTCGTCGAATTTCCTCGCCTGGGTGTCATCGGCAGACGGTTTGAGAAAAAAGGATTCTGGGCTGGGGTGACTGGGACCTAGTGCTTCAGTAAAAGATGGATGAAGACGCAAACTTGGCACTACTGGTAAGAGTAGTCTGACAGGAGAAAGAGGGAACTGGCTCCAGCCAAGGCGCTGCCCCTCGTCGCTTCCTGCCCTGTCTTGTCACGAAGAGATCAAAATGATTGACTCTAGCTCAGGATCAGCATCTGCTCAAGACGAACCTCCTCAGTCGGCGCATGACCGGTGTGTCATCCCCCCAACTCCTAGACCGCAGCTAATCTCCTAGCCAGATATCCTTGCACAGCTCGATACTCGTCTCTCCCGACTCGACACGACCATCGCACCTCTCGGCATCCAGCCTCTCACCCGCAAAGCAGCCAGTGCGTCCTTGTTCTCACCCCTTCAACCACATGATAACCCTAACCTAATCTCCTCAGACATCGATGCGATCCTCTCCGCCGTCTTCCCGGAACCCACCTCCTCCCCCTCCCCCTCCAAAACCGCCTCCTACCCAATCTCCTCCACTCGCAACCTCCCAACCTCCTGCTCCATTCCCTCCGCCCTAAACGGCTACTCCCTCGAACCACCCACACTCACCCCCATTCACTCCGCTCCAGGGACTTCAGCGGACGGGACAGCCATCCTGACGAGGGCGCCGGATATCATGGCGCTTGGGGAATATGGGGGGGCTATGGATGTCGTGGTGGGCGATTTGGAGAGGATGTGGAAGGGTTTTGTGGAAGGACGGGGTGGGGCGAGGGAGGCCGGGGTTAGGGATCTGGTGAGTGGTACATTCATGTTGCGCGTGTCGGCCGCGCCGCGGGGGGAGAAGGGGGGGGGGGGGGGGGGGGCGGGAATTC